>OGOK01002448.1_pt1 | contig 10728 bp, 6 predicted proteins | sample 1552661 | NCBI WGS metagenome assembly OGOK01 (sample SAMEA2580172, study PRJEB22360) | human gut metagenome | biome: human gut; feature: human-associated habitat; material: faeces | place: Denmark | collected 2008/2010
GATTCGGTTCTGTCGGAAACTTGTACCGTTTTCCCAAGAGAAGTGCACAAATTTGAAACGCATGAAGAAGAAGTTCTGATGCCATGCTGCCCGGCGGTGATCGATCTCTGGGCAGAGGAAGAGAACGTGGTTTTTCCGGAGGTGCCGGAAAACGGCAGAAATCTGCGGATGATGATCCGTGAAAAGATGATGGAAATGTTCCGAAACAAAGAACAGAGCATCGAAGAAACGCTACTGGAGAGTTTTTATATTCTGCTGGAATTATATCAAGCAGAGCAGGAAGATACGCTGTCAGAAGAAAGGATCGAGAACTATTTCTCCAGAGAAGCTGCGAAAGAACTGAAAACGGCGATCCTTGCGATTGATCTGCCGTTTCTGGATACCATGGATGAATGCAATGAGCTTTTGCAGGATCTGGCTGTCAATTATCAGAAAGAAGGTCTGTATCAGGATTATCTGACGCAGATCATGCCTCTGGCAGAGCAGCTTTCCGAAACGTATGATGCCGATGAAATGGAGCAGAAAGAACAGGACTTTGCAAAGCAATGGGAAAAATACCGAAAACTCCTGGCTGTTTTTATGGAAAATGAACTGTTTTCGGATCTTCTGATGCCGGACGGTGATTTGGAGAGCATGGTCATTCAGATGCAGTGGATCGCAATGGAATATACTATGATTCGGCACAGTCTTTTCCTGAAATGGATGCAGGACGGATGCCGGGATCTTGCATACGAAACACTGCGAGATTATCTGGTGCTGATCACACGGATGACAGGATACGAAGAAGACGATATTTATGAATATCTGGAAAACAGTTTTGATGAACTGGTATGGGAGTGGGGATATTTATCGTTAATTGTCGGCAAATAAGGTTGATTTCTTTATCAGGAAGATTTATAATTTAAAACACATAAAAAGTACAGAAATATCGATGAATTTTTGTGCAAAAATACAAAGCAACAGAGGAGGAAACAAAAAATGAAATCACGTAACTTAAAAGCAATGCTTCTGGGAGTTGCATTTGCAGCGTCACTTACTTTTGCAGGAACACAGCCACAGATGCCGTTCGCTCCGCTTCTGGAAGTTCATGCTGCAGCGTATCAGGATGTGGAACTGGACAGCAAATTAAAAGAGGCTGTTTTTGAGAATAATTTTCTGCTGTATTATCAGCCCCAGTATTATGCGGGCAACCGTAAACTGCGGGGCGTGGAGGCACTGATCCGCTGGAAGGATGGCAACGGCAGAATGATCAGTCCGGCAAAATTCATTCCCATTGCGGAGAAGAACGGAACGATCATTCCTATCGGCAACTGGGTACTGGAACAGAGTATCCGTACTTTTTCCGAATGGAGGAACCGTTACGGAGTTCCTTTTGTGCTGTCAGTGAATATTTCCGCGTTGCAGTACCAGAAGGAAGATTTTGTGGAAACCCTGCTGAATATCATTCATAAATACGATGTGGATCCGGATGAAATCGAACTGGAGATCACAGAAAGCATTTTGATCGACGATTTCAGTGCAGTTACCGAGAAAATGCAGTTGTTGAAGGAGTACGGGATTCGCATTTCACTGGATGACTTCGGAACAGGATTTTCTTCCCTGTCTTACTTAAAGAAGCTGCCTATCAATACGCTGAAGATTGATAAATCATTTACCGACACGCTGCTGACGGATTCTGCGACCCGGATTATTACGGAGTCTATTGTAAGTATGGTGAAATCCCTGGGATTTGAGTCCATTGCGGAAGGCGTGGAGGAAGAACAGCAGTATAAATATCTGCGGGCCGTCGGGTGTGATATCATTCAGGGATATCTGTTTGGAAAGCCGTTGTCACAGGAAGAGATCGAACAACTGTTGCAGAAGATGTACTGATCTGCTGGGTCAGAAAGAAAGAGGCTGCCATGCTGACTGGAAGGGAACAGGAAACAGCTTTTTTGGAAAATCATTATAAGAGAACAGGGAGTCAGATCCTGGTGGTGTATGGACAGAGAGGCGTTGGCAAGACGGCTCTCTTAACCTCTTTTACGGAGAAAAAACAGACGTTGCGTTATAGTGCGGGAAACTGTTCTTCCAGAGAACAACAATATTTGTGGGGACGGGAACTGCGAAGCCGGGGAAAGGAGATTGCAGAGTATCCTTCCTGGCGGGAATTGCTGGAATGCATGACAATACAGAAAGGCGAAACGACAGCAGATAAGAAAGTACTTATCATAGAGAATTTTCAGTATCTTTTAAAAGGGGATACTTTGTTTTTGCAGGAACTGATCCGGTTCCTGAAGGAGAAAAAAGAAGCACTGTTAGTGATCCTGACCACCTATGCCTCCGGCTGGGTGGAGAACAGCATGATTTCCAAAGTGGGAAATCTGGCATTTTCCGTCAGCGGATTTCTGAAGGTGAAGGAACTGCCTTTTTCCGCCATGCGTAAGATATTTTCCGACTATACGGTACAGGAAAGTATTTCGCTTTATGCGACATTGGGAGGGCTGCCGGGACTGTGGCGGCTGCTTTATCCGCAGAATTCGGCAGAAGAAAATCTGATCCGGCTGCTTTTACAGAGGAACAGCTTTCTGCCGGAGCTTATGATAAAATGGCTGTCGGAGGAATTGCGGGAGACGGCAGTTTATGACACCATTCTGGCAACGCTGGCAGACGGAAGACATGGAAAACTGAACGATATGTATGCACATACCGGATTTTCCCGGGCCAAGATCAGTGTATATCTGAAGAATTTGATGGAACTGGAGCTGGTGGAGAAGGTGCTGCCCGGTACATATGAGATCTGTAATGCGTTTGTCCGGTTTTATTTTTGCTTCCTGTTTCCGCATCAGACGTCTGAGCGGACAGAAGGCAGTACATTTTATGAAAAATACATCCGGGAAGAATATAATGATTTTCAACTGTTGACCTATCGCCGGATCTGTCAGGAAGTGCTGCAGGGACGTTTCCGGACGGTTGAACTCTGGAACAGCAGACAGGGGAAAATCTATTTTCTGTGCAGGGAGGACACCGGCAGAAAGATCGTGGTGGATTATTCCGGCACGGTATGTTATACTTCGAAAGATTATGATGTGCTGCAGGCATCCATGAAGAGGGAACATGTGACTGCAGACAGCATTCTGATATTTAGCGAGAATGGATATGAGAAGACATTAACGGAAGGAACGGTACAGATACTGGTGCATTCCGTGGATGAGAACTCGTAAGACAGGAAAGATGGTATTACGTGGGTAAAAATTTATTTATTGCAGAGAAACCGAGCGTGGCAAGAGAATTTGCCAATGCTTTAAAATACAATATGCGTTCCAAAGACGGCTATCTGGAATCGGAAGAGGCTATCGTTACCTGGTGTGTGGGACATCTGGTGACCATGAGTTATCCGGAGGTGTATGATGAAAAGTTCCGTAGATGGAGCTTTGACACCCTGCCTTTTCTACCGACGGAATTCAAATACGAAGTCATTGAAAGTGCGAAAAAACAGTATACGATCGTAAGTTCCCTGCTGAACCGTCCGGATGTTACGACAATTTATGTCTGCACCGACTCCGGAAGAGAGGGAGAATACATCTATCGTCTGGTGGAGCAGATGTCGGGCGTACAGGACAAGGAACGGAAACGTGTATGGATCGACTCCCAGACGGAGGAAGAAATCTTACGTGGAATCCGGGAGGCAAAAGATCTCTCAGCCTACGACAATCTGGGAAATGCTGCCTATCTGCGGGCCAAGGAAGATTATCTCATGGGTATCAATTTTTCCAGAGCCCTGACGTTAAAATACGGCAACACGGTAAAAGGGTATCTCAAAAGAGACCGGGCAGTGATTTCTGTGGGTCGTGTCATGACCTGTGTCCTTGGAATGATCGTGAACAGAGAGCGGGAGATCCGTTCGTTCACCAAGACTCCCTTTTACCGGGTGATCGGTAATTTTAAATTACAGGAGAAGCCCTTTACCGCAGAGTGGAGAGCAGCGGAAGGCTCGAAATATTATAATTCTCCGGCACTGTATAAAGAGAACGGCTTCAAGAAAAAAGAGGATGCCGAGCGTTTGATCGCAGAGCTTACCGCAGAACCGGCAGGCCCGGTGACTGTCACCGGCATTGAGAAGAAAAAAGAGAACAAGAATGCACCGCTTCTGTACAATCTGGCGGAGTTACAGAATGACTGTTCCAAATACTTTAAGATCAGCCCGGATGAGACTTTGCGGATCGTACAGGAACTGTATGAGAAAAAGATGACCACTTATCCCCGAACGGATGCCAGAGTCCTGTCTACGGCGGTGGCAAAGGAAATCCACAAGAATATCGGTGGCTTACGCAGCTATGCTCTGGCCACTCCTTTTGCCAAAGAAGTGTTAGAGCAGGGGACCTATAAGAATATTGCGAAGACACGTTACGTGAATGATAAGCAGATCACGGATCATTATGCCATCATTCCAACGGGACAGGGACTGAACAATCTGGCAGGTCTGGCCCCTACGGCGGCAAAAGTGTACGAGGTCATTGTACGCCGGTTCCTGAGTATTTTCTATCCTCCGGCAGTCTATCAGAAGTTCTCTCTGACAGTGAAGGTAAAGGAAGAAAACTTTTTTGCCAGCTTTAAGGTACTGGTACAGGAAGGGTATCTGAAGGTGGCGAACTTCTCTTTTAAGAAGGAGAATACGGCACCGAAGGAAGATAAAGAGAATGAGAATGAAAGCGCTGATGAAAAATGTGATGCAGAGCTTACCAATCTGCTGATGCATCTGAAAAAAGGAGATTCTCTGACTGCGGATACCTATGAGATCAAGGAGGGCGAGACTTCGCCGCCCAAGCGTTACACTTCGGGAAGCATTATTCTGACCATGGAAAATGCGGGCCAGTTTATCGAGGACGAAGAACTGCGGGCCCAGATCAAGGGAAGCGGCATCGGCACCAGCGCCACGAGAGCGGAGATCCTGAAGAAACTGGTGAATATCGAATATCTGGCACTGAACAAGAAGACCCAGGTGCTGACTCCCACCCAGATGGGAGAGATGATCTATGACGTGGTATCGGATTCCATAAGACCACTTTTAAATCCGGCACTGACGGCCAGTTGGGAAAAGGGGCTTACCATGGTGGCGGATGGTGTGATCACACCGGAAGAGTACATGGGAAAGCTGACGGATTTTGTGGGAAGGCGAACTACCGCTGTACGCAGCCTGAACAATCAGGGAGTGCTATGGAGACAGTTCCAGGCTACAGAAGAATTTTATCAGAAGAAGACAAAGCAATCCAATGCCAAAAATAAGGAATAAAGATGAGGAGAAATTATCATGGAAAATATTACGATTGAGAATATGTATGATCTGAAGGAGACCATTGCGGCAGATCTGTTCACTGAGGCAGAATATCCCTGGGAGGTGCTTCCCAGAATCCACGATTTCATTCTGGAACTGGGTAAGAGACTGCCGGAAGAAATTTATGAAAAAAGAGGCGAGGATATCTGGGTGGCAAAGAACGCAAAGGTAGCTCCTACCGCCTGCCTGAACGGTCCGCTGATCATTGATGAGGATGCAGAAATCCGTCACTGCGCATTTGTCCGCGGCAGTGCGATCGTAGGAAAGGGTTCTGTTGTCGGCAATTCCACAGAACTGAAAAATGATATTATTTTCAATTCCGTTCAGGTGCCGCATTATAATTATGTTGGCGATTCCATTCTTGGCTATAAATCGCATATGGGTGCAGGTTCGATCACGTCAAATGTGAAATCCGACAAGACACTGGTTGTGGTAAAAGACGGTGATGAGAAGATCGAGACTGGATTGAAAAAATTCGGTGCCATGCTTGGGGATTTTGTGGAGATTGGATGTAACTCTGTATTAAATCCTGGAACGGTGATCGGCAGACATACAAATGTATATCCGCTTTCAAGTGTCAGGGGAGTGATCCCGGCAAACTCAATTTTTAAGAAACCGGGCGAGGTTGTACAGAAAAAAGAAGCATGATATTCTTAAACTTAAGATCCGGACAGGTCGGATAAGTTATGGCAGAAAATATTGATTATATTTTAAGTACAGGGAGATAAAATATATGGAAGAAGAAAAGAAATATATTTATAATGATAAAGCGGAACGGATCAAAAAGATGAACCGGTTCTATATAGGTGCAACCATATTTCTTGGAATATTGTTTTTACTGTATCTGTGGCTCCGCATGGCAAATCAGAATCTGGTAAATGCAACAGTATATGGGAATACTGTATTAATAATAGGCGCATCAGTTTTGAACACGATTATTTATCATAAAGATCATGCAACAGCAAAATTAAAAGTGATTGCTACGCTTGAGATGGGATTAGAGTATCTGTTAGTCGGAGTACAGACAGATGCACATTTTATTACGTATGTACTGATCGTTTTAGTTGCGTTACAGATTCCGTACTATGATGAAGGTGGATTAAAAAGAACCTGTGTGGGAGTGAGTATTCTCTACGTGATCGTTACGATTGTTCAGGGAATAAAGGGTATTACTGTATTGAACGTGGATACAATATGTTCTGTGGTCGGCGTGCTTGGCGTTTTATTTATGGTTTCAAGAATTGGAAAGATCACATTATTGTTTAACGCAGATGCACTTGGATCCATAGATGAGGAACACAAAAAGCAGAATGAAATTTTACAGGGAGTGCTTGAGATTTCCAAAACTGTTCAGGAAGAATCAGTTAAGAGCAGCAGCCTGATCGGAAAACTGGTCGAGACGACCAATTCTGTAACTGGCAGTATGCAGGAGATTACAACGGCTTCCGGAATGAATGCAAACAGCATCGAAGAACAGAATACCATGACTGCAACGATCCAGGATGCGATCGAGGAAACAAGTGAGCGATCAAAACAGATGGTGGATATCGCAATGAATTCAAATGACAGCATTCAGGAAAATATGCGTGTGATGGATGAGTTGAAAGATCAGGCAGAGCAGATCACAAATACAAATCATGATGTTACTGAGGCAATGACCAAACTTCAGGATAAGACAAAAGAAGTAGAAGAGATTGCAGGTATGATCTTAAATATTTCAAGCCAGACAAACCTGCTGGCGTTAAATGCATCTATTGAGAGTGCACGTGCCGGAGAAGCCGGAAGAGGTTTTGCGGTTGTAGCAGAGCAGATCAGACAGCTTGCGGAACAGACAAAAAATTCGACGGAAGAGATCACGAGAATTACAAACGAACTGAATGCAAATGCAAATGATGTGGTTGTATCAGTAGAAGGTTCTGTACAGGCAACGGAAGATCAGAAAGAAAAGATTCTTGCTGCGTCAGAAACATTTAATCTGCTTAATAAAAATATAGGTGAGCTGGTTGCCCATATTGAAGAGGTCAATAAAAAGGTAAGCGGACTTTCAGATTCCAACAATAAGATTGTGGTAAACTGCTCGCAGCTTTCGGCAGCGACTGAGGAAGTTACGGCGAGTGCAGAACAGGTACATACACTCAGTGAAGAAAACCTTGATGTTGCAAAACAGGTTCAGAATGCGGTAGAGAAAATTCACAGTACGGCAGATGATATAAAAAAGTTTTTGCACTGACAGAAAGGAGTGCATAATTATATGAAAAATAAAGTGTGGTTGTTTACAGCCGCACTTTTGCTTTTTACAGCAGGGTGTGGTGAACCAGATATGGCACAAAATAAAATAAACAGCAATGAGCAGAAAACAGCAGGAATTTCAGATACAGATGAAATGGAATCCGAAATAGACAGCAGTGCGTCTGAAAAAATGGAAGCAGTCGAAGAAAAATATATCTGGAAAGAGATCACGCTGCAGTTCCCGGAGAGCTGGGAAGATAAGTATGTAATTTTAGAAGATGATACCGGTTTTTCTGTTTTTCAGAAAAAATCCTATGAGAAAGAAAGTGGGACGGGGTTTCTTTTTGGAATTACCAAAGACACGGAATGGTATCCGGATGCTGCCGGTGTAAGTATTTTAGGATATACCGATGATGGAGTGTTATATGAGGTTGTGAGGCCTACGGATGTGAGCTGCGATGTGGAAAATGAGGATACTTTAAATGAATATCAAGGGATGATGCAGCAGTCAGATACGGTAGTACAGAATGCGGTCATTGATACACAGAACCTGCACAAAGATGCTGACCAGTATATCATTCCGGTCAGTATGACACAGACAATTTCGGCAGACAGTCTTATCAATATGTCGGACAATGATTTATGGTTAGCACGCAATGAAATCTATGCAAGACATGGACGGGGTTTTACCAATGAATATCTGCAGAGTTATTTTAATGCATGTTCCTGGTATGAAAAAACGGCGGAGACAGATGCATTTGACGAGTCTGTGTTAAGCCAGACAGAGAAAGATAATCTGAAAGTGATACAGGAAGCAGAAAAAACATATGCAGACGAACATCCATATCCGAAAGAGTATAAAACAGGACAGAAAGTTATGGAAGATATTGATGGAGACGGCAGGGAAGAAGAAATACGTTATGATGTGAAAGAGAGTGGCGATTATGCAGGGTATTCCTGTATCCTTACCGTGAATGGAACTTCATATGAACTGTGCGAATATGCGGCGATGGTGACACCGGAAACAGATTGCTTTTATGTCACTGATATTAATGCTTATGATGATTCGTTAGAGATTGCTGTCTTAGATGATGGACCGAGTGGTGATTATGTGACATATTTTTACCGGTATGATGGAAACACACTCGAATTTGCCGGAGAAGTTACTGGTTTTCCTTTTAAAGAAAAAAATGGCGGTATCAACGGCTTTACCGGACAAAGCGGAATCTATGGAACAATTCGTACAGATATTCTTGAGACAGCATACTTAAATGGCTACTGGTGGTATGACAGTGATGCGGGGAAACTGGAATATATTGATGGCGGTATGCATCAATACAAGTATTTCACACCGCACAGATTATATGTGGATCTTCCGTTGTGGAAAGCTATGGATCAGAATTCGGAACAGGTAACGGTTTCGTCCGGGCAGGATGTGTTCTTTATCAGCTCTGATGCAAAGGAATGGATCTATGTGCGTGCAAAAGACGGAACAGAAGGGTACATCCATGTGGATGGTGAAAATGTCAGCAATGTCGGCAGACCCGGCACGGAAGTTTTTTCGGAGTTAAATTACTTTGACTAGTGTATAAAAACAAATACACGGAATAAAGATAATTTTTTTCGATTAGGACTTGTAGATTTCAACAAAATGTGCGAAAATAGGTAAGGTATGTTAAATGTATAACAAAGTCTGATACATACAGTTCTATTAAGTGAAAGGAGTCTTAAAATGATTTACACTAAGGAAGTCGAAAACATGTGTCCTGTAGCAAAGGGCGCAAAACATGAACCAGCTCCAATTCCGGAAGAAGGCAAATGGGTTCATTCTAAAAAAATTGAAGATATTTCAGGTTTTACACACGGTGTTGGCTGGTGTGCTCCTCAGCAGGGTGCCTGCAAGCTTTCATTAAATGTAAAAAATGGTGTAATCGAAGAAGCTTTAGTTGAGACAATCGGATGCTCTGGTATGACACATTCCGCAGCTATGGCAGCAGAGGTATTACAGGGCAAAACTATTCTTGAAGCATTAAACACAGACCTTGTTTGTGATGCAATCAATACAGCAATGAGAGAGTTATTCTTACAGATCGTTTACGGTCGTACACAGAGTGCATTCTCTGATGACGGTCTTGCAATCGGTGCTGGTCTTGAGGATTTAGGTAAAGGACTTCGTTCCCAGGTTGGTACAATGTACGCTACCAAAGAGAAAGGTGTTCGTTACTTAGAGATGGCTGAAGGTTATGTAACAGGCATCGCTCTTGACGAGAACAACGAAGTTATCGGATATCAGTTCGTTTCTCTTGGAAAAATGACAGACTTTATCAAAAAAGGTGATGACCCTAACACTGCATGGGAAAAAGCAAAAGGCCAGTATGGTCGTGTAGCTGATGCTGTTAAGATCATTGACCCAAGAGAAGAGTAAGAAAGGAGAGACGAAGATAATGGCATTATTTGAAGGATATGAAAGAAGAATTGACCAGATTAACGCTGTATTAAACAGCTATGGTATCAGCTCTATTGAAGAAGCTGAAAAAATTACAAAAGATGCTGGACTTGATGTATATGATCAGGTAAAGAAAATCCAGCCTATCTGTTTCGAGAACGCTTGCTGGGCTTACACTATAGGTGCAGCAATCGCAATCAAAAAAGGATGCAAAAGAGCTGCTGATGCTGCTGCAGCAATCGGTGAAGGTCTTCAGGCATTCTGTATTCCAGGTTCTGTTGCTGACCACAGAAAAGTAGGTCTTGGACATGGTAACCTTGGAAAAATGTTATTAGAGGAAGAGACAGAGTGCTTCTGTTTCTTAGCTGGACACGAGTCCTTTGCAGCTGCTGAAGGTGCAATCGGAATCGCTGAGAAAGCAAACAAAGTACGTCAGAAACCACTTCGTGTTATCTTAAACGGACTTGGAAAAGATGCTGCACAGATTATTTCACGTATCAACGGATTTACATTTGTTGAGACACAGTATGATTACAAAGCAGCTAAACTTAACATTGTATATGAAAAAGCATATTCTAACGGACTTCGTGCAACTGTAAAATGTTACGGTGCTGATGATGTTCAGGAAGGTGTTGCAATCATGCATCATGAGAACGTAGGTGTTTCCATTACCGGTAACTCTACCAACCCAACACGTTTCCAGCATCCGGTTGCAGGTACATACAAGAAAGAATGTATC
>OGOK01002449.1_pt1 | contig 10714 bp, 10 predicted proteins | sample 1552661 | NCBI WGS metagenome assembly OGOK01 (sample SAMEA2580172, study PRJEB22360) | human gut metagenome | biome: human gut; feature: human-associated habitat; material: faeces | place: Denmark | collected 2008/2010
GGTACTGGGAGTATTACTAGCTATCGCTGCTAAAAAGAAATAACAATCTTCATGTATAATGAATACCAGCCTTCCCTGCTTTTAGCCCCCTATATTGACAAATACTGGGAATTTAAAGGCAATCCGGACTATGGGATGAAAATCAACATATTGCCGGACGGTTGCACCGATTTTATCTTCACCCTTGGCGAAGTAGCTGACATAGCGGAACAAGAAAGTCTTATAATGCAACCCTACCGTTCTTATTTTGTAGGTCCCATGAGCCGATACTCCACCCTAATAACCTATGCGAAAAGCATCCATATGTTTGGTATCCGTTTTCTGCCTTGCGGTTTATTCCGCTTCATGCAATTACCATTGGAAGAACTTGGGAATCAAAGAATCAGCACTTTTGAGTCAGGAGGTATCTTCAACGACTCGCTAGCAGAAAGATTATGTGAACAACCGTACATACAGGACAAAATCAGACTGATAGAATCTTTTCTCACCCAAGCCTTATGTACTAACAACAAGATAGAAAAACAGATATCATATGCAGTAGATTGCATTAACCTTTCCAAAGGCCAACTGCCTATCCGTTCTTTAGTAGAAAATGTATGCTTGTGCCAAAGACACTTCGAGCGCAAGTTCAAACATCAGACCGGATATTCCCCTAAGGAATACAGCCGGATTATCAAATTCAAGAATGCAGTGGATTTACTGCGTTCCACCTCTTCCAATCAACTCTTCTCTGTTGCCATTGAGGCCGGATACTATGACACAGCCCATTTGAGCAAGGAAATAAAAGCCTTATCAGGCAATACACCCGGTTCCTTTTTATCCTTACCGGTTACGGAAGAAACCACATTAACATATCTGAAACTATAAAAGTCGTTTTTTTACAACGAAGCCATCCTGGCGTTTCTTACTTTTGTACCGTATCAAAAACTAAAAAGAAACCATGGAATCACTTAAAGAAAAAGCAAAAGCTTTGCTTCAACAATGTGAAGTAGTCACACTAACTTCCATCAATAAAGAAGGGTATCCCCGGCCGGTTCCCTTGAGTAAAATCAAAACGGAAGGATTAACAACCATCTGGTTTGCAACAGGAAACAGTTCGGCAAAGACAAAGGATTTCCGCTCTAATCCGAAAGCCGGCATATGTTTCTACAAAGAGGGAAACAGCGTGGCCATGACCGGAGAAGTGGAAGTTGTATCAGACACTGGCACCAAGAAAGAGTTATGGCAAGACTGGTTTATCCATCATTTTCCTAAAGGACCGGAAGACCCCGAATATATCCTGTTGAAGTTCCGGGGAAACCATGCCACCATTTGGATTGACGGCCAGTTTGTTCACAGAAAAGTCTAAGTTTCCACCTCTTATCCTTGGATTTTTTCACATTTTATTTTTCATACACGTCTGTCATCCTTGAAACATCTTATTATATATGGATGTTTTAAGAATGACAGACAGGCATGAAAGGAATTCAAGACATCAGCTCCAGACCATCCGTCTACAAAATTCATCTCTTCCCTACCCTACCTTTCCAATACTTTCCCTACCTTTGTGCCATAAGTACGTATGACAAATACCAATATGGAACAACAACAATCATCTTATAAAGAAAAAGAACGTATAGACCTTCGCGAGCCGCGACGCTTCAAAGTTACTATTTTCAATGACGACTTTACTACAATGGAATTTGTTGTAAAGATATTAACTACCGTTTTTTTCAAATCAACGATGGAAGCAGAAGCTTTGATGATGCAAGTACACAAAAGTGAATCGGCCGTAATAGGCATCTATACGTATGATATCGCCCGGTCAAAAGTACAAAAAGCCACCCGTATGGCTCGTGAAGAGGGTTTCCCTCTCCGACTCACGGTTACACCGGAAGAAGAATAAAAAATCAAGAATAAGATATGGATATACCAAATACCGATTCGGTGAACTACGCTTTCGCTTCTGCGCAGAGCCAAGCGATGCAATATCGGCATGAATTTATCACGCCCGAACACTTATTGAGCGCATTGCTGGAACAAGTTCCTTTTCAAAAAGCATTGGCAGAGTGTTTTTGTACCCCGGAAGAACTGTCCCAGTCCATTTCCGAATATCTGTCGAAAAAAGTGGAACGAGTTCCTCAAGAAATAGAATATGAGTTGGAAATTTCAGGTCAACTCTCCGAGCTGCTGCAATATGCCTATATGACAATCAGCCATTCAAGCGCAGAAGAAATGGATGTTCCTCATCTGGTACAAGGAATGCTTCAACTGGAAGATTCATGGGCCGGCTATCTGCTAAAAGAAACAGTGGGAGAAGATATGCCGGAGTTTCTCAGCTCCCTCATTTCAAATTACGAGCACATGAATCAGTTTCAAGAGGAAACTTCCTCTGAGCAAGAGAAAAGCGAACCTTGGCGCAACTACGTCACCTGCCTCAATGAAGGTCTGCAAGACCGGAATCCGCTTATAGGCCGGAATGTGGAATTGGAACGCACCATTCAAGTTCTCTGCCGCAAAGAAAAGAACAACCCTCTGCACGTGGGTGAACCGGGAGTGGGAAAAACCGCACTGGTCTACGGACTGGCTGCACGTATAGAAGCAGGCAATGTTCCCGAACGCCTCACAGGCTGTCGTATCTACGAACTGGATTTAGGCAACTTATTGGCCGGTACACAATATCGGGGTGAATTCGAGAAAAGGCTGAAAGCCATTATGGAAGGAATACGGAAAGAAGGACACGCCATTGTATATATAGATGAAATACATAACCTGATAGGCGCCGGACGGACGGGAGACGGTTCGATGGATGCCTCTAATATGCTCAAGCCTTATTTGGAAGGAGGAGAGATCCGGTTTATCGGTTCCACTACTTACGAAGAATTCAACCGCTATTTTTCACGTAGCAGAGGATTGGTACGGCGTTTCCAACAGATTGACATACAGGAACCCGGAATCGAAGAAACTATCCACATAGTAGAAGGATTAAAAGAAAGGTACGAAACGTTCCATGGAGTAGTTTATGAAGAAGGAGTGATAGCATATGCCGTCACAGCTGCCGCACGGTATATCAGCGACCGTTTTTTGCCCGACAAGGCCATCGACCTGGTGGACGAAGCCGGGGCTTATCGTGAAATCCACCCCACAGATACAGAAACACAAACGGTGGACAAAGCATTGATAACCGATATACTGGCACGTATCTGTAAAGTGGATGTACTCGCCATGAAGGAAGAGGACAATGCCACATTAGAAACCTTGTATGAACGCATCAGTGCAAAGATATACGGTCAGGAAGAAGCTGTCTGCCAAGTGGTGGAAGCCGTACAAATGGCCAAAGCCGGGCTACTGGACGAAAACAAACCACTGGCCAGCCTTCTCTTCGTTGGCCCCACCGGAGTGGGAAAGACGGAAGTAGCCAAAGTATTGGCCTCCGAACTAGGTATTGCCCTGCAACGCTTTGACATGAGCGAATATACGGAAAAGCATACAGTGGCCAAACTCATCGGCTCACCTGCCGGATATATAGGTTATGAAGACGGCGGACTGCTGACAGATGCTATCCGCAAAACTCCCAACTGTGTGTTACTGCTTGACGAAATAGAAAAAGCGCATCCTGATATATTCAATATCCTGCTGCAAGTCATGGACTATGCCGTACTGACGGATAACAAAGGACGGAAAGCGGACTGCCGCCATGTTATACTTATCATGACCTCCAATGCCGGAGCACAATTCGCGCACCAAGCCTCTATAGGTTTCAGCGGACAAATTACTGCCGGAGAGGCAATGTTGAAACAGGTTAAGAAAACTTTCAAACCTGAATTCATCAACCGGTTGTCTGCAACAGTCGTCTTCCATGATATGGATTACGGAATGGCTTCTCTCATCCTGAACAAAAAACTCAACGAACTGAAAAACAAACTGTCTGCACGTCATGTAGGAATGGAACTCAGCCCGGAAGCCTATAAGCATCTGCTGAAACTAGGTTTCACCAAAGAATATGGTGCCAGGGAAATGGACAGGGTAATTACTTCGCAGCTGAAGCCACTGCTTATGCGTGAAATCCTATTCGGAGCATTAAAAACAGGAGGTAAAGTAAGAGTGACAGCAGGAAACGGACAATTGAGCTTGCAAGTACTCAAAGAGTAATACCTTTAAATGAATCGGCAACTTCTCCGCAGAGGCAGAGATACGGAGAAGTTCCTACAGAAGATATTATATGAATCCAATAAATAAAAAACAATATGGTCTTTCAACTAACTCAAAAACTTGTTTTTCCCGACCCTCACTATGGCGAACCGGACGGACTATTGGCAGTGGGCGGCGACCTCTCCGTAGACCGTCTCCTCCTTGCCTATTCCAATGGCATATTCCCTTGGTATGCTTTCCGTGAAAAACAGATACAATGGTGGTGTCCCCTGAAACGGTTTGTGATTTTCCCTAACGAGATTCACATTTCTCACTCCATGCGTACTTTTATGAACAAAGAACAATATGGAGTCAGTTTTAACCAGGCATTCCATGAAGTGATTCAAACCTGCGGCAATCTGCGGATGGAAAAAACGGGAGCATGGTTGGGCAAAGATATCATGAAAGCCTACATCCGCCTGCATGAGCAAGGTTTCGCGACCAGCGTGGAAGTATGGGAAGAATCTTGTCTGGTCGGCGGACTCTATGGAGTCACTTTGGGAAAGTGTTTTTTCGGCGAAAGCATGTTTTCTCTAGTCCCCAATGCATCGAAACTGGCGCTTATCTATCTGGCACAAACATTTCAGGAGTTGGGAGGAACCTTAATTGATTGTCAGTTTGAAACCCCACACTTAAAGTCAATGGGTGGAAGGTATATAGACTATGAGGAGTATATGAGGTATGTGCAGGAACCTCTTGAATCTCTGTAAAGTCTTTGTTTACCGATTTTGATTATCAAATCATCAGTCAAAAATAAAATATAGGATACAAAGCTGAGATTATCAAATATATTTGCTAGCTTTGTTTTCGACATTACAAACAGAGCTATTTACCCAACTCAAAAACAAACATGAAAAAGATATTCTACTGTTTTTTACTACTTACCTTCTTTGTCTTGTCTTGCTCCAAAGAAGAGGCCGATATGGATGGTAGCCAAAATAAAGAAACAGAAAATAAAGAGATCAAAATTATATTAGAAGCAGAAACAAGTTCTCAAAACATATTTGCTCCTATTGTATTCTACCAATCTTTTGATTTTGGTAAAGATGCACCTTGTCTAAGCGAAGTGTATGATTCCATAGTGTGGAAATCATCTCATTCCCCAAATAGCTTTAAAGTATTCAGTCATTCAAATTATGCCAGATATGTGGAAACAACATTTTTCAAATGGGCACATGTTTATTATTCACCCGGCACATACAAGACTTATCTGCTAGGTTACAAAAACAATGAAATAATCTATAGTAGTGATACAATATCCATTGATATCACAAATAAAAAAGATTTCCTTGCTTTCAATTGGAAAGACGTAACCGACTCCGATTTTACCACAGGCTATGCAAATAATCTGGACGGATATTATCTGAGTACGCAAACCCATATCCATCAAGGTGTCCCATCTGTTATGCTGTATGCCAAAAATGAGAAATATGAAAAAGGGGGATCTATGAAAAGCAAACAAATACTGTATAACTACATAAATTCATTTTTCTCACTCCCTAATTATACCGCAACCTCAGACGAGTCTTTGAGAAAAGAATTCAGCACTATATTTTCATTTCAAGAGAAGAATGCCATTCCACTAAACATTTGGCTTACCCCCAAAGCTAAAATTGTACTCCTCAGAAAAGATTTCAAGGGACTAGAGAGCGAATACAAAATTTATGCCGAACCAGGAGATTTGATTTAACCTGCAAAACACAATTGTTTAACTAATGAAACATCAACTCTGTATATAGCTACATTCAACGAATAGCACTACCAATCCAAACTATTTGGCTATTTTGACGGATCTTAAATAAGATTTGTTACAGAGTTTTATACCCTTATTATTAATCCACACAGATTGTGCACCATCCCTAAACCGATAAGTGCATAAGCATGGTTATACATTAAGTTAAACAATGAATTATACATATAAACAAATATGGCTCATCAACCTTCCTGTAATGATGAGCGTTTTAATGGAGCAATTAATCAACATTACCGATGCCGTCTTTCTGGGCCATGTCGGTGAAGTGGAACTTGGCGCATCTGCCTTGGCAGGAATATATTATCTGGCAACTTATATGCTAGGCTTCGGTTTCAGCATAGGACTACAAGTCATGATTGCCCGCAGGAATGGAGAACAGAACTATGCAGAAACAGGACGTACCTTCTTTCAAGGACTATTTTTCCTTTCCGGACTAGCACTCTCTTTATGTTTGTTGATACAGGGCCTTTCCCCCTTCCTCTTGAAACAATTAATTACCTCACCGGAAATCTATCAGGCTGTAACGGACTATCTGGACTGGCGCAGTTTCGGACTTTTATTTTCATTTCCCTTTCTGGCACTCCGGGCTTTCTTTGTGGGAATAATAAAGACCAGGTCCTTATCTTGGGCCGCAATAGCAGCCGTACTTATCAACATCCCTTTCAATTACCTGTTAATATTTACCTTAAAATTTGGGATAGCAGGATCGGCAATAGCCTCAACGCTAGCAGAAATGGGATCGTTAATCATTCTCCTTATCCATATGTGGAGAAAGATTGATAAAAACAAGTATGGACTGCAACCGATATTTGATGGAAAGCTATTGAAAAGACTGTTTTACCTGTCCGTATGGAGCATGCTGCATTCTTTTATCAGTATGGCGCCGTGGTTCCTGTTCTTCATCGCCATCGAACATTTAGGAAAGATGGAACTGGCCGTTTCCAACATAACCCGCAGCGTTTCCACCCTCTTTTTTGTGATTGTCAGTTCTTTAGGAGCCACCAACGGTTCCTTGGTAAGCAATCTTTTAGGAGCCGGACAACAAAAAGGTGTTTTTCCTATCTGCCACAAAATCATCAAAATGGGATATGCCATCGGTTTTCCGCTGGTAGGAGTCGCATTGTTTTGTGATTATTGGATTATCGGATTTTACACCAACAACGAAACACTGGTGCAACACACTGTCCCCCCTTTCATCGTCATGCTGTTCAATTATATATTCGCAGTACCCGGATATGTCTACATCAGTGCCGTCACCGGAACCGGAAAGACAAAAATTGCCTTTATCTTCCAAGTGGTTACCATTATGGTATATCTTCTTTATCTTTACTGGCTGAGCCACTGTGTACATGCACCTTTAGCGGTATATATGACAACCGAATATCTGTTTGTCATCATGTTGGGAATACAATCTGTCATTTACTTGAAAAGGAAGCATTACTAAGTTCCTTGCTACCCCCTTTCTCCCGATTCATTCCGGCAATAAATAGTTATTTATAACTATCTTCAGTTTGAAAGCTTTTCTCTACTTTTGCAAACCAACTATAAAAGACAGCGTATGAATATTTTCGACATTGCCAAACAGAATCAGGAAAAAGCCTGGCAAGTTATCAAAAACACGAACATCATCCAGATATGGGAAGATGCCGGTGCAAAAATTAATCTGGTAGGTTCACTCAGAACAGGGCTACTGATGAAACATAGGGACATTGATTTCCATATTTATTCATCAGCCTTAAACCTGACGGACAGCTTTCAGGCAATGGCCAGACTAGCAGAGAATCCGTCCATCAAAAGAATAGAATGCGCTAATCTGCTGCATACTGCCGAAGCCTGTATCGAATGGCATGCATGGTATCAAAATGAAGAAAATGAACTTTGGCAGATGGATATGATTCACATCCGGGAAGGTTCACGTTATGACGGTTATTTTGAAAAGGTAGCCCAACGCATTTCGGAAATTATGACCGATGAAATACGGGAAACTATTCTAAGATTAAAATATGAAACACCGGAAACCGAGAAAATCATCGGAGTGGAGTATTATCAGGCAGTCATCCGGGATGGGGTGCGGGATTATAGCGGATTTAAGGAATGGAGAAAGCAACATCCTGTTACAGGAGTAGTAGAATGGAGCCTTGACCCGATGAAATCGGGCATCAGCTTAACAGCCCCGACTCCTGTCCTAGGCGTATTGCCTCCAAAGAGTTTTGTACTCCCAGCTTACGCAACAGATTTTGCCGGTGAATATGGACGGTATGAATACTGATACATAATTTATCGGCAATTTCTTTGCTTAAGAATCCTCGTTGGATGAGGCGTAATATCTCCATTTCACGTCCGGTAAGACCGAAAGCCGGATTCATTATCACCACACCGGGTGAAAACATTTCTCCATTTCTCAGATTCAGCACAGTACATTCCACCTGTTCTGATTCTTTCTGACCGGGAGCCATACTCATATTCCCTATAATGAGCCATGCTTTTCCGTCATGGCTCTGTTCCAAAACTTGATGCCTGCTTGTTACACGCACATAGTTGCCACGAGCATTGAGTATACGGAAACTATACACATTACAATAGTCATTCCGATGTTCAAAAGGCTGGTTATAAATGAACTTCCCCAGCCTGACTTGCAAGTCTTCCAATTGGGAACGATCATGCGGATGAATACGTGACTCCAGATAATCACCCTGTTTTTCCAATGTTTCTATCTTGTGCCTGTCATACCCCAACCAATCGACAAAACCCGTAGAAGCATACGCATAACATCCTTTATATACATCCACCACGAAAGAACAGCCGCCATTGATTCTGGACAACTTCTGGAGCATGGATTTATCCCGTTCCCATACCGCATAATCCATGTTTTTGCAAGACAAATGTTGCTTTGCCCACAATTCCTCACGGGTGACATTTGTTACACTCATATTCTTACTCTTTATCAAAGTGGTACTTCAAAAAGATAGATCTTATCAGCCTACTCACTTACTTTTTTCAAAGTAAAACAGTCTATATCTGGAGCCCAGCAAAATGAGCTTCCCATACGTATCTTATTATTCCCTGCTTTCAAATGCACCGGAACAGTAATCGAAGCTATCTTTTGAGTCTCATCCGCCGACAGCGAATCAAGAAGAATCCTTTTTTCGTTATTCACACAGACTTCCAGCTTACGATCTGCTTTAGGCACATAGCGGATAGTCATTTCATATTCACCGCCCTGCTCGCTGTACACCTCTTTCCATTCTGCAAAATTCTCTTTCCGCCCTCCCAGATAACTTACCTTCATGCCTCCGGATGCTTCATGTAACGGAGCATATACGATGCTTTTCGGAGTCTTTCCCAAATCATTGAAACAAGGCAGATAAGCCCATTCCGCTTCATAAACAGTCGCTTCCAATCTCTTCTCGGACTCCATACGTAAAATCAGCACACTATGGGGAGGTAATTCTCGATTCAGAACACCCCCTTTTATCTCCGGTAAATCCTGCTGTTTCACCAGATCGCGTACCTTAACCTTTCCTCCTAATTCCAAAATATTCATCGGAACTGTAAAGCTACAAATCGTATCCGAAGGATTGTATAAAGCAACCGCACGTACGTTACCACGCTTTTGTTCTATATCCTTCACCAACACATACCCTTCATTTTCATGCTGAACTACGTATGCCTGCAATCCTAAAGGGTCTTGGTTCAAAGCTATCAGTTCTTTATTTTTCAACAGTTTTAATGACGTCTCCGGAATGGTTGTCAGATCACATCCTATCAACAAAGGTGAACTCATGATACACCACATTCCAAAATGTACCTCTTCCTCTTCAGGTTTTAGCCCTCGACCTATCTCTAGCATATCCATATCATTATAATGACCTTCTCCCGCATAGGCAAACAGATAAAGATTTTTATCGATGATATATTTTACTGATCCCCACTCCGGGCGGATATCCGCACTGATTCGCCATGAACGAGCAAGGTTTCTAGCCCAAGTACCCGGGAAAGCCCATCGACAAATATTAATAGAAACATGTCCGCAACCCAGATTATCTATAGCCTGGCGTATTTCGGTATATCGTTTTTCTTCTTCCAGATTCAATTCCTGACCGGCTCCGCAATAATCAATCTTGATAAAATCAAATCCCCACTCTTTAAAATACAACGTGGCATCCTGAAATTCATGTCCGTACAAACCGGAACCTATGCCGTTCATATCTTTATCCCAGATGGAACCACAAGTATTGCTTCCCGCATCCGAATAAATGCCGGCTTTCAATCCTAAAGAATGAATATGATCCGCTACTCCCTTCAATCCATTCGGGAAACGCTCGGGATGTGTTTGCATCACTCCTTTTTCATCCCGCCATCCAAAAAAACCGTCATCTACATTCACATAGGAATAGCCTACTTCTTTCAATCCTTTTTGCACCATAGCATCCGCTTGCCTTATTATTAAGGTGTCATTGATATGAACCCGATAGGTATTCCATGAGCTCCACCCCATAATAGGAGATTCAAAAACAGGCGTATTTTGGGCGAATACGCCGGAACATAGACCGAAAGCTAAAGTCAAAAACAAATTTCTCATATTCATTAATTCTCATTTTTTACTTAAAGAAATCATCAAGAAGGTATATCTTATGATCCTAATGGTTAACAGGAAAATAAAATCAGTTTTATCATGTAGGGAGCAAAGATAACGAAAAACTCTTACCTCCCTATATACTTTCACAAAAAATATTCGGCTGGTAGGATGTTAGCATCATAATCCGAGAATAGAATTTGACCCATAAAATA
>OGOK01002455.1_pt1 | contig 10693 bp, 7 predicted proteins | sample 1552661 | NCBI WGS metagenome assembly OGOK01 (sample SAMEA2580172, study PRJEB22360) | human gut metagenome | biome: human gut; feature: human-associated habitat; material: faeces | place: Denmark | collected 2008/2010
GCTCCAGCTGACCGGGCTTATCCTCCAGCGCGATGGTCAGGTTGGCCTTGCGGCCCACGAACAGGGCGGCCACGATCAGGCCCAGGCCCATCAGCAGGCCGGGGATGACGCCGGCCTTGAACAGGTCGGTGATGGAGGCGTCAGCGATGGAGCCGTACACCACGAAGGTGATGGACGGGGGGATAACCACGCCGATGGCGCCGCCGGCGGCCATCAGAGCGCAGGCAAAGGCCGGGGAATAGCCCGCCTTCTTCAGAGCGGGGATCATAATCAGGCCCAGGGCCGCCACGGTGGCCGGACCGGAGCCGGAGATGGCCGCGAAGAAGCAGGACACCACCACGCAGACCATGGCCATGCCGCCGCGGATGTGGCCCAGGCACTTTTCCGCCAGGTTGATGAGGCGGCCGGAGATACCGGCCTTCTCCATCACGTTGCCGGAGAGGATGAAGAACGGGATCGCCAGCAGGACGAACTTGCTGCTGGCCGAGGAGCACAGACGGGGAAGCACGCTCATGATGGCGTCCAGGGGCTTGCCAGCGCCCTGCACCAGGATAGCGCCTACGCTGGACATGCCCAGGCAGACGGCGATGGGTGCGCCGAAGGCCAGCAGCAGCACAAAGATACCCAGTAATACGATACCGACCATTTATTTGCCCTCCTCTGCCCGATAGTCTTTATACATCTGCACCATGGTCTGCAGGAACGCAATGGCGGCGAAGGCCGCGCCCACGGGTACAAACGAACCATAGATCCACTCAGGCCACTGCATGTTGGCCGTTTCCTGACCCCAGCCGATACTGGCTGATAACCATCTGCACGCCGGTGACCACGATCAGCAGGCAGAACAGAGCGGAAATCGCATAAACGGTCATCTGGATGATGATGCGGGCCTTGGGGCTGACCCGGTCCGTCACGATGGACAGGCCCAGGTGGGCCTTCCGCCGGGCGGCGATGGCCGTGCCCATGAAGCTCATCAGCACAAACAGATAGGTGGACATCTCGTCGGACACAGCCAGCGAGTGCTTGAACACAAAGCGGGCCACGACGTTGGCAAACACCAGCACCGCCATAACCGCCACGCACGCGCAGGCGACGAATTTTTCGATTTTCTCAAACATGTTGGCCCCTCCTTAGTTGATCCCGAAGGCGGCGCAGGCGTCCTCACCGTATTCCGCCTTCAGGTCAGCCGTGACGCCGGCCACGGCATCCTTGAACGCCTGCAGCTGGTCCTCGGTCAGGATATCCACCTGCATGCCGCTGTCCATGAAGCCCTGGATCAGCTGATCCTCCTCGGCCTCCAGGTGGTCGCGGCCCCACTCGCAGGACTCCGTGGCGCACTCCTGCAGCAGCTGCCGGGTGTTCTCGTCCAGGCTTTCCCAAACCCGGCTGTTGGCCACAAACAGGTCGTTCTCATAGCTGTAGTTCCAGATGGTCATATACTGCTGGATCTCGTCCATCTTGGCGGACTTGGTCACGGAGCAGCCGTTCTCCTGGCCGTCGATGGTCTTCTGCTGGATGGCGGTGAACACCTCGCTCCAGCTCATGGCCGTGGGGCTTGCGCCCAGGGCATTGAACACGCCCATATACACCGCCGAGCCGGGCACGCGGATCTTCAGATCCTTCAGGTCCTCGGGCTTGGTCACCGGGTGCTTGCTGTTGGTCAGCTGGCGGAAGCCGTTTTCTGCAATTCCCATACAGTGGAGATTGTATTCATCCAGAATAGCTTTCAGTTTTTCTCCTGCTTCTCCGTCAAGTTTCGCATCTGCATCTTCTACTGAATCAAACAGGAACGGTAGAGATACCACATTAAATCTCGGGTCAAAAGCAGAATAGATCAGGTTGCTGTGCATGGAAATCTGTACCGGATCTCCGTTCATCAGCGCCTGGATACCCTCGGACTGGTTTCCGTTTGTCAGCTGGTCTGCGGCATAAACATTGACTTTGATCTTTCCGCCGGTTGCTTTTTCCATGAGCTCGCCGAACTTGCGTCCGCCCTCTGCCCAGGTACTGGTTTCGGTGGTCGAGCAGGTGAAGTTCCATGTCTGCTCCGGCCAGTCAAGATCGCTGTAATCTGCGATATCATTGTAATCTTCGCTGTTTCCATTATCCCCGCTGGTACTGGTCTGGCTGTCATCTCCAGACGCATCGGAATTCGTGGCAGCAGCTACCGTACCGCTGTAGGAACCATCTTTTCCTGCGAGAGCTTTCGGAAGGAACGTGGAAATCTGCGGAACGTAGGTGATCAGCAGAAGTACAGCAACGGATGCAGCGATCATCGGCATAACGGCCTTTGAGATCTGCTGGATCGTAACTTCCATTCCTTTTTTCAGTTTGACAGAAATAGCAACAAACAGGTTGACGCCGACCGGCGGAGTTACCTGTCCGATGGCCAGGTTGACCGTTGCCACAATACCGAATGCAACGACATCATAGCCAAGTGCCTTGCAGACCGGAAGCATGATCGGAATGAAGATGTACATGGCAGAGTTTGCATCGATAAAGCATCCTGCGATCAGGAAAATGATGTTGACGATCAGCAGGAATGTAAACTGATTATGTGCAACACTTCCGAGCAGATCGGAAGCTGCCTGCGCGATACCGAATTTGGTGCAGACAAACGAGAACAAGGAAGCACTTGCTACGATCAGCATGATGCCGCCGGTGGTCTTCGCGGAGTCTACCATCAGATCCCACAGATCTTTGATTTTGATTTCTTTGTAGATAAAGATTCCGACGAACAGACCGTACACAACAGAAACGGCTGCTGCCTCGGTCGGAGTGAAAATACTTCCGTAGATACCGCCAAGGATGATAACCGGCATCAGGAATCCCCAGAACGCATCCTTAAATGCATCCCATCTCTCTTTTGCCGTTGCCTTCTTCTGCGTCGGCTGAATGTTGTGTTTCTTTGCCTCAAGAAGAACAACGATTACAAGAGCAACACCCATCAGGATACCAGGAACGATACCTGCGGTGAACATATCTGCAATGGATACGCCGGTGATGGATGCGTAAACAACGAATGCAATACTCGGCGGAATGACGATTGCGATCGAACTCGATGTCGCCATCAGCGCTGTGGCAAACGGTGCGGAGAAGCCGCCGCGCTCGATCATGGCAGGAATCAGAACCATACCAAGAGCTGCAACAGTTGCCGGACCGGAACCGGAAATAGCGCCGAAGAAGCAGGCAACGATAACGCACACGATGGCGATACCGCCTTTTTTGTGGCCGACACATGTATCAACGAAACGGATCAGCCGTTTGGAGATACCCGCCTTTGCCATGATATTTCCGGACAGGACAAAGAACGGAATGGCAAGCAGCAGGAATTTACTGATGCCGGAATACATGTTGGTGGCAACGATCGTCAGCGATGTGCCGGAATATAAAATTGCGCAGATCGAGGATAAACCGAGGCAGATGCCGATCGGAATACCAAGGATCAGGAAAATAAAGAATGAAATAAAAAGGATTGCACTGATCATTTTTCTTCTCCCTCCTCTTTCGCTTTTACAAAGGTATCAATCAGATACTCGATCATGTGGAGCGTCATGCAGGCGGCTCCGATCGGTACGAAGGACCAGAAAATCCATTCCGGCCAGTTCAGCACGAAGGTTCTCTTTCCGTTGGCTAACTGGGTCAGAACCTTGTCCATGCCGTATTTAAACAGGACTGCGGTAAATGCAACACTGAAAGCCGTGTTGACCACCAGCAGAATTCTTCTCGCTTTTTCTGAAAGACGGTCCGGCAGTAAAGAAAGATTGACCAGCTCTCCGTCACGGGCAGCGAGCGCTGCAGCGAGAAGTGTAATCAGGACAAATACCGCAACAACGAGTTCCTCGGTAAATGACCAGGATTGATGCAGAATCTTACGGGACAGGACATTTCCGACCGTAAGCACAACAATCAGGATCGTGGACAGCACAAGAATCAATTTCTCGACAAATGCCACGCCGTTCATGATTTTTTTGTACACTTTCATATGTTTCCTCCCTTTTCCTGTCTGCGCGTGTTTGGCAGCAGGATTTGTTTCTTGCCAGGCTGTATTACCGGTGTTTCTGCATAAAAAAAGCCGCCCCACGATAACCAGGGACGGACCATATTTTTTCCGCAAACCACCCTTGTCTCTCCTTTGAAACAAGTACGAATACACGCACAAGCATACGCGGTTTCTGTAACGGGAAACTCCCGTGAAAACCTACTGGAATCCTGTCTTTATCTTAATGAAACAATAAAAACAGTTCTTTGGGTTTCCCTTCTCCGAGATGATATTCAATCCGGACACGCTGCTGTCTCGCACCTTCTCCGACAGCTCTCTGCAAACGCTTTTTCCGCATTTACTTTTTCTCTTCCCAGAATTTATCTTACACGACGGCTGTAATTTTAGCGCGATTTTTGTCATTTGTCAAGAATTGGTTCTGAAATTTTGTTATAATTTTGAAAAACCGTAAAATTTTCGGTTTGGTGTTCTGTTTCGATTGTAGCACCTTTTTTTCTTGCTATTTTCCCACAGATACGATAAAATAACAGACAGATAAGATCCGATGCGACGGGTCTTTTTTCTCGGCATTCTGCCACGATTTTTACTACCCAGAAAAGAGGAACAGCAACTATGAAAATAGATCTTAGAACGATTCCGGATGCAGAGGTTTCCGGCATCGACCTGATGGACGTTGATATCACACTCCCGGCTCCGGAAGCAGAACCGCAGCGCCAGTATTACTTTATGGCGCTCTTAAAACAGCAGCTCGTCCCGGAACGCGCGAAAAAGAACGGCAAAGAATTCCTGACTGCCTGTATCACAACATTCGGATGCCAGATGAACGCCCGCGATTCTGAAAAGCTCGAGGGAATCCTGGAAACCGTCGGCTACCACATTGTGGAGACCGAGGATGCTGACTTTGTCGTTTACAATACCTGTACCGTCCGTGAAAACGCCAATCTTCGCGTCTACGGCCGTCTCGGACAGCTTGGCAAATACAAAAAGAAAAATCCGGGCATGATCATCTCCCTCTGCGGATGCATGATGCAGGAGCCGCTCGTTGTCGAAAAGCTCAAAAAAAGCTATCATTTCGTCAACCTGATTTTCGGAACCCACAATATCTACCGCTTCGCTGAATATCTTGTCCGTTGTATGACCGAGGACCGCATGGTGATCGATATCTGGAAAGATACCGACAAGATCGTGGAAAATCTTCCGGTTGACCGGAAATATCCGTTTAAATCAGGCGTCAATATCATGTTCGGTTGCAACAACTTCTGCAGCTACTGTATCGTACCGTATGTGCGCGGCCGCGAGCGCAGCCGGAAACCGGAGGAAATCGTTGCAGAGATCAAACGCCTCGTTGCAGACGGCGTTGTGGAGATCATGCTGCTCGGTCAGAACGTCAACTCTTACGGAAAGAATCTTGAGGAGCCGATGACGTTTGCCCAGCTTCTGCGCGAGGTTAATAAAATCGAAGGGCTGAAACGCATCCGTTTCATGACCTCCCACCCGAAGGATCTCTCTGAGGAGCTGATCGATGCGATGCGCGACTGCGAAAAGGTCTGCCTCCATCTTCATCTCCCGCTCCAGTCCGGAAGCAGCCGCATCTTAAAGCTGATGAACCGCCGCTACACGAAAGAGCAGTATCTTGACCTTGTTGACCGCATCCGCGCGAAAGTACCGGATGTCTCCCTGACAACCGATATCATCGTCGGTTTCCCTGGCGAGACAGAGGAAGATTTCCTCGAAACGATGGATGTGGTACGTAAGGTCCGCTACGACAGCGCCTTTACCTTCCAGTATTCCAGAAGAACAGGAACACCGGCTGCCGCTATGGAGGATCAGATTCCGGTCGATGTTGTGAAGGACCGTTTCGACCGTCTTCTTGCTGAAGTACAGGAAATCTCCCGTGAGGTAACGGCAAAACATACCCACACAGTTCAAGAAGTTCTCGTCGAGAGCATCAATGAACAGGATCCGTCCCTTGTGACCGGCCGTATGAGTAACAATACGCTCGTTCATTTCAAAGGTGATGCTTCCCTGATCGGCACGCTGCAGAATGTATATCTGGATGAGTGCCGCGGTTTCTATTACATGGGAACACCGGTGGAAAACAACTAAATCTTTCAAAAACAAAAATCCCGGATTTTCGGTTCCTGCTTTTACGGCAGGTATCCAGAATCCGAGATTTTTATTTTTACTTCGAAACACCTTTTGACAGCCGCACCTGATACACCAGATACGTAACCATCAGCATCGCTCCCGCGCCAATCCATGCGGAAATCTCAGCGAATGCGACACCGCGGAACGCAAAGTGCGGAACCGCAATCTGAACGATGCCGACACGCATCACAACTTCAACAACACCGGAAATCATCGGCAGTACCGTTTTTCCCATGCCCTGGCAGGCGTTTCGGAATACGAAAAGCCATCCAAGCGGAAACAATGCGATTCCGGTGAGCGGAAGAAAGATACAGGTGTAGGAAATGACGGTCGGATCGTTCAGCATCAGAGATGCCAGGAATTTCGGCGCGAAAATTTCCAGCGCCGCAAACGGCAGATTGACCAGAATCGACAGGATCACACCGGCCCATACGCCGCTCTTGATTCTGTCATACTTCTTTGCTCCATAGTTCTGTCCGGTAAAGGTCAGAAGCGCCAGTCCGACGGTCACACCCGGCTGCTCAAACAGACCGCAGACCTTCATGCATGCCGCATACGCAGCCACATAGGCGGTTCCCATCTGGTTGACAAAGACCTGAAGCACCATTCCTCCGATGGCAGTAACAGAATTCATCACTGCAACCGGAAGACCTTTTCCGGTCAGCGCGGCAAGAATTTTTCCATCCGCTTTCCAGTCCCCCTTCTGTGGAAGCAATTCCGGTGCACGGAGGATGTGCCTGAAGCAGTACAGCGCGGAAATCGCCTGCGCCAGAACCGTGGCAAGTGCTGCTCCAAATACACCCATGTGAAGCGGAAACACAAAGAGAAGATCCAGCACAATATTGGCAATGGCAGAAAGCACCATGGAGACGAGCGGAACCTTGCTGTTTCCGACCGAGCGGAGCAGTGTCATCACAAAGTTATTGAAAATCGTGATGGTGCTTCCGGCCAGGATTGTTCCGAAATACACGAGAGTATCCGTCATCATATCCTCCGGCGTCTGCAGAAAGATAAACAGCCGCCGCATCAGAAGCAGGCTGAACGTTGTGATCACGATTCCGATGGCAAGGCAGATATAGACCGACATGGCAATCTCTTTCCGCAGCTTTTTTGTATCGTTTGCACCAAAAGAATGCGAAATACAGATGCCAAGGCCACCCGTCAGTCCGATGGCAAAGCCGATAATCAGAAAATGAACGGAGCTTGTGTTTCCAACTGCGGCAAGCGCCGTATCTCCGATTCCTTTTCCGACAACCATGGAATCCACGAAGCTGTAAAGCTGCTGGAACAGATTTCCGATCAGAATGGGCAGGAAAAACTGAAAAATCAGTTTCATGCTGTTCCCTCTTGTCATATCATTTGTTGTGTTCTGCATGGTATTTTTTCTACCCTGTCCTTTCTCTTTTAGAATTTCCTGTTTCTTTATTGATTCCCCCCTCGTCTTGTCAAGACCGCAAAATGCGGCTATAATAGAGCATAACTTAGACGAAAGGTTTTTACATCACTGGCATGAACAATTTATACGAATACATCGATCCAATTGCTTCCCCCTATGAGGCATTTCTTTCTGACAGCACCCACGATCTCCTGCCGATTCCGGCGCACTGGCATTATTATGTAGAACTTCTCTACGTCCGCAAAGGCGAAATCGAAGTTTCCCTTGACAATGTCGTATCCACCTGCACGAAGGGCGCTGTCATTCTTTTTCCGCCCAAATGCGTCCACTCCATCGCTCTTGCGAGAGGTTCTTCTCCGGTTCAGTACGATGTGATCAAATTCGATCCCAATCTTCTGCCGTCCTGCAAAACGGATGAAATCGATCTGCGCGCCATGCTGCATGGGATTCACGCCTACCGCTGTCCCTGTATCTTTTCTCCGGAACAGACGGCCCAAATGAATCTTTTTCCGCTTTTTTCCGATATTCTTTCTGAATATCAGAGTAAAGAATTCGGTTATTCGATGGTATTAACTGCCGATCTTCGGAAAATCGTCACCAAGTTTGCGCGGATCTGGCAGAAAAATGGTGATTTCTTTCTGGCTCCTGGTGTTCATCCTTCTTATGAAATCGGGTTTGACCTGATTTCCGAATACATCGATTCCCACTACTTTGAGGAACTGACCGTAGAAAAACTGGCCGCGATGTGCAATATGTCGCACTCCACCTTTTCCATGAATTTCTACCGCCGGTACAATATGACCTGCAAGGAATACATTACAGCAACCCGGATCAATGCAGCCGAAAATATGCTTTTGTTTTCCAGCCACGACATCTCGTTTATCGCGCGGGAGGTCGGTTATACGGACTGCAGTTACTTTATCCGCTGCTACAAAAAACTGAAAGGCGTCACGCCGAAGCAGGCACGAAAACTCCAGCTTGGACGGTAACGATCATCTGTTTTCGAATTTTTTCAGAGAAAGAACGCACAGGCATTTGCTGCACGCTCTTTCTTTTTTATGTATTTCTTTAAACTTTTTCCTTATCTCTCTGCAGTCTCATAAACGCTTCTTACGCGGTATGCGCCCGATACGCCAGTTCCCTCTGCGGTAAAGTCTGCGGTCGGCAGAATGCGGAAGGTCTTTGTTCCGGCTTCCATATCCACAAAGTTATCGTCCAGACGAAGCACACCGTTCTCAGTCTCTACGCTGACAGATTTTGCAAAGTTCTCTGCGGTTACGGTTACGGTATCGCCGTCTACTGATACAGAAAGCTTCGGATCTGCAAAATGGTAATGCTTCGGTGCGCAGAACAGAGTTGATCCGGAAGATACTACGTTTCCATCAACAACCAGCTCATAGGTCAGATGAACTTCCAGCGGATCCTGATCGTTGAAATCAAGATGCGGCATCCACTGTCCGCCGTAAGCCGGTGCATTCACCTCGAAGGCTCCCTCTTTGACTACGGAAGAATCCGGACGGCACAAGGACCATTTTACGGTTCCGACGATCGGCTCACCGGTCTCATTGGCAACATGAAGGTCTGCACTGACATCAATCGGATGCGGCAGTGTGTTGACAAACGGTTTCTGATCGATCTCTCCGTGCTCCTCGCAGGAAAGCAGGACCGGTGCAAACATCTTCTTCTCTGCGTACTGCAGGGCTTTCCAGTTTCCATAGTAGTCCACGCTTGCCCAGGATGCTACCGGCCAGATATCGTTCAGCTGCCATACAACAGCACCCATGCAGGTACCGCGGAAGCGGCGGAAATGCTCAACGCCGTAACGGATCGCATCGGCCTGAAGAAGCTGTGAGCAGTACAGAAGCTCGTCGAAGTTCTTCGGATACAGGTATGTCTGTGAAATGTAGTTCAGGATCTTTCCGTTGGCAGCCGTATTTCTCTGGTGCATTTCCATGACACGGGAGAAGATGTTGCGGTCGCCGTCTTCGGTAAACCGTTTTACAGTCTGCAGTGCCGGGAAGGACTGGAATCCGAACTCGGACAGGAAACGGTAATGATGGGAACGATAAGCGGTGAACGGCTCGCTTCCGTGCCATACACCCCAGTAATGGGTATCGCCGACGTTCTCTGCATTGCTGTTTTCGTAATTTCCGCCTGAAGACGGGGATGACGGCCAGTAGAATTTCTCCGGATCCTCTTCTTTGACGATTTTCGGAATGATGTACTCATACAGATGGATGTAATCATACGTCTGTTTCTTAGATTTCTGCCATGCCAGCGTTTCGTACTGGGTTTCCATCTCGTTGTTTCCGCACCATAGAGCAATACTTGCATGGGAACGGAGTCTGCGCATATTCTGACGGATCTCCGCGGAGATATTCTCTTCGAAGTCATCTGTCAGCTCGTAGGATGCGCAGGCAAACATGAAGTCATGCCAGATGAGGAGTCCTCTCTCATCGCAGACATCATAGAAAAAGTCATCGAGGAAGTATCCGCCTCCCCATACACGCAGGGAGTTAAAGTTTGCCTCCTGTGCGGATTTCAGCAGCAGATCGGTACGCTCTCTCGTCTGACGGGTTAAGATATTGTCCTCTGGAATGTAGTCAGCGCCCATCGCGAAGATCTGCAGTCCGTTGATTTCATACGCAAAGTTACGGCCCTTTACGGTCTTTGCAGGTTTATCGGTGATGATGATTTTTTTCTCACCGTTGGTCATGATCATGTTGTCGCCGTCATCGTAATCCGGTGACTGGCCGGTCATGTGCTCATCAAAGACTTCATCTTCCATCACGTCAGTATTTACGGTGATGGTACGAAGACCCATCTTCTTCTCCCAGGTATCCAGGATATCGTCTGCAACGAGCTCTACCTTTACCTGATACAGTGCCTGTGCACCATAGCCGTTCGGCCACCACAGCTCCGGATTTTCTACGGTAAGGGAAGCCTGTACATGATTGCTGCGAAGATCACAGGTAAGTCCGGTCAGATTCTTTGCCGGTGCAGAATTGGTCAGCGGATCCATTGTGCCGCTTTCTGCGGTCAGAACGGTTTTTCCATCCGGGGAAGTAACGGTCATTACGATCTTTACTTTACCGTCGGTTACACCCGGCATCCACTCGATTTCAGCATCTGCGGTCAGGCGGACG
>OGOK01002456.1_pt1 | contig 10691 bp, 9 predicted proteins | sample 1552661 | NCBI WGS metagenome assembly OGOK01 (sample SAMEA2580172, study PRJEB22360) | human gut metagenome | biome: human gut; feature: human-associated habitat; material: faeces | place: Denmark | collected 2008/2010
CATTCTTTCACAGAAAAACAGCTTCATCATCAAAGCCGCTCCCGGATACATGAAAAATACCAAAATTTTATTAACTTTGTAAGTTGACATTATAAATTTAAACCCAACCTTATGATCACCAAAAACTATATAGCGAAAGGAGAAGGCGCCAACCGTTTCGAGAAAGTGCCGGTCCGTATTTATGAAAAACCTTCCGAAGCCGTCAAAGCGGTAGCCCGGGAAATTGCCGATCTGATCCGTACGAATGCGGATAAAAGCGAAAAATGTGTCCTCGGATTAGCGACCGGTTCATCTCCGATCAAACTCTATGAAGAACTGGTCCGCATGCACCGTGAGGAAGGCCTGTCGTTCAAAAATGTAGTCAGTTTCAATCTGGACGAATACCTGCCTATGCCTAAAGAATCGGAGCAAAGCTACCATTATTTCATGCACCATCACTTATTCGACCATATCGATATCGACCCGAAAAATATTCATATTCCGGACGGAACCTTAAAAGCGGAAGAGATAGAAAACTTTTGTAAGGAATACGAACGGCAGATCGAGGCCGCCGGAGGTATCGACATTCAAGTGCTCGGAATCGGCCGCACAGGCCACATCGGTTTCAACGAACCCGGTTCGCCGCTGACTTCGAAAACCCGGATGGTATATTTAGACGATCTGACGATCAAGGATGCTGCAGGAGATTTCGGCGGCATGGAAAATGTGCCGTCCCGCGCCATTACCATGGGAGTGGGTACGATTATGAAAGCCCGGAAAGTAATACTCCTGGCTTGGGGTGAGAAAAAAGCTTCTATCATCAAAGCTACGGTCGAAGGTAGTGTTTCGGATGCTGTCCCTGCCACTTTTCTGCAAGTACATCCGAACGTACAGTTCGTCATCGACGAAAGTGCAGCCGAAGAACTGACGCGTGCCAATCAACCCTGGTTGGTCAGCAAAGTACAATGGAACGACAAGCTGATCCGAAAAGCCGTCATCTGGCTGTGCCAGAAAGTGAAAAAGCCGATCCTGAAAGTAGAAAACAAAGACTACATCGACAATGGGATGACCGATCTGATCAAGACTTTCGGTTCGGCCAATAAAGTAAATATCCAGGTATTCAACGACCTGCAACACACCATTACAGGTTGGCCGGGAGGCAAACCCAATGCAGATGATTCTACCCGTCCCGAAAGAGCCTATCCTTATCCTAAACGAATCCTGATCTTCAGTCCCCATCCAGACGACGACGTCATCTCTATGGGAGGTACTTTCGCCCGGTTGGTAGAACAAGGTCACGAAGTGCATGTCGCTTACCAAACCTCGGGCAGCATCGCTGTTTTCGACGATTATATCTATCAGCAAATGGATATCGCCACCTCTTTTACTAAACTGGTGGACGGGGATTTACCGGCCATGGAAAACGCATTTTTACAAATAAAACAAGCTATCGCTAACCGCAAACCGGGAGACGAGGAAGCACGGTATCTGTTGCAATTCAAGGCCGCCCTTCGCCGGGCAGAAGCCCGCGGAGCCTGCCGTTTTATCGGTGTCCCTGAAGAACGGGTACACTTCCTGAACCTCCCCTTCTATGAAACCGGGAAAGTGAAAAAGAACCCGCTATCGCAAGCCGATGTCGATATTATCGTCGATCTTTTACGGAAAGTACAACCCCATCAGATCTATGCTGCGGGTGACTTAGCCGATCCGCACGGGACGCACGGAGTCTGTCTGGATGCGATTCTCCGTGCCTACAACATCATCGACCGGGACGAGTGGTTTAAAGATTGTAACACCTGGTGGTATCGCGGCGCGTGGATGGAATGGGAAGTAGAAAAAGTAGACATGGCGGTTCCGATCAGTCCGGCAGAATTGTCTATCAAACGGAAAGCGATCTACAAACACGGTTCACAAAACAACGGACCGGCATTTCCGGGAGATGATCCGCGTGAATTCTGGCAACGGGCGGAAGACCGTAACCGGAATACAGCGGATTTGTACAACCGTTTGGGTATGGCCGAATATGAAGCAATGGAGGTTTTTACCCGGTATAAGCACGACCACGGAGACTCTCTGAAATAAAATTTACCAGACCGGAACGGCAGATTCGTAAATGAATTTTAGGTTAAATCTTTAATCTTTTTATAACTTTGTCGGCTCACAACACTGACACTTATAAAAATAGTATAATCATGAAAAGAAAAACTACACTCTTAGTGATGGCAGCCGGCATGGGTTCCCGTTTCGGAAGTCTGAAACAGATTACTCCTCTCGGACCGCACCAGAAGGCTTTGCTGCACTATACCATTTATGACGCAGTTCATGCGGGATTCGATAAGATCGTTTTCGTTATCCGCGAAAGTTTCGCCAAAGAATTTATCGATTTTGTAGGGAAATATGCCGAAGGATTGGTAGAAACCGCTTATTGCTATCAAAGTATGGATAAACTACCGGGAGGAATGCCGCCCATCGAGCGCGAGAAGCCGTGGGGTACGGCACATGCCATCTGGAGTGCCAAAGAAGTAATCGATGAACCTTTTGCCGCCCTGAATGCCGATGATTTTTACGGTAGCGATGCTTTTGTAAAAGCCCACGATTTCCTGGCCAACGAAGCAACGGACCAAGAGTTCGGCCTGGTCGGTTACCGTCTGGCTTCTACCCTATCGGAAAACGGCACTGTTTCACGAGGGATCTGTGAAACCGACAGCCATCACCACCTGACTGCCGTTACGGAATGTACGAAAATCGGCAGACAGGCAGACGGAAGCATCAAAGACGAAGAGACCGGAAAAACACTGAATGCCGACGATCTGGTATCTATGAATTTCTGGGCCTTTACTCCTAAAATTTTCGAAGAAATCGAAAGACAGTTCGTCGAATTTTACCCGGCTAACAAAGATAATCTGAGATCAGAATTTTATATTCCCAAAGTAGTGGATAAAATGATCAAGGATCAAATTGCCGATGTAAGGGTACTGAAAACAACGGCTAAATGGTTCGGAGTCACTTATAAAGAAGATACCCCTTCTGTAAATGCAGCCCTTGCCGCTTTTGACAAGGAAGGAAAATATCTGGATATCTAAGTTCCGGATTGAGTTATTACGAAAGGAGGCAGACTAAAAAGTCTGCCCCTTTTTCTTTATTTTTATTTCGTTTTCCTCTCTTTTTCACAACAGGATTTTTCACACTTTTCGCCGGCTTGGGTTTTGGCAGAAGTGTTACTTTCTTTGATTCCTTTCACTTCGATGTTCAATTTCTCGATGGCTTTCTGCAAGTTTTCGGTGGTATTTTTGTCTTCGCGGAAAGTGACTGTGATGGTTTGAGTTTTCATATCCACTTTCAGGTCTTTCACTCCCTTTTCATAAGGGATATTCTTTTCTACTTTTGCTTTGCAAGATTCGCAATGCAGGTTGGCATTAAAAATGACGGTTTTCTCATTCTTTTTCTGAGCATTTACACTCATGGCAGCTGACAATACTACTACCATTATCAAAACTAATCGTACTACTTTCATGGTTCCTAGTTTTAAATTTATGTATCAAAGTTAATAAAACAATATTATTCCCGGTCTAATCCGAAGCGAAGGCCGAGATAAAATTTACGTCCGTGTACAGGACCCCAAATTTTCGAAGAGTCGAAAGCGTCACTCCAGGGACGGTCGGCAGCCAGGATAGGATGTTTTTGGGTGAAATCACCGATATTTTCACATCCGGCATAAATACTCCATTTACGGAAAAACTTGGAAATCTGGGCATTCATGATACGGAAAGAATCGAAACGATCCGCTTGTCCTGAATTTTCTGACACAGGAACGGGAATACGTCCCGGACCGTTGAATTGAGTGGTGAAATCGAATTGCCATTTCTTCATATTGGTGTAATATGACAAATTCAACAAGCCTTTGTATTTACTTTGCAGAGGAGCCCTCAACAGACGGCCGCCCATCGTGGTCTTCACATCATTGTAACGATAAGCACCCAAAACGTCGAACCGGGGGATCAATTCGTATTTCACTTCCACCTGATAACAATTGGAGTAAGAATCACCGTCTAAGTTATAAAAATTGACTTTTCCTACCTGAGTCTCATTATCGGCCACGACCTGATCGGTAAAGTTCGTCCGGTAATAATCGAGGTTGATATTCAGTATACGGTCGAACAAGAGAAATTTGCGGTTCAACTGTACTCCGAAATTCCAGGCTTTTTCCATATCCAAACGATCTAATTCTTCGGGATGGGCTGCCAACAATTTATCGTTGACGTATACCGAATTGGCAGAAGCCAACAGATAACTGTTATCGGCCAGGATGTTGGCTGTCCGGGCACCGTGACCGGCAGACACCTTCAACATCGTAAAATCGTCGGGGGCATAAGCCAGATGTAAACGGGGAGTTACAAAACTACCGAAAATATTATGGTAGTCATAACGCAGTCCGGCCATTACGGTCAATTTTTGCCAGAAAAGTCCGGTATACTGGAAAAAAGCCCCTCCTACCCGTTCGTTACGATCGAAATCTACGGTTGCCGTCTTTTGACCGGAACCCACTAAATAGTCGTTGAAGGATTCATCATAACGATCGAAATTAAAGGACAACCCCGCAGAATATTTCTGATTTTCATTCTGTCCGAATATAGACTGAAAAATATAATTAGAAAAAACAGTCTGCTGACGGGCTTGATAATCACGGGCGCCATAATATGAATCCTGATCGTGATCGGTATAATTCACCAAAATCGCCATACTGGTATTCTCGTACTGCGGCATCAGATAACCCAACTTCAAAAAGCCTTCATACCGGCGAGAGTCGATGCCGATCCCATACAAAGTACCCTCTCCATAGCTACCCCGCATTTCCTTCCTAAATCCTTTCTGCCCTCCCAGGCGGGTTTCGTCGAGGAGCTTCCCTCCGAATTGCAAAAACCAAGTATCGGTCTTATATTGCCAGCGATTCATCACATTGTATTGGGTCGTTTTAGGCATATCCAAAAAGCCATCGTGGTTTCCATCGTGTTCCATGGTCAGCCAATCCCCGTGAGCCAGGATGGCTGTGCTCCACTTGTCATTCAGACGGATGCCTGTATTGGCATTGAATTCGATCATCCCTTCACTATTCCCATAGGCATTGACAAAAATCTTTTCGCTCGTAGCAGGCTTTTTATAATCGACACTGATCTGTCCGGCAATCGCTTCATAGCCATTGATTACCGAACCGGCCCCCTTCGAAACCGAGATAGCGCTCATCCAAGGACCTGGGACATAATTCAATCCGTATAATGCCGAAATCCCCCGAAAATTGGGCATATTCTCCGTCATCATCTGCACGTATTTACCGGTCAGCCCCAACAACTGGATCTGTTTCGCCCCAGTCACAGCATCGGCATATGCCACATCTACCGAAGCATTGGTAGTGAAACTCTCTCCCAGATTACAACAAGCTGCTTTACACAATTCTTCGCCGGTGATCACCTGTTCGATCAGAGGCCCCCGGGTACTCATAATCGTCGTATTTCCCCGGGTGACCACTTTCACTTCATCGAGTACTTCTCCTGCCACCAATTCGATCTCGACCTGTTTATCCGTGCGTTTTACCGTAAGCGTATCGGTCCGGTACCCGATAAAGCTGGCGACCAAGCGCCCCGATTTATTCCATTTGATTTTGAAATGCCCTTCAGCATCCGTCACTACACCGTCTGTCGTTCCGGCCCAATAGACATTGGCACCCGGCAAACCGACCTTTTTTCCATTCTCCTGCTCGACCACCCGTCCCTTTATATCCTGGGCATATCCTCCCAGAGAGGCACATAACAGTACCATTAAACTGAACAATTTCATTTTTACACTATTTACCTTATGATTGAAGATTAAAAATGACAACACACCTTATCCAAATCCATGGTCAGGACTGACCGGCAAAAGGTTTTAACAAAGGAAAGTACACAACGATTCCAGCGAGGGCGGAATCCCGGGAAACTTCCGGTAAAAAGCAAAGCCATCCTTTCCGTCCCGCACAGCAAGAATCTGCATCGTCATCTCCCAACCGCATTCAGGTAAGGTAAATACGGAAAGTTGCATTTGTAAACCCCGCTCTACCAATGAAGAATCGGTCACTTTATAAAAATCATGACGGGAAGAAGCATGACAACAATCTTTGCAAAATTGCCGTTCCTCCTGACAACAGCCACATTCCTCTTCGCAAGGACATGTGTTCTCTGCAGGCAGGACTCTGACTTCGAGATATGTGCGGTCCGAATGAATACAACCCGACTGAGTTACATTCACTCCAATCAATGCCATCCCGGTAATAAGCAGCACTAACGTATGCAATATCTGTTTGCCCAATTTCAACATCGTTTGCAAATATATTCTTTTCCTTTAGAAAGCAACAGAAAGAAATAATTCTTGACAGAATTTTAACTAATAGATTCCTTTTGTCCTAGCCGAAAAAAATTGTATTTTCGTACGATTAAAATCTAGTAATAACTAACCTTTTTCATCATGTTGAGAAAAAATATACGGTCGTCTGTATTTGTATTACTTGCATTGGCTGCCTGTACAAGTAAAAATAATGTTAAAATTACCGGAGAGATCAAGGAAGCCGAAAATCAAAAAGTGTACCTGGAGCAGTTGAATGTCGATCAAGCTGTCATCATCGACTCGACAAAAACCGACCGGTACGGACATTTCACCTTTAAAACAGCAACATCCCTCCCCACTTTCTATAATGTAAAAATCGGTCCGAAGGAATTTATTACTTTCATTGCTGAACCGGAAGATCATATCGAATTGAGCGGAACGTTGAACGGACTTTCCCAGAATTACTGGGTAGACGGATCTGAAAATTCCCTTTGGGTAAAGCTGCTGAATTTTCAACTGAACAATACTCATGTCATGATGGATTCACTGAAGAAAAGCTTTGCCGCCCTTCCTGCCGAAGCGACCAGCGAACGTCAAAAAATTGCAGCCGCCTGGGATTCGATCGTGAACAAACAAATTAACTTTTCGAAGGATTTTATCCTGAAGCATGCCATTTCGCCGGCTTCCTATTATGCCTTGTATCAGAAATTCGATCAGGATAATTTCATCCTGAATCCGGATAACGATTTGCATTCTTATAAAGTCGTCGCCTCTTCGATGAAAGCGATGTATCCGGAATCGCAATATACGAAAGCGATCCTGAATCATTTGGACCAAATCAACAAGGCGATCCAAAACATGAAAATAAAACAATTGATCAACAACAGCGAAGGATCACTGCCGGAAATCCATCTTCCGAATGCACAGGGGGACACCATTGCCCTTAGTTCGCTGAAAGGGAAATATATATTGCTCGATTTTACTGTCTTGAACAGCAAAGACGGAGTCGGCTATATTCAAGAAATGAAAAAGATCTACAACAAATTTAAAAACCGGGGAGTTCAGATTTATCAGGTTTGTCTGGATCCGAACAAACTTGCCTGGCAAAGTCTCGTAAAACAGTTGGATATCAATTGGATTTGTGTCTGGGATCCGGATGGTTTGAAAAGCCGTGCTGCTCAGATGTGGAACATACAACGTGTACCTGCCAATTATATTATCAACCCTAAATTTGAAATTGTCGGGAAAAATCTGGCAGGCCAACGCCTGGAAGACCGTTTGAACGACCTTTTAAAATAATTTAAAATTACTCACCCCAAGAGCGAGAAAGAGGCAGAATCGATGAAAATCAGTGAGCGAATCCCCCATACAGAGCATACCCTCCGGCTCCAGGCTGGAAAAAAGGTTTATTTCGTTTCCGATGTCCATCTGGGTGCTCCTGTATTGGATAATGACCGGGAACGGGAAAACCGCCTGATCCGTTGGCTCGACACCATCCGTCCGGATTGTGGCGAGTTGTTCCTGCTCGGGGATATCTTCGATTTCTGGTTCGAATACAAGCGGGCAGTACCCAAAGGGCATGTCCGCTTTCTGGCCAAGATATGCGAGTTTACGGACCAGGGCATACCTGTACATTTCTTTACGGGTAATCACGATATCTGGGCATTCGGTTATCTCCCGGAAGAATGCGGCGTGATCCTACATACTCACAATGAAATTTTCAGGATAGCCGGTAAGCGTTTCCTGATCGGACACGGAGATGCACTGAACCCACAGGATAAAGGATATCTATTCCTCTACCGTATTTTTCACAACCGTTTTTTACAACGGTGTTTCAGATGGCTACATCCGGATATCGGAATCCTGATTGCGCGGAAATGGTCGTCGCATTCCCGTCTGGAAAACGGCAAAATCGAAGCCGATGCATTCCGGGGAGCGGAAAAAGAAGAGATCGTTCGTTTTTGCCGGGAAGTGCTGCAAGGACAACATTTCGATTATTTCATTTTCGGACACCGGCATCTGCCTATCGATTTTACTCTTTCGCCAAGCAGCCGCTATATCAACACAGGGGACTGGATCACCTATTATAGTTTCGCCAGTTTCGACGGTCGGGAAGTAGTGCTCGAGACCGAAGATAAAAATCAGGATTTTCACTTTGATTTATTGTAAAATTATCTTAACTTACATACACTTAATCTTAAATCTGCGGTGTCATGTTAGTGAAGATATTTAGTGGTGCCGTCAATGGAATCGAGGCCACAACCATTACGCTGGAAGTTAACATCCTGAACGGTGCTAAATTTATCATTGTGGGCTTACCGGACAATGCGGTAAAAGAAAGTCAGCAACGGATCGATTCGGCCCTGCGGGAGATCGGTTCCCGGATTCCGGGCAAGCGGGTAATCATCAATATGGCTCCGATGTCAAAAAGGAAGGCTCTGCTTATGATCTCCCACTCTGTATCGGTATTCTGGCTGCCAACGAACAACTCTCGCCCGAAGGGCTGGAGAATTTTATGATGTTGGGAGAATTATCACTCGACGGAAGTTTGGTGGCGGTAAAAGGGGTACTTCCTATCGCTATCAATGCCAGGAGCGAGGGTTTCAAAAGCATTATCGTGCCGTTGGAAAATGCAAACGAAGCTGCTGTAGTCGAAGGTATACACGTCTATGGTTTCTCCCATATCCGGGAAGTCACCGATTTTCTGAACGGCAAACAGCAGGCAGAACCGTTCACCTTCGATCCGACCCTATCGGAAGTAACCAACGATCTTCTTTATGATTTTAAAGATGTGAAAGGGCAGGAAACCGTCAAACGGGCTTTGGAAATTGCAGCCGCCGGTGCTCACAACCTTCTGATGGTAGGAGCACCCGGCTCGGGGAAGACGATGCTTGCGAGGCGTTTACCGGGAATACTCCCTCCGATGACTGTCGAAGAGTCGCTGGAAACCACAAAAATTCATTCCGTCGCGGGAAAACTATCCCGGAATTGTTCGCTGATTACGACCCGGCCTTTCCGTTCACCCCATCATACGATCTCTCCGATAGCCCTGATCGGCGGAGGAGCTTTTCCTCGTCCCGGTGAAATCTCTCTCGCTACGAACGGTGTTCTTTTCCTGGACGAGCTCACTGAATTTCAGCGCAATGTTTTAGAAGTTATGCGCCAACCCCTGGAAGACCGGAAAATTACCATCAGCCGGGCCCGCTACAGTGTCGATTATCCGGCCAATTTTATGCTGATCGCTTCCATGAATCCTTGTCCCTGTGGTTATTATAACCATCCGACTAAAGAGTGTACCTGTTCGGGAAGTGCGATCCAGCATTATCTATCCAAAATTTCGGGTCCTCTGCTTGACCGGATCGATATGCATATCGAGGTTGTCCCGGTAGAACTGGAAAAAATTGCCGGAATACAAGAAGCCGACCCTAGTAGCGTAGTCCGGGCAAGGGTGATCACTGCCCGCAACATTCAAACGGAGCGTTTTAAAGATTATCCGGGTATCTACTGTAATGCCCAAATGTCCCCGCCTCTGCTGAAACGCTTTTGTCCGTTGGATAAACAATGCCTTTCTTTATTAAAAATGGCGATGCAGAAATTCGGACTTTCTGCACGGGCTTATGACCGGATTATCAAACTCTCCCGGACAATTGCCGACCTGGCAAGTTCGGACCATATCCTGCCGCAACATATTGCGGAAGCTATTCAATACCGAAACCTGGACCGGGAATCGTGGGGGAGTTAAGTGCGTATTCGAAAGACACTAAAAGCATCACATTTTAAGTCATGCATGGCGGAAAATGGTACAGAAACGAACTATCCTTTCAGGCCCAACCCTCTCGCGATTGTCGGGATCCATCCGAAACCAGCTTTCTCCGGAAGGTGTCGTAAATCAAGTTACGGGCTATCATCATGGTATACATACCAAAATTCTGTGAGGGATCTATTTTTTCTCGTTTCCCATAATTTAAGGGATACGTCCTGCACAATGTTTTCCGCATCCTCCTTGCTCACCAAGCCCAAGATAAAAAAAGAGAACCAAGAAAAGTGGCAGACCTAATTTCTATGGTTCTCTTCTATCGGCAGGAAATACAAATTGAAACCAATCTAAACTATCGTATTGAAAATATTATTGTATCTACTATTTATGAAAATACAATTATTTCACCGACTCAGCAATTGCCTTTTCCAGCTCATCTTCATGCAAATCCCTAGCGATAATTTTTCCCTGTGAATCTATCAGTATAGTGTAAGGGATTGTAGCCACTGCATATGACTTAACCCCCTCGCTTTTCCAAGCCTTCAAGTCTGACAGTTGAGGCCAAGGCATATTCATTTTTCCGATGGCTTCTTTCCAAGCT
>OGOK01002458.1_pt1 | contig 10689 bp, 4 predicted proteins | sample 1552661 | NCBI WGS metagenome assembly OGOK01 (sample SAMEA2580172, study PRJEB22360) | human gut metagenome | biome: human gut; feature: human-associated habitat; material: faeces | place: Denmark | collected 2008/2010
AAGGTAGCAGAAGTTGCCGGATACTTGTGGCAGAAAGGATGGGCTGAACGTAACGGTGGTAATATCACTGTTAATATCACAGAGTTTGTAGACGATGAAATTCGTCAGATGAAACCGATCAGTGAAGTTAAATCTATCGGTGTGACTCTTCCTTATCTGAAAGGATGCTATTTCTACTGCAAGGGAACTAATAAACGCATGCGTGATTTAGCTCGTTGGCCGATGGAGAATGGTTCGGTGATCCGCATTATGGATGACTGTGCCAGCTACGTAATTATTGCGGACGAGGCTGTGGCTCCGACATCGGAATTGCCTTCTCACTTGAGCGTACATAATGACCTGTTGAGTAAAAACTCTCCTTATAAAGCATCTGTACATACACACCCGATCGAACTGATTGCCATGACACATTGTCCGAAGTTCCTGGAAAAAGATGTGGCTACTAATTTGTTATGGAGTATGATTCCCGAAACAAAGGCATTCTGCCCGCGTGGTTTGGGCATCATTCCTTATAAATTGCCTAGTTCTGTAGAATTGGCGGAAGCTACCATCAAGGAATTGCAGGATTATGATGTTGTGATGTGGGAGAAACATGGTGTATTTGCAGTTGATTGCGATGCGATGCAGGCGTTCGATCAGATCGATGTACTTAATAAATCGGCTCTCATCTATATCGCAGCGAAAAATATGGGCTTCGAGCCGGATGGTATGAGTCAGGAACAGATGAAAGAAATGACTGTTGCTTTCAATCTGCCTAAATAAAACAACAAATAGCACAACCATGAATCGAATTATTTTAAACGAAACTTCTTACTTCGGTGCCGGATGCCGAAGTGTGATTGCTGTGGAAGCAGCTAGACGTGGCTTTAAGAAAGCCTTTTTTGTAACGGATAAAGACCTTATCAAGTTTGGTGTGGCTGCTGAAATTATTAAAGTATTTGATGAGAACCAGATTCCTTACGAACTTTATAGCGATGTAAAGGCTAACCCTACTATTGCAAATGTGCAAAACGGTGTGGCAGCTTACAAAGCTTCCGGAGCCGATTTTATCGTTGCTTTGGGTGGTGGCTCTTCTATCGATACTGCCAAAGGAATCGGTATTGTTGTGAATAACCCGGATTTTGCGGATGTGAAGTCTCTGGAGGGGGTAGCTGATACCAAACACAAAGCTGTACCTACCTTTGCACTGCCTACTACTGCCGGAACGGCTGCCGAGGTAACTATCAATTATGTGATTATTGATGAAGATGCCCGTAAGAAGATGGTTTGCGTAGACCCGAACGACATCCCTGCCGTGGCTATCGTAGACCCCGAACTGATGTACTCAATGCCGAAGGGGCTTACTGCCGCTACCGGTATGGATGCTTTGACACATGCCATCGAAAGTTATATTACTCCCGGTGCCTGGGTAATGAGCGATATGTTCGAATTGAAGGCTATTGAGATGATTGCACAAAATCTGAAAGCAGCCGTAGACAATGGTAAAGATGTGGCAGCCCGCGAAGCAATGTCGCAGGCACAATATATTGCCGGTATGGGATTCTCGAATGTCGGTTTGGGAATAGTTCATTCAATGGCTCATCCGTTGGGTGCATTCTATGATACTCCACACGGGGTAGCTAATGCCTTGCTGTTGCCGTATGTGATGGAATACAATGCTGAATCTCCGGCAGCTCCGAAATATATCCATATTGCGAAAGCAATGGAAGTGGACACTACCGGGATGAGTGAAGCGGAGGGCGTTAAAGCTGCTATTGAAGCTGTGAAAGCACTTTCTATCAGCATTAATATCCCACAGAAATTGCATGAAATCAATGTGAAAGAAGAAGACATTCCTGCATTGGCTGTAGCTGCTTACAATGATGTTTGTACAGGTGGTAATCCTCGTCCTACTTCGGTAGCGGATATTGAAGCCTTGTATCATAAAGCATTCTAAATCTCGTTATAGTAAAGTTTGTTTTTATATAAACATCCGGGGATACTTGAAAGTACACTCCGGATGTTTTTTTATACCCTTGCGTGTGTTTTCTGAAAATAATTCCTATTTTTGTCCAACTCAATTACATGAAAACACTCTGATATGATCGAGGATAATAGTTTGGGATTGGAATTTAAATATCTGATTGTAAATGACATGGACCGTAAATTCGGTCTGTGGGTGAATACCGTCGGCTATCAGTCTATCCCTCCTGATTCACCTTATCCATTGAAAGAGCATCCCTCCGGTTACTTTTTTAATGCGGAAAAAGGAAGGGTGCTTCGCGAATATCAGTTGGTCTATATCACAAAAGGGCGTGGTTTGTTTTCATCCGATTCCACTTCTGAAAAGCAGGTTTGTAAAGGCCGGCTGATGGTATTGTTTCCCGGGCAATGGCATACTTACCGCCCGTTACGGCAGACTGGTTGGACGGAATATTACATCGGCTTTGAGGGGCCAATGATAGATGCCATCGTTAATGATGCTTTTTTGTCGCAGGAGCAGCAAATATTGGAAATCGGTATTAATGAAGAGTTGGTTTCCTTGTTCTCCCGTGCTCTTGCTGTAGCTGAAGCGGATAAGATTTCTGCGCAACAATATCTTTCCGGGATTGTGCTCCACATGATAGGTATGATTCTTTCTGTCTCCAAGAATAAAGTTTTCGAGATGAGTGATGTGGATCAGAAGATAGAACAGGCGAAAATCATCATGAATGAAAATGTTTCCGGTAATGTAGATCCGGAAGAGTTAGCAATGCGGCTTAACATCAGTTATTCATGGTTTCGACGTGTTTTCAAGGAGTATACTGGTTATGCTCCCGCCAAATATTTCCAGGAATTGAAACTCCGTAAAGCCAAACAAATGTTAGTAGGAACTTCCCAATCCGTGAAAGAGATTTCTTTTTTTCTGGGTTTCCAGTCTACCGAATATTTTTTCTCTTTTTTCAAGAAACGTACAGGGCTTACCCCGTTGGAATATCGTTCGTTCGGACGGGAAGAATAAAGTAGGGTGAAGTCTATATCTATCAGTTATTTTGCTCTGATTTTGGGAATATCATAAAAACTGTTACTTTTGTGACGAGATTAATGTGTGCTATAAACCATCATTCTTGATATGTGCGAACAAAGACTATCTAAGATCCATTTTTTTATTCTGCTATCTCTTTTTGGATTTGTATTTCCACTCCGGTCACAGGAATACAAGTTCAGAACATTGGGTGTGGAAGATGGATTGTCGCAAATAACGGTGAGCGATATTTGCCAGGATGAGAAATCGCGTATATGGATTGCCACTTTGGACGGGCTGAATTGTTTCGATGGCAATCACATCAAAGTCTTCAACCACTTTCATAACGACTCTATCAGTTATGGTAATTTATATGTGACTCAAATGGTGGAAGACGGTCAGGGAAGTCTTTTCCTGTTGACCTCTACCGGACTTTTCCAGTTCGACCTTGAAACAGAAAAATATTATATTCTTCCGGTGACTTCTCCCTCCACTCTTGCCAAAGGAAAGACGGGAGTGTGGATTGCAGAAGGAGGGAAACTGTTCTTATACGATAAGAATACCCGCCTCTTGAAACCGATGTATGCCGATTTGCAGCTGCCGGATAGTGGCCCGACGATGGTGGAAGGTTCCGAAGGAAGTCTCTGGATTGCTTTGAAAGAGGGTGGGGTGATGCGTGTAGATACTTGCGGATCGATGTCACTTCACTTGCCCGGAATTAAAGTGATGAAACTGATAAAAAGTAACGACCAGAATATCTGGATTGGTTCGCAGGATCAGGGCGTTTTCTGTTTTTCACCTCAAGGTACGATCATACATCACTATGAATATAATGATAAGAGTGTTTACACGGTTCGGGACGATATGGCGAGAGCGTTATGTCAGGATTTGGAAGGGAATATATGGGTAGGCTACAGAAGTGGATTGAGTAAGATTGAAGTGGCTACCGGGAAAATATTCCATTATCAGGCTGATCCTAACCGGGTGGGTGCTATGTCCAATCGTTCGGTGACGTCTCTTTATACCGACAAACAAGGAACTGTTTGGGTGGGGACTTATTGGGGAGGGGTAAACTTCTTCTCTCCGGAATATCAGCATTTTGTGCATTATCATGCTTCGGACACCGGATTGTCTTTTCCGGTGGTCGGTGCTATGGCAGAAGATAAAGTCGGAAATATCTGGATTTGTACGGAAGGAGGGGGATTAGATTTATATCAACCGGAACAGGGAAAGTTCAAGCATTTTAATGCGCATACGGGATATCATTTCAGTACGGACTACCTGAAAGATGTTGTTTTTGATGAGGCTAATAATTGCTTATGGATTGCAGCCGACTTTACCAATAAGGTGAATTGTTTTCATCTTAATAACTATCGGAATGATATCTATAATCTCGAACCGCTTGGAGAAGAAAGTGTCGGAGAAGCCCTGTTTGCCTTGGCGGATACTCCTCGTAAATTGTATGTCGGGACAACATCCGCTATTGTGAGTTTGGATAAACAGACCTTGAAATCCGAGGTGTTGTTTCATCAGAAGGAACTGTTTACACATAATTATAACACCCTATTGCTTGATTCGAAAAACAGATTATGGTTTGCTGCCGACGACGGTTGTGTAGCCTATGTGATTGATGAAATGCGGTTTGAAACCTATAGGATAAGTCTGAAGAAACGGGTCAGATCTCAAAAAGAGTTGGTCAATGTTATCTATGAAGATCGAAAGGGAAATATTTGGGTAGGGACACATGGCAACGGACTTTTCTTGCTGGATAAGAAAGAACGTTTGTTTCGTTTACATACTCCTGAAAGTGTGTTGTCGGGAGAAAATATCAGGGTACTGGGGGAAACCCCTTCCGGGAATTTATTGATTGGTACCGGGCATGGATTGTCAATGCTGGAACAGAAAGAGGGGAAAGTGATAAACTTCAATTCTAAAACCGGATTCCCGCTGACTCTTGTGAACCGGAAATCCATGCATGTATCCCGCAACCATGATATTTATATGGGAGGAGCTACCGGATTGGTAACCATTCGTGAAAGTAGTCTGTATTATCCTCCGAAAATATACGATCTGGAGTTGGCTCATTTGTATGTCAACAACAAAGAGATAACAACAGGCGATCAAACCGGTATTTTAAATAAATCCTTTGCCTATACCGGGCGGATCAAATTGAATTACTTGCAAAATGTGTTTTCTATCGGTTTCTCAACAGATAATTTTCTGCATATAGGCGGTGGTGAGGTAGAATATCGGTTGATGGGGTATAATGATGAATGGAGCGAGAACCGTCTGGGAAATGACATTACTTATACAAATATCTCTCCGGGTGATTATGTCTTTGAGATCAGGCTGAAGAACTTCCCGGAAGTAATCAGATCGCTGGATATAACGATTACGCCACCTTTCTATGCTACTTGGTGGGCCTATACTATTTATGTATGCGTGATTCTGACTATTCTATTCTTCATCGTGAGAGAATATAGAATCCGTCTGTTCCTGAAAACTTCATTGGATTTTGAACTTCGCGAGAAACAATACATTGAAGAGATGAATCAATCCAAACTTCGTTTCTTCACGAATATCTCGCATGAAATCAGAACTCCGATCACTCTTATCCTGGGGCAGGTTGATCTGTTGCTGAATTCCGGCAAATTGTCTACCTATGCTTATTCGAAACTGTTGAATATACATAAAAATGCAGGTAACCTGAAATCATTGATTACGGAGTTGCTTGATTTCCGGAAACAGGAGCAGGGACTTTTGAAACTGAAAGTTTCTCAATTTGACTTATATTCTTTGCTCAAAGAGCATTATGTATTGTTTAAGGAGTTGGCTGCTAACAGGAATATTTCGTTTGTTTTGCATGCCGACTGCGAGCAATGCCTCGTGTGGGGAGACCGGATGCAAATACAGAAGGTGGTTAATAACTTGCTGTCTAATGCTTTTAAATATACTTCAGACGGTGGAACTATCCGTATGGAATTGGCTGATGGAACGGAGGAATGTATGTTTTCCGTTTCCGATAATGGTGCGGGAATATCCGAGGAAGACTATGTTAAGATATTCGAGCGGTTCTATCAGGTTGAGAATATAGGACAGTATGGAGGAACTGGTATCGGGCTGGCTTTGAGTCAGGGTATTGTGAAAGCCCACCAGGGAGATATAACAGTAGAAAGTCAGCTGGGAAAAGGTTCTTGTTTTAAGGTCACTCTGAAAAAAGGGGATGCTCACTTTGATTCTTCTGTCGCCCGGGTTGAACCGGAGCAGGATAAGGAATATATTTATTATTCGGAAGACAAAGAACTGCTGGTTAAAGAGGTGCAGTCAGCCCAAAGTGAAAGCGGGACTACTGACTGTAAATTACTGGTGATTGATGATAATGAAGAAATCAGAAATATCCTTGTAGATATCTTTTCTCCATTGTACACGGTTGAAACTGCAAGTGATGGTGAGGAAGGGTATGAAAAAGTAAAAATGATGCAGCCTGATCTGGTTATTTCGGATATTATGATGCCCGGAATGCCCGGAACGGAATTGTGTGCCAAAATTAAGAACAATATTGAAACTTGTCATATCCCTGTCGTTCTTCTGACTGCCCTTAGTGCGCCCGAACGTGAGTTGGAAGGATTAAGAATTGGAGCGGATATTTATGTGGTGAAGCCATTTAATATGCGGCGGCTGGTGATGCAATGCAATAATCTGATTAATACCCGCAGACTTTTACAGAATAAATATGCCCATCAGCTGGATAGCAAAGCGGAGAAGATTGCAACGAATGAACTCGATCAGAGGTTTATCGAACAAGCGACACAGGTAGTGGAAGATAATATGGAAAATCCCGAATTCAGTGTAGATGTCTTCTCACGTGAGATGGGGGTGGGACGTACTGTCTTATTCCAGAAGATAAAAGGTATCACGGGAAGTACGCCAAATAATTTTATCATGAATCTGCGTCTGAAAAAAGCGGCATATTTTCTGCAGAATTCTCCGGAAATGAATATATCGGATATTGCTTACCGGTTAGGATTTGGAAATCCTCAATACTTCAATAAATGTTTTAAAGAACTTTTTGATATTGCTCCTACGCAATACCGAAAAGCTCATAATACCTCCTCCGAACCCTCTGTGAAGTGATTAAAATAAGTCATCTGAATTTTTAGACTAGATAAAACGAACAATTCGATAGGGTGCAATATATTCAAATGCGATACTTTTGTGGCGTTGGATAATGCCAGCTTGTACTTGAGTTTTCTTTGGTTAGGTGTGTCCGCACACACTTTCATTTGGTAGACCGGGTACTGTGTAATCTTTATTCTAATATAATAATTATTGTGTAGTATTATGAAAGACAAATATCCATGTAGTAAATAAAAGATAGCATCTTATTGGAGAGAATCAATATATTTTTCCCAATTAATTAAGTAGTGAGTAAAACCTTGATAATTAACCAATTTAATTTTATTCTAGTTATGAAAAATTTGCAGAGTAGGACAAAAGTGCGGTTGCTTCAGTCGTTCCTTTTGATTTCCTTGAGTCTCTTTTTCTTTGTCAATCCGGCTTATGCTCAAGGCGGGTTTGCAGTGAAGGGAGTTATTGTGGATAAAACAGGATTTCCTTTGCCTGGCGCCAATGTGATGGAGAAGGGAACATCTAATGGGACAATTACAGATTTAGATGGTAATTTCTCATTGAATGTTTCGAAGAAGGGAGTTACTTTGACTGTATCATTCATGGGATATACTCCTAAAGATGTGGTAGTGAAAGATAAAACAATGAATATTACGCTTGAAGAGAACTCTAAGCTATTGGACGAAGTAGTGGTAGTGGGTTACGGTACGATGAAAAAGCGTGATGTAACAGGAGCTATTACTTCCATCTCAAGCGAGGCCATTGAGCAAAAAATGGCTACTAATGTTTTTGAAGCATTGCAGGGTACTACTGCCGGTGTACAGGTGGTGTCCGGTTCCGGACAGCCCGGTGAATCTTCTTCTATCAAAATTCGTGGTACTTCCACTTTCTCTGCCGAAGGTGTGACTCCTCTTTATATTGTAGATGGTGTTCCTTTGGAAAGTATCGATGGTATCAATACCAATGATATTACTTCTATGGAGATTTTGAAGGATGCCGCTTCTGCAGCTATCTACGGTTCTCGTTCGGCGAACGGTGTGATTATTATCACTACTAAAAGTGGGCAGGAAGGTAAAGCCCGTATTGATATCAAGTATAATCACTCGTGGGGTACATTGTCTCACAAGGTACCACAGGCAAACCGTAAGGAACGTTTGTTGTACGACCAGTATCGTAAAGAGTATTTTGAAACATACGGCGGAGGTAATCCGGATGAAAGTAGTGATATACTGAATGATCCGTTGAACTCTTTCTTTAATGTGGATAACGATTATCTGGACATGATTACAAGCACTGCACAAAAAGATCAGGTGGATATCAGTGTAGGTGGTGGTACAAAGAAATTGAAATATTTCATCAATACCGGTTATTATAATGAGAAAGGTATTATTTCCAATACAGGTTTCCAGAGATTAAATACTCGTATCAACTCCGATTATTCACCGACAGACTGGATGAATATGGGTAGCCGTATTTCTTTGACTTATTCTAAAAAGAAAGGTCTGAATGAAGGTACTTTATTGAGCGCAGTGTTGACTCGTCGTCCTTATTTCAATACTTATTATCCGGATGGCTCTTTGGTCGGAGTGTTTAACGGTCAAAAGAACCCTATTGCGCAGGTCAATTATACCACCGACTTTACGGATTCTTATAAGGCTAACTTCTTCCAGTTCTTTGAAATCAAATTCAACAAGTATTTGAAGTTCAGAGCCAATATTAATGCCAACTTCTATCTGGATAAGCGTAAAAAACTCGAACCGAGTCTTATCACCGACGAATGGCAGAAACAGAATAAAGGTTATTCTTATAATTACCTGAACTGGAACTGGATGAATGAAGACATCCTTACTTATGCACGCAAAATAAAAGATCATAATTTTACGGCCATGGTAGGTGTTAGTGCACAGCAGTGGCGTTATGAAAACGAAATATTTGTGGGGATAAACTCGTCTACAGATTTTATCTATACAATGAATGCTTTTGCCGCAAACCTGGATTTGTCATCTACAGGCTCCACATTAAGCAATCACTCTATGGCTTCCGTTTTTGCCCGTGTGACTTATGATTATAAAGGAAGATATTTGCTCAATGCCATTATGCGTCGTGACGGTTCTTCTCGTTTTGCCAAAGAGAACAAATGGGGTAATTTCCCTTCCGTATCTGTGGGATGGCGCTTCTCGGATGAGAAATTCATGAAGTTCTCGAAAAAGTTTCTCGAAGATGGTAAGATCCGTGCAAGTTTCGGTATCACGGGTAACGAAGCAATCGGCAACTACGACTATATCTACTCTTATTCTCCGAATTCTATTTATGACGGAGTGGGTGGCGTTATTCCGACTCGTATCGGTAAAGACAATTTGAAATGGGAGGAAACTAAACAATTCAATCTTGGTCTGGACTTGAATTTCTGGAATAGCCGTTTGACAATCACTGCCGATTATTACGATAAATATACAGACGGTTTGCTGGCAAACTACCAATTGCCTAAAGAATCCGGTTTTGCATATATGAAAACCAATGTCGGTGAAATGAGTAACCGAGGCTTTGAAATAGCTGTTACCGGTGATATTATCCGCACGAAGGACTGGAAGTGGAATGCTTCTTTCAATATCTCCAGAAACATCAACCGCATTGAGAAGCTGTCTGAAGGTAAGGCATATATGGAAGGTGATATCTGGTGGATGCAGGAAGGTGGCCGTGTGGGTGACTTCTACGGATTTAAAAGCGCCGGTATCTTTGCATACGACGAATCGAATGCTTTTACTGATAAATGGGAACAACTGACTCCGGTGTTTGAGAATGGTGTATTCCAGTACAAATATTTGTTGGATGGAAAGGAATATGCAGGTAATATCCGTCAGAAAACGTTGCCGAACGGTAAACCGTTCCGTGGGGGAGATTACAACTGGGAGGAACCGGAAGGAACCCGTGACGGTGTGATTGATGATAATGACCGCATGGTGATCGGTAATGCCATGCCTGATGTAACCGGTGGTTTGAATACAACGGTGACTTGGAAGAATTTGAGTTTATACTTAGGATTCTATTATTCATTGGGAGGACAGATTTATAATGCAGCCGAACATAATCGTAATATGTTCAAATACACCGGAACTACTCCTTCACCGGAAGTCATCCATAATATGTGGTTGCATCCGGGTGACCAGGCAATCTATCCGCGTCCGTATAATGATGATTACAACAATGCCCGTATGGGTAACTCGTTCTATCTGGAAGATGCTTCATTTATTCGTTTGCAGAACATACGTGTAGCATACGATCTTCCTGAAAACTGGATAAAGAAGCTGATGTTGAAGAATATAAATATCTACGCTTTTGTAAACAACGCCTTGACATGGACCAACTATTCGGGATTCGATCCTGAATTCTCTACCAACAATCCTCTGCAGGTAGGTAAAGACTCTTACCGTTATCCGAGAAAGAGAGAATATGGTATTGGTTTTTCTGCAAACTTTTAATTGAAGATATCGTATGAAGAATATAAAATATTTTGTTGGAGCTGTATGCCTGGCTCTATCATTGAATAGCTGTTCAGACTTTCTGAATGAGGAACCGGT
>OGOK01002469.1_pt1 | contig 10619 bp, 10 predicted proteins | sample 1552661 | NCBI WGS metagenome assembly OGOK01 (sample SAMEA2580172, study PRJEB22360) | human gut metagenome | biome: human gut; feature: human-associated habitat; material: faeces | place: Denmark | collected 2008/2010
GAGGAGGGCGGCAGAGTGGTCGCCTGCGGGACACCGGAGCAGATTGCAGCGAATGAGGAGAGTGTTACGGGGAAATATCTATAAAGAATAGGGGTTGCGTTTCTCATTCATTTCTGCTACAATGACCACGTCATTTTCAGACATATCAAAATTCAAATTTTAATGGAGGTGAATTTTCATGGACAGTTGCGATAGCGTAGGACGAAGTAAAATATGCGATGTACGAAGATGTAAAAAAAGAATGTGGCTGTCTGTGAAAGTCTGACCGCCATATTCTATATTGTTGTGCACCTTTTTATACATCGCATCAGAGGATCCTTGCAATCACAATGAAGCGATGTATTTTTATGCCCATTTCAGGCGAAAAGGAGGTCACAATGAGAAAAGTATTAATCCCGAAAAAAGACTATGTAAAAGAACTGATAAAGATCATCCGTGTTACAAAAGATGAGCAGAAATTACGGAATCTGCTGTCAGATTATCATGAGAAAGATATCGCGGAGGCAATCACATTTCTGACGGAGACTGAGCGGAAGCATCTCTACCGTGTGCTCGGCTCTGAAAGGATCGCAGAAATATTTTCCTATTTTGATGATGCGGAAATGTACTTGGAGGAACTGTCTTTAGAGCAGGCAGCAAAAGTAATTTCCTACATGGATGCAGATGATGCACTTGACGTGTTAGATGATCTGTCCGAGTCAAAGAAAAATGAGATCGTGAGCCATCTGGATGCGGACGCACAGAAAGATGTGCAGAAACTGCTCTCCTATGAGGAGGATGAGATTGGAAGCTGCATGACGAACAACTTTGTCTGTATTTCAGAGGAGCTGTCCGTCCGGGAAGCGATGAGCGAACTGGTCCGCCAGGCGGGGGAACATGATAATATTTCAACGATTTATGTTACCGATACAGAGGAAAAATTTGCCGGTGCGATCGATCTGAAAGACCTGATCATCGCGAGAGAAAATACACCTCTGCAGGAGATCGTCAGCAGTTCCTATCCGTATGTGTATGAACATGAAAATATCAGTGAATGTGTGGAAAAGATTGCAGATTATGAGGAGGATTCCATCCCGGTACTGACACAGGATGGAAAGATAGCCGGTATTCTGACTGCAACAGATATCGTGGAGTTAGTAGATGATGCGATGGGAGATGACTATGCAAAACTTGCAGGTCTGACCTCCGAGGAGGATTTAAAGGAACCGACGATCGTGAGTATGAAAAAGAGACTGCCATGGCTGATCATATTGTTGTTCCTTGGGATGGCAGTGTCCTCTGTTGTCGGAATATTTGAATCTGTGGTTGCAGTTCTGCCGATCGTGATTTGCTTTCAGTCGCTGGTGCTTGATATGGCAGGAAATGTTGGTACGCAGTCGCTTGCAGTAACGATCCGTGTACTTGTGGATGAGGATTTAGATACCAGAAAAAAACTGGCTCTTCTTGGAAAAGAAATGAAGATCGGCTTTTTGAATGGAGCGAGCCTTGGCGTCATGGCACTTGTATTTCTTGGCATTTACATCCACCTGTTCAAAAAATATGCCTGGATGTCAGCATTCCTGATTTCCGGGTGCGTTGGGATTTCTCTGGTCGTTGCGATGGTAATCTCTGGTTTTGTAGGTACGATCATCCCGATGTTCTTCCACAAGATCCATATTGATCCGGCAGTTGCATCCGGTCCGCTGATCACGACGGTGAATGATCTGGTTGCAGTAATCACTTATTATGGATTGGCGATGGTATTTCTGATCGATATTTTTCATATTTAGGAGGAACGGAGATATTATGAATACACAAAATTTAAGAACCCTTTTTCCAACTGTAACGAAACAAAAAATACTGAATCTGTCATATGGCGAGGGAGAACATTATACAGTGCTTCCCATGATTGCCCAAAAAGAGGATACATTTTATCTGTGGGAAATTTCAGCCATGTCGGAACAGGAATATGAACACAGAAACAGAACATACAAAGAAGCGAAGACAAACCGGGCAGAGTTAAAGCAGAATCTGGAAGAAGCAGACCAGGTGTGGATCGAAAAAATTGTAAGCGGTGGCTGCTGTTTTGAGGCCGCTTCAGCAACAGGCACCTGTCTTGGCGAGCGATATAATATAGAGGAACAGATACAGTTTTTATATATGCTTGGACAGGGAGCGGAGTTAGGGGAGTTAGAACAGGTGGAGCTTGACAGGCTGTTTATCACCTGCTATGAATTGACGGGAAAAGACGGGCAGGAATTATCCGAAGAAGCATTTTGGAATATGGGAAATGAGGATGTTACTGTTACGCTGTCGGAACAGCACCGTTCTGTTCTGGTACAAAAAAGATTCCGCTTAAAGACCGGGGAATATGCAAAATCCAAAGTGCTCCATCTGACCGGAGAGGCAGAAAGCAGTGTTTATATTCATGGCATCCGTTTCCATGATGTCTGGAAAGAGGCAGAGACACGTTTTGAAGATAAACGATATCTGGAACATTTCAGCAAAGAACAGATTGCACAGATGAAACGGGAATTTATGGAACTTCTGCCGCAGATATGTCCCAAAGGCTGTGTCCTGCCCATGATCGAATACGAGTGCGACAGGGATTATCAGATGCAGTTTTATACGACGGAATATCTGAAATGCGCACCAAAGCATCATTCTACGGCATTATTTTTTGCGATGCGTCCGGACACGCAGATTGGACCGATGGGATACAAAAACAGGGTATGTCAGTTAGAAGCAATGGAGGAAGGCTTTGAGGGAGAGATATCCGTTGAGTTATTTTTGTGTCATAAAACAATACCGGGAGAAGAGAAAAAAGCAAGGCATTAATGCAAATTTTGTGTTATCATGAGTGCAGGTGAAAGAAAGCAAGAGGGATTGTTTTATGACACAGACTCATATAAATATTGCAATGTTAGCACATGTTGATGCAGGAAAGACAACATTGTCGGAAGCGTTATTATATAAAAGCGGCAGCATCCGGAAAGCCGGACGTGTGGACAATAAAGATGCATTTTTAGATACCAATGAAATGGAGAGAAACCGTGGAATCACAATTTTCTCCAAACAGGCTGTTTTTTCGTATGGAGGATGTGAATTTACACTGTTAGATACACCGGGACATGTGGATTTTTCCGCGGAGATGGAGCGGACACTCCAGGTACTTGATTATGCGGTGCTGATCATAAGCGGTGCAGATGGTGTGCAGGGACATACGAGGACTCTCTGGCGTCTTCTGGTGCGCTATGATATTCCGACATTTATTTTTGTCAATAAGATGGATCAGCTGGGGACGGATCACGAAAAATTATTAGATCAGATCAAGGATACATTGAGCAGTGCCTGTGTGGATTTTTCAAAAAATGAAGACGGAACTTATCGTGATATGGATTTTTATGAAAATGTGGCGGTCTGCAATGAAAAAGTGTTAGAAGCGTACTTAGAAGGCGGCAGTATCGAAGAGGAATCTGTCCGTGAAATGATACAGAAAAGGGAATTATTTCCATGTTTCTTCGGTTCTGCACTGAAAATGGAAGGAATCGAGGAGCTGCTTTTTGCACTTTCTGAATATACGAAAATGCCGGAGTATCAGGAAAAGTTTGGTGCTACCGTATTTAAGATCACACGTGATGCGCAGGGTAGCCGTCTTACACATTTAAAAGTTACAGGCGGTGTGCTGAAGGCGAGAAATCTGCTGTCAGGACATAAACAGAATAAAGCAGAGGATATCTGGGAGGAAAAGATAAACCAGATCCGTATCTATTCCGGTGAAAAATATGAGACAAAAGATGAGGTGGAAGCGGGAACCATCTGTGCCGTGACCGGATTATCCTACACCTATCCGGGTGAGGGATTGGGAAGCCAGGAGGAGTCCGAACTGCCGATCTTAGAGCCGGTGCTGACCTATGAACTGATTTTGCCTGACGGTGTGCAGCCACAGGCGATGATGCCGAAACTTGCGATGTTAGAGGAAGAAGAACCGGAACTTCATATTGTCTGGAATGAAGAACTGCAGGAGATCAAGATACAGATTATGGGGGAGGTGCAGATTGAGATTTTGAAAGCACTGATCTCAGATCGATTTGGTGCGGAGGTGGAATTTGGCACCGGAAAGATTCTCTACCGCGAGACGATCGCAGATACCGTGGAGGGAGTGGGACATTTTGAGCCGCTGCGCCATTATGCGGAGGTTCATCTTTTATTAGAGCCGGGAGAGACCGGAAGCGGACTTACCTTTGCGGCAGATGTCAGCGAGGATATGTTAGCAAGAAACTGGCAGAGACTGGTGCTCACACATTTAGAGGAAAAAGAACATGTCGGTGTGCTGACGGGGTCGCCGGTCACGGATATGAAGGTTACGCTGGTTGCCGGACGTGCACATTTAAAACATACGGAGGGTGGCGACTTCAGGCAGGCGACTTACCGCGCGCTCAGACAGGGATTAAAGCAGGCGCAGTCTGTGCTGTTAGAGCCATGGTATGATTTCCGGCTGGAGATACCGAATGAATGTATTGGACGTGCCATGAATGACATCGAAGGAATGTCAGGTAAATTTGATGCTCCGGACCGGAACGGGGAGATGGCAGTACTCACAGGGATCGTTCCGGTTGCATCGATACGTGATTATGCAAAAGATGTTATGGCATATACCAAGGGACATGGAAGCCTTACCTGTACGCTGCACGGTTATCTGCCATGCCATAATACAGAGGAGGTTGTTGAGGCGCTTGGTTATGATTCAGAGCGTGATCTGGCAAATCCGACCGGGTCTGTATTCTGTGCCCATGGAGCAGGATTTGTTGTCCCATGGGATCAGGTTATGGACTATATGCATTTGGAAAGTGTGCTAAAGCCGGAAAAAGAAGCAGAGGAATGGCAGCCAAAGCAGGTTTACATGCAGCAGCAGAGCAGAGAAGAAGAATGGATCGGCACGGATGAGATTGACAGAATCTTAAATCAGACATACAATGCTAATAAACGGGAAAAATCTGCTCCGGGGCGCAATGTCTGGAAACGGTCAGGCGGAAGCAGCACGAATATATCGCCGGTAACACGGACTTACACACCGCCATTGTCGGACAAAGAATATCTGCTCGTGGACGGTTACAATGTGATATTTGCATGGGATGAGTTAAACGAGCTTGCCCGTGACAATGTGGATGGAGCGCGTGGAAGGCTTCTCGATATTTTATGTGATTATCAGGGAATGCGTGGATGTGAACTGATCGTGGTGTTTGATGCATACCGCGTACAGGGACACAAGACGGAAATGTATGATTACCATAATATTCATGTGGTTTACACGCGAGACTGCGGATCAGTACATTGAGAAGTTTGCACATGAAAATGGCAGAAAATACCGTGTGACGGTTGCAACTTCGGATGGTTTAGAGCAGATCATCATCCGGGGAGCCGGGTGTGTGCTGATCTCCGCAAGAGAGCTGGAAAAAGAGATCGCACGCAAACGCGGGGAAATATTAGAGACATATCATGCAAAACGTGAACCGGAAAAGAAGGTGCATATGGCAGAGCACATTCCGGATGAGGTGGCAGAAGCAGTCAGAAAGGCGGATTTTCATGAATAAACAGGAAGAAGTAAAATTTACACAGTCCGGCTTTTTAAAAATTGATGGGAAAAAAAGAGTTTCGGTTCGATTTGAACGTGGAAGTGATATTGCAGAGGGCATGCTTCCGCCGGGAAAAATCACAAAGAATCATGGATTTTCCGATAAGGAAGTAGCAGGATTAGAAGTCTATCTGGAGATGAACTGTGATGAGATCTACAAAAAAGCGAAGGAAATTGGTAAATTTACCAACTTACTATAAAAGAATATTTCCATTATTATTCGCATGGATGATCCTGCTTACGACCTGTGCTGGCAGTCAGTCGGATGTTTTACGAATGAAATCTACAGAAAAGGCATCCGGTCAGACAATGCTCTCAGGCGAGCGGCTGGCAAAAACGTATGATGCACTGTTAGAGACAGCCAGAGGACGCAGCGAAACATTAGAGAGTGGGAGGGTAAAAGAGTTTGCATCCGTAAACTGGCGCAGAATGGCAGGCGTTACAATAAGGATTCTGCTTGTCATACTCCCAGCGCTGATTTTGCAGTTTTGGAGCATCTGGTACCGCAGGGCTGATGAGATCGTGCCGCGTGGACTGCTCTTAGTGAAGTTTGTGAGGAGGGCGGACGGAAAAAAGAATGGCATTTTAGCTCTCATGAAATAAAAAATAAAAATATTATTTTATGAGAGGTAGAAAAAATGCAGATTCTTATTTGGGTTATGATGATCGTTGGTGGTGCCGCAGGACTTTTGTCCACGGCTTATCTTGTTTTGGCTATGCCGATAATTCTGGTGTGGAAGATTTTCCGCAAGGTGAAATACCATATAGCGATTTGTGACTGATGAAGTGGATTTAAAATAACGGACCAAAATGCCAAAATCCTGTATTTATGCAGGATTTTGGCATTTGTTTTGTGAAACTATTGTGCTGGACAAGAAGAACTTATGCGATTCTTTTGTGAAGAAGCAGATTATAGTATGAACAATCAGAAAAATCCGATTGGGATTCTTTCTAATTGGATGGAGATGAAACTTTGAAATTTCGAATGTGCATATAGACAGTATTTTTTGAAATATTTAACTGGTTGGCAACTTTGATCACAGCATCTTTAAGATTAAATATGCCTTGTTGATACAGACGGAAAATAATTTCTTTATTTTTATTGGAAGAAGAAATGCCGGGATCATTGTATACGGATTCTTTGGTTTCTGTAAGTGAAAAAAGTATCAGGTCATCAATATTGTCTGAAAAAGTTTCAGAGGAAGCCTGTGTTACAGAAGAGGAGTCCTGTGAAGGAAGCATTCCTTGCAGAAATTCGGAGAGTGGCATTTCCATATGAAAATTTATGCAAAGTAAACCGATAATCCGGCCGTGTTCGCCTGTAATAGGAATTGTACAAGAGCGAAGCATTGAATCAGAACTGCTTTTATTGAAATAAGGAGAAACAGTACGTGAAGGATCCTGTTCAAGCTCCCCTAACATTTTTAAAGCGAGATCGGTAATGGGAGAGCCTTCTTTCCTTCCAGTAAAATGTCCGTTGATGATTTTTATGACAGAGTGATCAAGACTTTCTAAGCTGTGAAGTACTAATTCGTATCCGTCACCAAGGTATGCACCAAGTCCGTTTAACATGAGAGCATAAGAGTTAAGAATTTGTCGGTCTGTTACAGTAAGTTTTAAAAAAGGATTATCCATAATAAATACCTCTTTCTTCATAGTTCATATCATTTGTGTTTACTGGTTCATACAATCATGCATGAACTAAAATATATTTTATCATAAAGTAAAGTTTGATACTACCTTAATCATTATAAGTAAAAAAGAAATAATGTGCAAGAAAAAAATGAATAAAAGTTTATTGAATGAATAAAATTCTATTGACTAAAATATATTTTATTGCTATAATCAAATTATCAAAAAATAAAGGAGATGGATGAAATGATAAAACAAATTTTTACAAAAAATGCTCCGGAGGCAATTGGATGTTATTCACAGGCTGTACAATACGATAAACTTTTGTTCAGTTCAGGACAAATTCCTGTAAATCCGGAAAATGGGGAAATTGTTTCTGGAGGTATTGTTCCTCAGGCAGAACAGGTTATGGAAAATATTGGGGCTATTTTAAAAGAGGCCGGAACGGACTATCGTTCGGTTTTAAAAACAACATGTTTCTTGAATGACATGAATGATTTTGCTGCTTTTAATGAGGTATATGCAAAATATTTCACAGACAAACCGGCAAGATCTTGTGTAGCAGTAAAAACACTTCCGAAAAATGTATTATGTGAAGTAGAAGTAATTGCGGTGGTGAAATAGAGAAAAACAAATGAAGATTAGCTGGAAAAAATGTATCCAGCCATGAGGAGGATTTATCTATGGGTAATCAAAAAGTGAGAGAAAAGAAAAAACCAACATTTTTTCTGGCAGTACTTCCTATTTTAGCGATGATTTTACTGCTCGGAGTTGGTTATGCAGTTATGGGACTGAGTCCAGAGGTACTGATGCTGGTTTCGGCGGCAGTGGCGGCAGTCATTGCTATCGCGTTGGGATATACATGGGATGATATCATGGATTCTATTGTTGGTAAACTTTCAAAAACAATGCCGGCAATATTTATTTTAATCATTGTTGGTTTTTTGATTGGTTCGTGGATGATTGGTGGAACAATCCCGATGATGGTATATTATGGACTTAAAATTATAAGTCCCCGGTACATAGCGGTTACATCATTTCTTGTTACAGCGGTTGTATCAGTTTGTACAGGCACATCGTGGGGTTCAGCCGGAACGATAGGAGTAGCTTTGATGGGAGTAGCAGCAGGTATGGGGGCTCCACTTCCGATGGTAGCAGGAGCATATTTCGGAGATAAAATGTCTCCGTTGTCAGATACAACGAATCTTGCACCGATTGCAGCAGGTTCGAAATTGTATGATCATATAGGGCATATGTTTTATACGACAATTCCGGGATGTATCATTTGTATTATTGTATATACAATAGCCGGTTTTTCAGCAGCAGGTGGAGGTACTGTGGCAACACCGGAAAAAGTAGAAACAATATTGACAACATTAGAGAGCCTGTTTCGGTTTAATCCGCTTGTAATATTACCGCCACTCATTGTTTTATATGGTTCAATTCGAAAGAAACCGACGATCCCAGTCATGTTGATATCAAGCGTTGTTGCGTTTTTTAATGCGACTGTTTTTCAAGGATTTTCCTTACAGCAGTGTTTTACGGCAGCAATCAGTGGATTCAGTCTTGACATGGTAACAAAGACAGGGTTTGATGCAGCAGCATTGATACCAGATATTCCAAGACTTTTAGAGCGTGGTGGTATGCTTTCCATGTTAAACACGGTTTTGATTGCATTCTGTGCGTATGGATTTGCAGGAACGCTGGCAGTAACGGGATCATTAGATATTGTTTTAAACAAGTTGATGAAAACAGTAAAAACGACTGGAGGATTGATTGTTGCAACGATTGTTTCATGTATTACGGCTGTTTTTGTGACGAGTAACGGTCAGTTATCCATTTTAATACCGGGAGAAATGTTTGCAAAAACCTATATCAAAAAGGGATTACAGCCTAAGAATTTATCAAGAACTCTGGAAGATTCTGCAACAGTTGTAGAACCGATTGTTCCGTGGACAGCAGCAGGTGTTTATATGGCAACAACACTTGGAGTGCCTACATTATCCTATCTTCCTTGGGCTGTTATTTGTTACACAGGTGTTATATTTGCGATTATATGGGGATTTACAGGCTTTGGTATTGCAAAGATAAAACCTGGGGATGAGTATTATGATGAGTATCTGGCACTTCAGAAGGAAAATGAAACAGTATAACCAATATGACGAGGAGATTGTATATGGAAACACAGTATGATTTTGATGATATAGTGAATCGTAGAAACACAAATTGTGGCAGATGGGATACCATGGATAAAAAATATGGGACAAGAGATATGATTCATTTGGGTGTTGCTGATATGGATTTTCGGGCACCTGTTGAAATCAGAGATAGTCTGCATAAAATTTTGGATATGGGTGTTTTGGGATATACCGATTTAAGTGATAAATTTTTTCTCAGTATTCAAAGATGGTATAAAAAACAATACAATATGGATATCCCTAGAGAATGGATCGTTTTTTGTCCAAGAATCAATATTGCATCCAGTATATGTGTGGAAACATATACAGAAAAAGGTGACGGTATTATTATGCATACACCTGCATATGGTCCATTGCAGAATTCAATTTTAAAAAATAACAGAAAAATGCTGTCCAGTCCGCTTAAAAAAAATGGGGAACACTATGAAATGGATTTTGCGCAAATGGAGTCAATGGTGGATGAACATACTAAAATGATGATCTTGTGCAATCCGCATAATCCAACAGGACGGGCATGGACGAAAGAAGAATTGGTGCAAGTTGCAGACTTCTGTAGAGAACACGATCTGATTTTATTTACGGATGAGATTCATGGTGATCTGATGAAAGCGGGAGTGAGACATCAGACAGCGTTGGATGTTACAGAAGAGATGAATGACAGACTGATTTTAGCAAGTTCGCCGACAAAGACATTTAACATTCCTGGAGTTATTGTTTCCTATATGATAATTCCAAACGAAAAATTAAGAAAAGAGATAGAGGTTACTATTGATCGTATTGGGATGCATAATCCGACAATTTTTGCAGTAACTGCGGTAGAAAAGGCATATACAGAATGTGATGACTGGTATGAGGCTGTCAAAAAATATATAGATGCGAATGAAGTGTTTACAAGAGATTTTTTCGCAAAACATTTTCCAGAATTTCATGTTTATCCGAGAGAAGGAACATATCTGCTCTGGATAGATTATCAGAAAACCGGACTAACCGAGCAGAAATTAGAAGAGTGGTTTTTGAAAAAAGCAAATGTGTCAGTTTATATGGGAAGTGTATTTGGGGAAGATGGAAGAGGATGTATAAGGCTGAATCTGGCATCACCAAGGAAGGTATTGGATGAAGCATATAACCGGATGTTGAAAGTCTGGAAAGAATGGTAAATGAGAATAAAAGGCTGG
>OGOK01002474.1_pt1 | contig 10615 bp, 8 predicted proteins | sample 1552661 | NCBI WGS metagenome assembly OGOK01 (sample SAMEA2580172, study PRJEB22360) | human gut metagenome | biome: human gut; feature: human-associated habitat; material: faeces | place: Denmark | collected 2008/2010
CATCGGCAAATGCGATGTCGAGGAAAACGACGATATCACGATGAAGTACGGCGTGAGGAACATCCCGACGATCATCTTCCTCAAAGGCGGCGAAGTCGTTGACAAGCAGGTGGGCGCCTGCTCGAAGGACGCCTTGAAAGCGAAGATCGAAAAACTGTTCTGAGGATGCTGCGTACCGTCGATTTCCACGGCCTGAAAGCCGTCGAATTCTCCAAGGGCGACTACACGGCCCTGCTGGTTCCCGGAATGGGCGCGAACCTCGTGCGGCTGGCCAATACGCGGCTGGGCGCGGAGATCCTGCGTACGCCCGGAGCCGACGAGATCGAGGTGTTCAAGGGCCGTCCGCAGGTGTTCGGTCTGCCGATTCTGTTTCCGCCCAACCGCATCGCCGACGGCCGTTACGTCTTCGAGGGACGCACGTACCAGTATCCCATCACCATCGAGAGGGAACGGAACTACCACCACGGCGTCCTCAAGAGCGAGGCGTTCCTGGTGTCGAAGGCCCGCGAGATGGACAGGGAGGTGATGATCGAATGCCGTTACTACGCCAATGCGGGGAACGATGCCGTTTACCGCGATTTCCCGCACGAGTTCAAGTGCAAGATCACCTACCGGCTCACGGCCGAAGGGTTGGAGCAGGAGGTGGTGTTCTTCAACCGCAGCGAGACCCGCATGCCCCTGGGCGTGGGTTTTCACACCCCGCTGACGATTCCCTTTGCGGGCGGGACCGACGCCGACTACGTGATGCGCCTGGCTGTCGGGGAAGAGGTCGAACTCGACGGCCGCAACCTCCCGACGGGACGCAGGCTGCCGCTGTCGGAGCAATTCGCCAAGCTGCGCGAGGGCGGGCTCCGGGTCACCGAGTGCGACCCTATCGAAGCGGGCTTTACGCTGCGCGAGATCGACGTGGACGGCAAACCGTTCCGCGGCGCGCTGGTCGAGCACCTGCGCACGGGCGCGAGAACCTGCTACGAGGTCGACGAGCAGACGACCTACTGGACGCTGTGGAACAACGGAGGGCAAGTGCCCTACTGCTGTCCCGAGCCGCAGACATGGACCACGAACGCCCCCAACGCCGCCGATCCCGCGGCCGAAGGGTTTCGGGCCATTGACCCGGGCGAGTCGTGGCGCACGACTTTCCGCCTGTATGCGAAATAGTGGTAAAAAAAGAGGATCGACCGGCGATCCTCTTTTTTGTCTCAAAACCTCTCGTGGAAGACCGTCGCGGAGAGCGGTTTGCGCAGCGTGTCGTGGCGGTTGGGATCGGCCGCCGGGCCGTAGCCGATCAGCAGGATGTTCACGGGTTCGACGTTCGCCGGAAGGGCGAACTCCTCGCGCACGGCTTCGGGTTTGAACATGCAGATCCACAGCGTGTCGAGGTTCAGCGACGCGGCGGCAAGCATCATGTGGTCGGTGACGATCGACGCGTCGATGTCCGAAATGTTCTTGCCGTCGTACTTACGGGTCCACGCCTCGGAGGTGTCGGCGCAGACGATGACGGCCGTCGGGGCGCCGAAATCGCGCGTGCAGCGCGCAAGGCGTTCCATGCCCTCCTTCGACTGCACGACCACCAGCCGCTGGGGCTGCCGGTTGGCGCCCGTGGGAGCCACGCGCCCCGCTTCGAGGATTCGGGCCAGCTTCTCCGGCTCCACCTGTCTGTCCGAGTATTTGCGGCAGGCATACCGCTTTTTCGCCAGTTTCAGAAAATCCATTTGCAAAGGTTTTAATTATATAAAGGTACGGACAGGCCGGGCGATTCGAAATCTCCCGACCGGTAAAAAGGGCCGTTACGCCTCCAAAGGTATAAAAATTCGCGCCGTTATACAACCGGGCGCTCCGTTTTGGCAGGTCCGGCTGACAGAATGGCAGAAAAAAAGTACTGGCACACCGTTTGTTGCAGGAAGGGCAGGAAATCAAATACAACAACAACGATAGCACTATGAAAAACGGAAAAATCGGAGTTACAACGGAGAACATTTTCCCCGTCATCAAGAAATTCCTCTACTCGGACCATGAAATTTTCCTGCGCGAGCTGATTTCGAACGCCGTGGACGCCACCCAGAAGCTGAAAACCCTCTCGTCGATCGGCGAGGCCAAGGGCGATCTGGGCGACGTGACGATCCGCGTCGCCGCCGACAAGGAGAAGAAAACGCTCACCGTGACCGACCGCGGCGTCGGCATGACGGCCGAGGAGGTGGACAAATACATCAACCAGATCGCCTTCTCGGGCGCCGAGGAGTTCATGGAGAAGTATAAGAACCAGGCCATTATCGGACATTTCGGACTGGGATTCTACTCGGCATTCATGGTGTCGGACAAGGTCGAGATTTTCACGAAATCCTATAAAGAGGGTTCTAAAACCGTACATTGGAGCTGCACCGGGTCGCCCGAGTTCGAGATGGAGGAGACCGACGAGGCGCGCGACCGCGGCACGACCATCGTGCTGCACCTCTCGGAGGATTCGCTCGAATACGCCGAGGATGCGCAGGTCGAGGCCCTGCTGAAGAAGTACTGCCGCTTCCTGCCCGTGCCCATCGCCTTCGGCAAGGTCAAGGAGTGGAAGGACGGCAAATACGTCGACACCGACAAGGACAACATCATCAACAACGTTGAGCCGCTGTGGACCCGCAAGCCCGCCGACATCACCGAGGAGCAGTACAAGGAGTTCTACCACGAGCTCTATCCCATGAGCGATGAGCCGCTGTTCTCGATTCACCTGAACATCGACTACCCGTTCCACCTGACGGGTATCCTCTATTTCCCGAAGATACACAACAACTTCGAGATCCAGAAGAACAAGATACAGCTCTACTCGAACCAGGTCTACGTCACCGACCAGGTCGAAGGCATCGTGCCCGAATACCTGACGCTGCTGCACGGCGTGATCGACTCGCCGGACATTCCGCTCAACGTATCGCGCAGCTACCTGCAAAGCGACGCCAACGTGAAGAAGATTTCGAGCTACATCACCCGCAAGGTCGCAGACCGCTTGCAGGAGTTGTTCTCGACCATGCGTTCGGACTACGAGGCGAAGTGGGACGACCTGAAAATCTTCATCCAGTACGGCATCCTCACCGACGAGAAGTTCGCCGAGAAGGCCGCCGGGATCATGCTCTGGAAGAACGTCGAAGGCAAATATTTCACCCCCAAGGAGTATGCGGAGAAGGTGAAGGAGAACCAGACCGACAAGAACAAGACGGAGGTGTTCCTCTATGTGGACGATCCCGTGGAGAAGCACACGTTCCTCGAAGCGGCCAAAGGCAAGGGGTACGACGTGCTGGTGATGGACGGCCAGCTGGACAGCCACTACATCAACTGGTACGAGTCGAAGAACAAGGAGTCGCGTTTCGTGCGCGTCGACAGCGACGTGGTCGACAAACTGATCCAGAAGGAGGAGAATGTCAAGATGTCGCTCACCGAGGGCCAGCAGGAGGTGCTGACGCCCGTTTTCGAGAGCCAGATGCCCAAGGACGACAAGATTCACTACAACATCTCGTTCGAGGCCATGTCGCCCGACGAGGCTCCGGTGGTGATCACGCAGAACGAGTTCATGCGCCGCATGAAGGAGATGGCCCAGACGGGCGGCGGGGGCATGAGCCAGTTCTACGGACAGATGCCCGACAACTTCACCATCGCGGTCAACGCCAACCACCCCATCGTCATCGACATCCTCGCCGACGTGGAGAAGTCCTACGGCGACAAACTGAAGTCGATCACCAAGAAGATCGACGCCGCAGTGGCCGAGGAGAAGCGTTTCGACGAGGTCGTGAAGGGCAAGAAGGAGGAGGAACTTTCGTCCGAGGAGAAATCCACGCGCGAGGAGCTGTCGAAGAAGATCGTCACCCTGCGCGACGAGCGCAACCAGCGTCTGCGCGAGATCGGCGGCGAAAACCGCCTCGTCAAGCAGATCATCGACCTGGCGCTGCTGACCAACGGCATGCTCAAGGGCAAGAACCTGACGGATTTCATCCAGCGTTCGATTTCGCTGATCGGAAAATAGTTTTTGAAGGGTTTGCAGAGAAGGGGCCGCACTTTCGGAGTGCGGTCCCTTTTCCGTTCCGGGCCATCCAACCGCTTTTTGCGGAAACAGTTGCAAAAACAGCAAAAAAAGACTACATTTGTTTGTCACTACAAACCCAACCAACCTGCCATGAGAAACCTTCTGTTCCTGATCGCAGCGGCGCTCGGTGCGTTGCTGCCGTCCTGCACCCCGGCTAACCGGGTCGTGGAAAACCCGCTGATCGAAACGGCCAACACCCGGACGCTCGACATCGTGAAAGTCGAATTGAGCGACACGGCGACCGTGCTCCACATGAACGCCTACTACCGGCCCAAAAACTGGATCGTCATTTCTTCGGACAGCTACCTGCAAATCCCCGCCCGGAAATTCATGCTCACCGGGGCCGAAGGCATAACGCCCGACTCGCTGTTCTGGATGCCGAAGTCGGGCCGCGCGTCGTTCGTGCTGCGGTTCCCTCCCCTGCCCCGCGGTACGAAATCGTTCGACTTCATCGAGTCGGACTGCGACGACTGTTTCAAGATCTACGGCGTGGACCTGACGGGCAAAACGGAGTATCCCGAATATCCCGAAGGCCTGCCCAAAGAGCTGCGCAAGGCTCCGAAAGACGGTCCGGTACCCGATCCGATCTTCGCCGTCGGCGAAACGAGGGTCAACATCCACCTGTTAGGATTCCGCGAAGGGATGTACAAGGACATGACGCTTTATATCAATTCGATGCTGACCGGTCACGAGCGCAAAGACGCTCCCATCGACCCCGAGACGGGCGTTGCGACCTTTAAATTCGGGCAGTACGGCCCGTCGCTGATCTATGGCAATCCGGCCGGTCCCGGCTCGATGCACCTGAATTTCTGGACGGCTCCCGGGGAAACCGCGGACATTTACGTTGACCTCACAGAGAAGGGTAAATCCATCGTCCAGCGTCGGAACAACGAGCAGCCCAAACGTGCCCCGTTGTACTCGACAGGGACGTACGGCGCGCTGAATACGCTTTTCAACGGGAGCGAGACCAAAACAATCGCTCTTGATACCCATACCGGCGAATTTGCGGATTACCGGATGACAGCGGACGAATATGTGCAGATGGTGGCATCGAAATATAAATTATTAGCCGACAGTATCGCCCGCAGCGGCATGTCCAGCATGATGACAGAACTGTCTCTGCTTTCGCTCCAGCAGGAGACCCTCAACACATTTGCCAACAGTCGTTTCTTTTTGGAACACAATTACCGGTCGGAGCATAATATGTGGGACCGCAATGCGAAGCTCGACTATGAATTTGCCAAACTGACATCCGAAAATCAGGCGATGCTCTGCAAGCTTTTCGATATCAACAACCCGAAACTGCCGATGGGCGTCCGTATTTTCGAATATCAGCGTGCAGCTCTTGCTCCCGATATCGATTGGGCGCAACTCGTCGAGGCTACCAGTCCGCTTGCCGATCTGCGCAAAGTGAGTTCTCTGCCCTCCAAAGCGGAAAACGATGCTCTCACGGAGGCTGACCTCGCCTCGCTCCGTTCGCTGAAGAATCCGTTCTACGCCGAGGCGTGCGAGGCTATTCAGGCCAGGGTACGCAGGGAGCTGGCGGCGCTGGAAGGCAAGGTGAAGATCGAAGAGACGCCCGACGTGGCCCCTGACAAGCTTTTCGACGCCATCGTCGCGCCTTACAAGGGCAAGGTCGTGCTGGTCGATTTCTGGAACACCTGGTGCGGGCCCTGCCAGGCGGCGATCAAGGCCAACGAGCCGCTGAAAACCGGGGAACTGAAATCGGACGACATCGTGTGGATTTACCTTGCCAACGAGACCTCGCCGCTGGTGACCTACAAGACCCAGATCGGCAAAATTGCCGGCAAGCATTACCGGCTGAACGAGGAGCAATGGAAATACCTGTGCGAAAAGTTCAAAGTCGACGGCATCCCCTCCTACGTGCTCGTCGACCGGGACGGCAACAGCAAACTGCGCAACGACCTGCGCAACCACGACAAGCTGAAAAAGACGCTCAAAAAGATGATCGAATAACGGAAACGGCCGCCCCTTGCAGGGCGGCCGTTTTGTCTGCGTCAAGGACGGGCGGCACGGAATCCCGAGGGTCCGGGACTTCACAGGCGCGGCGTCTACGCCTTGCGCCGTTCGATTTCGCTGATATTTTCAATTTTCTTCTTCCGGAGGAAACCGTAGACCCCGTCGAGGTGCTCGGTGACGCGGCCGTGGGAGAATTCGTAGATTTTGGATGTCAGCCCGTCGAGAAAATCGCGGTCGTGGGAGACGACGATCAGCGTGCCGTCGAAAGCCATCAGGGCCTCTTTGAGAATCTCCTTGGTCTTCAGGTCGAGGTGGTTGGTCGGCTCGTCGAGGATCAGCAGGTTGACTGGTTCCAGCAACAGCTTGATCATCGCCAGACGCGTCCGTTCGCCGCCCGACAACACCTTTACGAGTTTCTCGCTGGCCTCCTTGCCGAACATGAAGGCCCCCAGAATGTCGCGGATACGGGTCCGGATGTCGCCCACGGCGATGTCGTCGACGGTCTTGAAGACGGTGATCGACTCGTCGAGCCCCGACGCCTCGTTCTGCGCGAAGTAACCGATCCGGACGTTATGGCCGATCCGGATCTCGCCCTCGAAGTCGATCTGCCCCATGATGGCCTTGACCATCGTCGACTTGCCCTCGCCGTTGCGCCCCACGAAAGCCACCTTGTCGCCGCGCCCGATGGTGATCGACACGTCGCTGAACACCCGGTGGTCGCCGTACGCCTTGCCCAGTTCGGAGGTGATGACCGGATAGGAACCCGAACGCGGGGCGAGCGGAAAGCGCAGGTTCAGCGCCGACCGGTCCTCCTCGTCCACCTCGATGAGTTCCAGTTTTTCGAGCATCCGCACGCGCGACTGCACCTGATTGGTCTTCGAATAGGTCCCCTTGAAACGCTCGATGAACTCGCGGGTCTCGGCGATCATCTTCTGCTGGTTGTCGTAGGCCGCCTGCTGCTGCTCGCGACGCTCCCTGCGGAGTTCGAGGTAATGGGAGTAGTTGACCTTGTAGTCGTAGATGCGTCCGCGGGCGATCTCGATGGTGCGCGTGGTGATGTGGTCCACGAAAGCCTTGTCGTGGGAAATGACCATTACGGCCTTGGCGTTGTTCATCAGGAAATCCTCCAGCCACTCGATCGACTCGATGTCGAGGTGGTTCGTCGGCTCGTCCAAGAGCAGCAGGTCGGGTTTCTGCAACAGCAGCTTGGCCAGCTCGATGCGCATGCGCCAGCCGCCCGAGAATTCGGAGGTCTGGCGCGTGAAGTCGCTCCGTTCGAAGCCCAGCCCCAGCAGAATGCGCTCCACGTCTTCCTGGTAGTTGGTGAGGTCCACGGCATAGAACTTCTCGGAGATGGCCGTGACCTCCTCGATCAGCCGCATGTACGACTCGCTTTCGTAGTCGGTGCGGGTCGTGAGCTGCTCGTTGAGTGCCGCGATCCGCCGCTCGATTTCGAACAGGTGTTCGAAGGCCCGCGACGCCTCCTCGACGAGCGTGCGCCCGTCCTCCACCTGAAGGTGCTGGGGCAGATACCCCACTTTCCCGCCTTCGCCCACGGTCACGCGCCCCCGCGTGGCCGAACGCACTCCGGCGATGATCTTCAGCAGGGTCGATTTGCCCGCTCCGTTTTTGCCCATCAGGGCGATCCGGTCCTTGTCGCCGATCGTGAAGGAGATGTCTTTGAAAAGCGTCGTGCCGCTGAACTCTACGGTGAGGCCGTCTATTGAAATCATAAGTTGTCGCAAATTGAGCCGCAAAGGTACGAATAAGCGATGGCAATGTCAAATTTACTTGAACATTGCCGAGCGGGAGTATCCAAAGGTACGAAACGTCGGGCGCAGAAGCGAACGCCGGTTTGCTTCCGCCCCGACGGAGCGGTTCCGGAATCCGGACTGCGGGGAGGGCTTTCCGGGCGATGAAAATGCCGTCACGGCGCAGAAAAAGCCGCTTCGCAGGGCGAAGCGGCATGAATCGGACCCGAAACGGGGCGTCTTATTCGGTCCAGCGGCTGCGGATCAGCTCCAGGAACCATTCCGGACAGCGGCACGGACGCCGCGAATCGCTGTGGATGAAGCCCAGCTGGGTCATACCCGTATTGAGCAGGTCGCCCCGCTCGTTGTAGATTTCGTAGAAGAAATTGATGCGTGTCGAGGGCATTTCCCGGAGGATGATGCGCACGGTCAGCAGTTCGTCGAAATAGGCCGGCTTGCGGTATTTCGACTGCACTTCGAGGATCGGCATCATAATGCCCCGCCGTTCGACCTCGGCGAACGACATGCCCAGCGCGCGCAGGAACTCGCTGCGGGCGGCTTCGTAGTAGCAGATGTAATTCGAATGGTGGCAAATGGCCATCTGGTCGGTGTGCTTGTACCACACGCGTATCTGACAATCGTGACTTAACATGTTTTTTTATTTTTCGGTTTGCAGGGAATATCCAAGTAACAATTCGGCCTCTGCGGTTTTCCCCTCATCCAGCAGCCGGCGGATCACGGTCGAACTGACATGCTCGCCGTCGACCCTGCACGGACCCACCTTCACGACGCGGAGCCGTCCCGACGCCGCGAGCGTGTCGCAGTCGATCCGGTCGTGGCCGAAGCGGTGGTTGTAGCCCGCGACGAGCGTTTCGGCGCCGACCTTTCCGATCAGGTAATCGTCCGCGAACTCCTCTCCGGACAAGGCGCTGAACGCCCTGTCGAAGGGAATGACGATCACGTTATCCACCCCCAGCTCTTCCAGCAGGGCCGTTTTCTCGTCGAGCGTCGTCAGCAGCCGCAGCCCTTCGGCCTTTCCCAGCGTGATGCGCGGGTGCGGCTCGAAGGTCAGCACGATGCTTTCGCCGCCGTTGGCGCGGGCCTCGGCGATCAGCCGCCCGATCAGGGCGCGGTGGCCCAGGTGCACGCCGTCGTACGACCCGACGGTGACCGCCGGGCGGACGAAGTGCGGAAGTGCGTCGAAACCGTGAAATACCCTCATCTCTCTCTCCCTCTCCGGCACACGGTTACGAATTGCTCCCGTCGCTCTCCTTGACGAAGTAGGCGACTTTTTCGAGCAGCGTGGTGATGTCGTAATTCTCGACGATGATCCCCTGCGGGAAGTTCAGCGGCGTGGAGGTGAAATTCAGCACCCCCCGTATGCCGGCATTGATGATCGGCAGCACGAGATTCGGAGCCACCTTCGTCGGCGAGGAGACGATGACGATCGAGATGTCCTTGTCCTCGACCACCTCCTCGAAGGAGTCCATATGGTAGCACGGGATGCCGTCGATCGTCTTGCCGACCTTTTCGGGGTCGACGTCGAACGCCGCGGTGATCTTCAGCTTGAGCCCCTTGCCGTTGAAATATTTGGTGATGGCCTGGCCCAGATGGCCCATGCCCAGCACGGCGATGTTCATGGGCGAGGGGCTGTCGAGGATGCGGCTGATGTACTCGATCAGCACCTGCACGTCATAGCCCTTCTTCGTGTCGCTCGAGAAGCCGATCAGCATCAGGTCGCGGCGCACCTGCACGGCCGTGATGCCGTGGATGCCGGCCAGCACGTGCGAAAAAATGTGCGTGATGCCCTGCTTGTGGCTGGCGAGCAGCGTGCGGCGGTACTCGCTCAATCGCTCGATGGTTTTCTCGGGAATCGTATTCGTCAAAGTTGCCATGGCTCTGTCATTCGATGGTTATGGTGAAGTCGCTGTTGTAGTTGACCCGCGTCCAGTTGCGGTTGACGTGGTTCTCGCGGCCTTCGTTCTGCCCGAACCGATAGGTCGTCTGCAACGGCGTGTAGCGGCGGTCTTCGAGGTCGTACTCGATGTCGCCGTACATGGCCGGGGCGAAGATCATCGCCGTGTCGTAGCCCCGGTAGGAAAAGAGGGTCGGCAGCGCGCCGAACGAACGGATGTAGGCGTCGTCGAACGCCCGCACGGTCTCCGAGTCGCGTTTGGCGTGGTAGGTCGAGAAGAAGATCACGCGGTTCTTGAAGAACATCGCGCGGTCGACGGTGTTGTAGCGGTTCCAGCGGGTGTTGCCCAGCACCACGAAGCGGGGCGCCGTGCGGCCGCGGCTCGTAAGGCTCGTATCGGCCGAGGCCAGAGCCGCGAGAATGCGGTCGATGTCCACCTCGTTGTCGGAGAGGATGATGAAAACGTTGTCGTCCGTATTCTCCAGCAGCGGCGTGAGGTCGCTCGGGCTGTCGGCCGAGCGGGCCGTGGGATGCTCGTATTTATAGGTATAGCGGCGGTACTCCGAATCGCCCAGCAGCGCGAGCATCTCGCGCTCGAACTCCTTGTCGGCAGACTCGGTGCAGATCAGCGTCACGCGCTTGTCGCCGTTCACCAGATCGCCCGCCTTCTCGTACTTGCGCGAAGGGTCGGGCGCGAGCTGGAACAGCACGTCGCTGTTCATCCCCTCGATATTGGCCAGCGGCGACACCACGGGAATCTTTTTCTCCTCGGCGAAGCGGATTATCGGAGTGAGCCCCTCTTCGTAGACCGGTCCGACGATCAGATCCGATTTGCGGAACGCCTCGTCCCGTTCGACGATCTCGCGGATGCGGGCCGTGTCGCGGGCCGTGTTGTAGAGATGAACCTCT
>OGOK01002476.1_pt1 | contig 10601 bp, 9 predicted proteins | sample 1552661 | NCBI WGS metagenome assembly OGOK01 (sample SAMEA2580172, study PRJEB22360) | human gut metagenome | biome: human gut; feature: human-associated habitat; material: faeces | place: Denmark | collected 2008/2010
TGGAAAGCCTGCGGGAGCGGGGCTTCCTGGTGTCCATGGATGATTTCGGAACCGGTTATTCGACTATGAATATGCTGAAGAACCAGACACTGGATGAGATCAAGATCGACAGAGAGTTTATCCGGGATCTGGAAAAGGATAAGAGCCGGATCATTATCCGCAATACCATTGCCATGCTGCAGCAGCTGGGAGTACATATCGTGATTGAGGGAGTGGAAACAGAGGAACAGAAGAGCTTTCTTTTGGGATGCGGTTGTACAGATGCACAAGGCTTTCTGTTTCACTGTCCTATGCCGGTGGAGGCGTTTGATGCATTGCTGTTGCAACAGGAATGTGAGTATGATAGGACAAAATAGACAAAGACAAAATATACAAGGTGCGAGACCGCAGTCTGACTGGATTTTCAGTGAAAAATCCCCGGACTGCGGTTTTTGTTTGGGCACTATTCCGAAAATCAGGAAATAGTTTTGAAAGCGTTGACATATCATGGCAGAAGGAGTAATCTGCATATTACCCGACGGGACAGTCAGAGCGTCGGCATCTTTTATCCGGTCATGTTCGACCACACATCACATTACAGAAGAAGTAATAACAGGGAACGGCTACAACAAAATATGCGATTGGAGGGAAAAATGGAAGAGGATTTACAGCGATTAGTAGAGGATTTCCTTACGCAAAAGCAGATTCTTTTGGTGCAGGTGAAAAAAGGAATTCTGAGTAAGGAACAATTTTTACGGGAAGTTTTGAAACACATAGAGCAGAATTATCATTTACCGGTGGAAAAACAGGCGGATCTTTTAAAAGAATTCGAGCAATATGTGTTCGGCTATTCCAGATTGTCACCGCTCATGGATGATGGGAGTATTTCGGATATCCGTGTAGTCAGCCATGACTGCATTCGGATCAAGAGAGAGGGGAAACGTATGGATGCAGGCATTGCCTTTGCTTCCGAGAAGGAATATCGGCAGTTTATTGATTATATAGCGACCAGAAATCAGGTGAATATTTCGAATCTGAATGCGATTCAGCGATTTACGGATACGGAAAGTCATCCGGATTTTATATTTCGTTTTACACTGTCCATGCCGATCGTGAATACATACAGCGAACCTTATCTCTGTATTCGTAAAGTTCCGAAGAATTTTCCGATGATGGCGCAACTGGTGGAGAAGAACATGATGGACAGGGCAACGGCTGAACTGCTGGTGCAAAGGTTCCGGCAGGGGTCTACACTGATCTGCGGAGGCAATTCCTCCGGGAAAACGACACTGCTGAATGCACTTAAAGAGACTTTGCCGGATGATATGGCGATACTGGTGGCCCAACAGGCGGATGAACTGACGACACTTTTCCATCCGGATATGATGTTTCTACATTCCCTGCCGGGTGCTTCGGAGAGCTCAGTGAATTATGATCTGAAGCATATCAGCATTGCCGGTCTTACCATGGATGTGGATTTTTTCATTATCGGAGAAGTGAAGGGCGGAGAGGCACTGTATCTTCTGAATGCAGCTTATACGGGACAGATCTGTGCCGCTACAGTGCATGCGCCGTCCGCTGACAGAGCTCCGGAGAAAATAGTGGATTATGCAATGTATGACAGTAGATACTCACGCAATGAGTTGATGAAAATGATGGACTGCTTTCAGACACTGATCTTCATGGAACATTACAGGGTCAAGGAAATATTTGCCTGCCTGGGCTGGAACGCAGAGAAAGAGAATCTGGAATATGAGAGGTTGTTTTGATCATTACACAGGAGGAACTTATGATCATATACGTATGGATTGTCTGTTTATTATTTATGGGCTTTTTGCTTCTGTTTGGCCGGATGAGGTGGCTGGAGAAGCTATGGGAGCTGTTGCACCGGACCAGGGAAGGAATGGATCGTGCGTCACAACTGAGAGCAGTAGAGAACCGGCACCGCCTGATGGAATTTCAACAAAAAAATAATGTCTGGTACAGGATAGAAGAGGTTTTACGGTACAGCGGATTGCGCAGAAGAATGCCCCATTTTACAGCAGAAAAATGGGTTGCCGGAAATGTACTGCTGATTGCGGCTGTCTTCGGAGGGACACAGGTGCTTGGGTGCAAAATGATAACTTCACTTTTGTATCTGATGATCACAATGGCTGTCGAGATGATTCTCCTGAACACCTTTCGTTTCTTGGAATACCGGTCGGTAAATGACAATATTTTAAAGTGCCTGAATTTCCTGGGAAATTACAGCCTGACTGCCGGGGAGATCACCGGTGTCCTGGGGCAGGTGAGTAAATATATGGAAGAGCCACTGAAAGGAGTGATGGAGGAATGCGCCTATGAGGCGCAGATGACGGGAAATTCCTCCACGGCACTGCTGGCAATGGCGGAAAAGGTGGAACATCCGAAGTTCAAAGAACTTGCCAGAAATCTGGAGATCAGTATACGTTACATGGCAGATCTGACAACACTGGTAGGCAGTAGCAGACGTTCTGTGCGGGAATATCTTAGGACAGAGGAGGAACGAAAAGGAATGCTGAGGGAAGCAGCGATCAATATGGGACTGCTGGCGGCAATGTCAGTATTTGCTCTGATGACAGTGGATCGATGTATCTGTCTGGAAGATCGTAACAGATACATTACCCGGACACCTGGCATTGGGAATCTATGGGATCATATTTGGATTGTTCCTGCGCAAGGTATATGGGTTTCGAAGATAAACACAAATGTTGTGTAGATACCAAAATGTGAGGAGAATGAGAGAATGTACTGGAAAACTATTTGGATACCGCAGATATTGGGAGCTGTCTTCGGCGGAGTGTTTGTTTTTCGTCTGGGAAGGAGCAAAACACCGGAAATCCTGCTGCACACCATGGAAGAATTTACGGGAATGATACGGGAAAGCAAAGGTTATACCGGCTGGGCGGAAAAGACAGAGAGAAAATTGATCCGTAACGGAGCAAAATATCATTTTGGAAAAACGATTACTCCCATGAAGTACTTAACAGGTAGAATCGTGCTGGCTTTTTTGGGGGCGATCAGTCTGTTGAAACTCGGATGCGGATACGCTGTTTTGGCAGCAACGGTGCTGTATTTTCTGCCGGAACTGCTGTTGATATATATGAATGAGAGGGATAATCGCAATATGTTGACGGAGATCAAGCTGATCTATCAGGCATTGGAGGTACAGATCCGTGCCGGTATTTATGTCGCGGATGCTCTGACAGAATGTTGTCAGAGTGTGAAAGGACGGCGCCTGCAACAGGCCCTGATAGAACTGGCGGGGGATCTTGTAATGCAGTCTGATCTTATGACGGCTTTGTCAGCTTTTCAGGGAAAGTTTGATAACCGGCAAATTGATGCATTGTGCATCACACTGATCCAGGCGGGGGAATCCGGACAAGCTGTGGAACTCCTGGGAGACATGGGAGAACAGCTGAAGGATATGGAGATAACAGTCCTAAATCATCAGAAAAATGCACTGGACCGCAGCATTACATTTTACCAGTTGGGGATGCTGGGCGCGACCTTGGGAGTGATTTTGTATGCCTGTGTGGGATATATGTTCCGTGCGGCAGTGAAATTCTAAACAGCCGGCCAATGAAAAAACAAAAATACAAAATATAAAAATATTAAAATACGAAAGGAACGAAATAAAATGAAAGAGAAAAAACACGGAAATTGGGAAAAGATTGTGAGCGGAATTAAAAAACATGCCTTAAGCAGAGAACCGGGAATCGATGGGATTCTGGTGACAGTCGGACTATGCATTATTGCATTGTTGCTGTGTGTGGTCATGAAAGACAGTCTTACAACGTTTATACAGACGATCGTGACGGCAATGCAGACAAAAGCGGCGGATATTCTCACCGGTGTATAAGGCAGGAGAGTGTATGACAGGACGAAAAAAAGAAGCCGGAAACGTAGGAGAAATACTGACAATGGGACTGTGCATCCTGGCACTCACCGCGGTAATGATAAGTTATATGGAAAATGTACAGCTGATTGCCAAAAAGGCGGAAGTGGGCCAGCTGGCACGATGTTATCTGCTCAAGATGGAAACGGTCGGCTATCTGGCGGCTCAGGATCAGACGCAGCTGACCGCAGAACTGGAGAAGCTGGGGATAACAGGGATTGATTATGAGGGAAGTACATTAAATCCGGCGGGATACGGAAATGACGTTGTATTGCAGATTCATGGCCGGCTGGAGGAAACTTATGAAATTTATGAAAAAAGAGTATCTACAGCGAAAAACTAGAGAACGGGGGCAGGCTTCCTGGGTGCTTGGACTGTTCCTGATATTGTTTTTGGCAATACTGTTATGTATGCAGCTGCAGGTTGCTTTGTACAGAGAATCTGCCATGTATATGGAAGATGCCCTGGCATTGTCGAATCTGGCCTCGGCTGTCATCGATATCGAAGAATACGGCATTACGCAAAAAGTACTCATAACAGATCCCGAACAGGCATATGAGAGGTACTGTCATGCACTGAGAGAAAATCTCGGACTGGATAATCATTTTATGGCACAGAACCGGAGAATGATCTCTGGACAGGTGGAAATACAGAATTACACAATCTACAATGTCACGTCCGATCTGGTAGAGATATGGCAGAGAGATCGGGATGGAACGGTATCTGTATGGAGCGGAAATGTTGGAAATGTTCATGCACCGAACGGTCAGCTGATTGAAGAAACCGGTGTGTACAGTGAGATCGCTTATCCTGTGGAAGGATTTCTGGGCACACGCGTGATGGCTCATAAGGGAAAACTGGTAGATGTTATAAGAAACGACAACAGGGAGAAGGAAAATGAAATTACAGAAAATAAAGTTACGGGAAATGAGTAAAAACACAAAAAATAAAATATGGAATGGGAGTATTCTGGCGGCATTCATAGCGGCGGCAGCAGTATTTATCATAATGCTTCAGGCAGAAAAAAAGGTTCTGGCAGAGTATGAGAAAATCACAGTCTGTGTAACGATCGACGATCTCCCGAAGGGAGAAAGCATCACGGAAGACAACATCCTGAATTATGTACAGACGGTGGAGATCGACCGAAAGATCGTACCGGACACGGCAATAAAGAATATGGATGAAATCACAGGCAGAATAGCGGTACACCGGATTGAAAAAGGCAGTGTTGTGACCCGGGGAATGCTGGAAAGTGAAGAACAGATCACCGGAGAGATGGAAGAAGCTGTAATTGCCGGATTTTGTGCGGAAGATCTGTATCAGGCAGTGGGAGGAGTCCTGCGAGCGGGGGACAGGATTCATATTTATTGTATTGATAAAGAAGAAACAGCCAAAGAAAAGCCGGTTTGGAAGAATTTGTTCGTGCAGCAGGTTTTCGACCAAAACGGAAATGCGATAGACAGTGGAGATACAACGACTCCTGCGCAGAGGATCAATGTTTACATGGACAACGGTAAAGTAGATGATTTTTACAGAAATCTGGCAAAAGGATCGCTCAGAGTCGTTAAGGTCTGCGATTGACAGTGCCCCGGGATACACCAGGAAGGAGAAGCGGCATGACGGAGAAAATACGCTGTGCATTGTACAGCATCATGGGAATTGCACTGGGAATTGTGCTGTTGCTTCCGGGCGGGCATGTACAGGCCTCCGAAAAAAAGACGATTTACAACAGCAGTTATGTATCATTCAGCCCGGACGGGAAAGCATGGACAACCTGTGCTGGGGACCGGAACTATAAATGGTATGACGAAAACGAAACAACGACAGTGTATACCGGAATCAAATCTTCCCTGGAGGCATTACAGGAGGGAGAACATTATTACAGATCCAGCCGGAGAGGGGAAGTACCCATAGGGGCATGGCAGGTTGTTTTGCGCGGTGCACAATGTATTCATAATGCATATGGAGCACCCCCCGGATGGCATGGTATTTCGTTCGGCATGAAAAAATGTCATAGGTATTATTATTCCGGCTGGAAGCCGTTGTGTGCGGATTGCGGAGAACCGATAGAATGGTGGAATATTTATATGAGCAGGGAAGCGGCGGAGACGATACAGTATATGGATCTGGGCAGCGAAGAAAACCCTGTGACCTATTATTATTTGTGTCCGTTTTGTAGTAATCTGGAACAGGGAGTTACATTTTCACCACACCGATGTAAGACGATCTCAAACAATCAGTATAGGATTACCTATGATGCAAATGCTGAGTCCTGCCATGGGTTTATGGAAGAAAGCTATCATATGTATGATAATGCTGTACTTTATGAGGGAAAAGAAGTAACGCCGGTCACACATCTTGTGGTAAATAATTATTCCCGGACCGGATATGTGTTCACCGGATGGAATAGCAAACCGGACGGAAGCGGTATCTCTTATGGGGATCGTGCAGAAATATACAATCTGTCTACGGCTGATTACAAAGACAGGACCACGTGGACGGAGGAAGACAACGGCACGGTGATTCTCTACGCACAATGGCGTCCCTGTAAAAGTACTTTGAAGATAGATGCAGCAGGAGGAAGCTATAACGGAGAAAGTGTTTTTTCAGTTACAGGGGAGTATCAAAAAAAATATGCATTGCAGGAAGCACATATAGAACCACCGGAAGGCTGTCTTATAAAGTTTGAGACCAACGGAGGTACGCCGGTGTCACCTGTCAGGGCGACTAATCATTTCGAAGAATGGATGAGGATCCTGCCATTCCGGGGACAGATAGACGGGGGGAGTTATATATTTCCCGCTGCAGACGGACATACGGATACGGTAAAAGCAGTATATCATCCGGATCCGGTCACATTGCCGGCCACATCCAGAGAAGGCTGGTCGTTCGGCGGATGGTATTATGATACAAAGTTTACGCAGCCGGCGGGCGCTCCGGGGGACAGGATCATCCCCTCCGCCTCACTGACATTGTATGCTCATTGGGTGACATTGCGGCTACAATCGACGGACAATTACAGAGCCAACGAGGGAAAAGGGGCGGTAGATCTGACATGGTCGCAGGCAGATCAAAAAGACAAATCGTATCTTCTGTTTCAGAAACGGGAGAATGGTGCCTGGACCAGAGTGAATACGGCAGACGATATCAGTAATGCAGCGGAGGTGAACAAAAAGGAGGAATATACAGGAAAAGAAAAAACATTTCTTATTCCGTATACAGGTCTCTATACGATAACGGCAAAAGGGGCCCAGGGACAAAATTATGAGTCAAACAGTGGAGGATACGGAGGGAGTGTTACGGGTACATTCTGGCTGCAACAGGGAGAGAAACTTACCTATTTTGTGGGCGGTCAGAATGGCGTGAACGGAGGTGGCAGCGCCACAGATTACGGAAACGGAGGCGGGAAGACAAGCGTTGTGTCGGACCGCAAAGGGATTCTGCTGATCGCCGGGGGAGGCGGTGGTGCATCTCCTGCCGGAAACGGAGGTGCCGGAGGAAGTATGGCGGGAGTGACAGAAAACAGTGACGGACAGGATGGAATGGCTGGTGGCGGTGCCGGATACCTGGGAGGAAGTGCCGGGGAGAAAATCGTCCATCACCATACGAACGAATGCTATCGGGATGCTTCTTATACGCCGGCTTTCGGAAATTGGCAGCATTTTGTGTATGCTAACGATTCCTACAGTAATACATATACCGCCACCAGTGTCGGAGGGCATACGAAGGATGATGACAACACTTACCATGTTATCAGAGCAGGCTGGTCCCGGCCTCATTGGGCCGCAGATGGATGGAATACCAGCGGATATCAGGGGATTGATACCAGAGGAAATACAAAATTAAATGTATCTGTATATGCTGACAGTTGGGGGAATGGGTGCAGATTTTCGCTGAACAGATCAGAATATTGTATTTTGAATCAGGCGGGAAGAATCATTCTATCCGGAAGCTTCCGGGATGCAGTGTATGCTTTGGGTGAGACACCAAACTCTTCGTGGCAGAATGAGGATGGCTCCTGGGGTGGAGCTCCGGGCACAAGTAAATTTTCAGGAACATTTCACTTTAACTTGCCGGAGGGAACTACAAAAGTATATTTGCACTTTAAATTTTATCACGATTGCAGCAATGCCTGGTTTTCATCATCTCTTACCGGTTTGAATTTCACCGGCGGAATGACATCGATTTGTGGATATACGGAAGGTCAGGTGCTGTCGTCTAAACCGGCCTATGGAGGAAGCAACTATGTGAATGAGGATTGTGTACAAATATTTGAAAGCCTGAGTGGTAATAACAGAGGTGACGGAAGCGTGGAGATTCAATCCCAAATGGTAGGATATCAGGAAACATCACATTTAAAAGGTATTGTGGCAACAGATTTTGCACTGCCGGATAAAATACCGACAGAAGCGATTTATGAGGCAATAGATGAAAAACGCGTACGTGTTACCTGGCAGGAGCCGAAGGACAACGGAACGGTATATTATCACAAGGCAGAATCATATCTGACCGGAAGTACAGTACGGCTTTGTGAATCGAATATTACACAAAACAGATTGACCAGTGGGATTGCAGGATATTATCTGGTTGCAGATGACGCAAAAGATACGAATGTAACGAAAGTTAACGGACATTTCAACACAGAACCGCATACAAATGTGACAGCTGACAAAATCACGAAGTATCTCCATGTGGCAGCAGTAGATGTTGCCGGAAATATAGGAGCTACAACACATTTCACCATCAAAGAAACAGAGGTGCCATGGAAGATTTATACCGGCCAGCTGATTCCGGAAGGAGAAGACGGAAATGTAGCTCCGTCATCGGAAGAAAGGTGCTGGTATGTACGCGCTGACGGAAGGACTCCGATCACATTAAAGCATCAGGCATATCTGAAAGGGGTGGCCTCTTTGCGATATCAGCTGAATGAGACAATTTATGAGACAAGGACACAAGAAGGGACAATAGCCCGGAATATTATCCGTACGCCTTCGTCAGATACAGCTGTGGAAACTGTCCGCACAGATGCTGAAGGTTTAATTTATGCTACGGAAGGAACCACAGTATTACAGCAATATCCGTATTCATTTACTGTTCGCTCAGATTCAGGTAAAAGTCTTACCGGTGTACAAAAATTTACGATCACAGGGGACCGGTCCGGACAGAGGATACAAGTAATTCCCATTGCAGAGGCCGATTCCGTTGCAGGTAAAATCTATTCGCTTCATGAACTGGATGAAAAAAATAAGATTACTCTGATCGCGGATGGAGAGCCGCCGGTGATATATGGAATGGAAATGCTGGAGAACAGGGAACTGATCGACAGGCGGGACGGAAAGGTGAATGTAACAATAACGGCTAGTGATGCTGTCAGTGGAGTGAAGGAGTTTTATGTGAACATACAAAATACAGACAATACTGTAAGTAAAACATATCATCCGGATGCAGATGGCAGTATACGGATGGAAATCACAGAAGATGATGCTCTGTTCAGCGGAGACTTTACTGTGTTTGCATATGCATGCGATCAGGTGGGAAATGAAACGGAAATATCCGAAGGAACGACGGAATTCGGATTGGAGGCTGACATTATCAGAATACGGGAGCCACAGGATGCAGCCTTCCGTTGCGGTGAGAGCGGTATCTTGACTTTTACGGTCTGGGGATATGCGGATCGTGTGGAAGTGATCTTCCCCAAAGAGATGACAGATCTGTGCCCGGAGCTGAATCGTATTTTTGACTATAGGGACAAGCCGGGATATCGTATTACGGAACAGTTACAGTTTATGGTGCCTTTGTATACTCCTGAAAACGAGAATTTTGAAGTTACGGTGAAGGCATATAAGGGAGATAAAAAGCTTGAGGACCATCCCGGAATTAGCGTGATCGGGGTAAAAGGCAGTGTATTGGAGGACCTGCGGACCAGACTGAGGTGATGACATGGGGAAAATAGTACTTGCGACGATCATCATTTCAGGCAGTGCAAAGTGGCTGCTGAATGTTGACGGGAATAAAGAAAAATGGTACGGAAGTGACAGGATTTTCATGTATGTCATGACTGTGTTCGGTGCGATGACCGTAAACTATTCGGAGCAATGCACAGAATACGGGTGGGTCGTGAGTAATCTCAGACTGCTGGCCGGCTGTCTGCTGGCCGGAGGCCTTCTGAGTGCAGCATACATGGATCGTAGAAATTGCTGGGTGTATAATTATGTATGGTGGTGGTGCCTCCCGTGGGCCGGAATCCTGGGAATGACGGCGGGCGGAGAATTTTCTGGTATCGTCGCTGTACTGGTGTTTGTCATGCTGCAGCAGCTTCTATTCAGCAGAATGTACGGAAAAGCGGATTGTCATGCATTTTCGGTCTGTGCTTTGGCGGAGTGCGGAAATGCAGTCGGAATGGTGGGGTTTCTGCTGCAGATGTTCCTCTCAGTCGTGTTATTGACAATCGTGCAGCTGTTTCGGGGAAATGTCACTCCAAGAGGCAGACTGCGCGAACCACAGCCATTTATTCCTTATATTATCACAGCATTTTTTTCCGTAATGTTCCTCGAAAGTGTTTTTAGAACAACGTATATTTATGCATAAACAGTTGCGTATCTTTTTAAAAAGTGCTATAGTAACTAAAGTTTAGAAATCATAGTGGTTTCCAAAACACAGCCTGCAAATAAAAAGTCAAGGCTAAAATGAAAGAACTTTGAAAATT
>OGOK01002487.1_pt1 | contig 10541 bp, 15 predicted proteins | sample 1552661 | NCBI WGS metagenome assembly OGOK01 (sample SAMEA2580172, study PRJEB22360) | human gut metagenome | biome: human gut; feature: human-associated habitat; material: faeces | place: Denmark | collected 2008/2010
GTGCGGTATGTTTCCCGCGACAAGCTGATCCGCGCCATTACGGAGCAGTTCCCGCAGCAGAAAAAAACGAAGCCCCGTACCGAGCAGCCTTCCGGCGGCCCTGCTATGACCGAACCGGCAGAAGCCTCGGCTGTTCAGGAAATCAATCATGCGGCACAGCAGGCGAAAATGCCCAAGCCTGTGCGCACGGGATAAGGAGGGATTGCGGGATGCCCATTTATACAAAGCTGTATCAGTCTGAGCTGCCCCATCGGGCAAAGCTTGTGTATCTCTACCTCCATGACCGCATGGATTCCGAGAAGAAAGCATGGCCGGGGATTAACACCATCGCTTCCGATCTCTCCATTTCCCGCAGTACGGTCAAGCGGGCGATTAAGGACTTGGAGAAAGCTTCCCTTATACGAAAAGAGCCGCACTTCCGGGGCAATGGAAGCGCGACCTCTAATCGGTATTATCTGCTTTGAAATTTTCAGCTTCACTTACAAGGGAGAAGTTTGCCCAAACGGTGAACCCAGCCCCGGTTCACCGTGGACTCCCTTGAAAAGCCTACTTTAAGAGAGATTACAGCAGAAAAGAAGATACACAGGTGGATGCAGCACAGAAACTATACCATTTTTCTCTCCGAGGACAATCCAAATAATACCGTTAGGAAGGGACTGTTAAATCTTGTAGGCACTGTGAGAGCCGATGAACTTGTGAGTAATCACAGATCATCGGCTCTGTTCGTTTGACATTTGAATACGGCTTCTAAATCGTAGGCAGCATGATCTTAACCGCAAAACCTCCGTAACGGCTATGCTCAATGACCACCTTTCCGTGGTGAGAATCTGCGACCTGCTTGACGATCAAAAGCCCCAGCCCGTGTCGCTGTTCCGTGGTGTTCTTATCGCAAACCATGTAATGCGGCGCCGTGTTCAGCTTCTCAATCTGTTCGTCTGTTGCGCCGATTCCATCGTCCTCTACACAGATCACACAGTTTTCCGCATCTTTTGACACGGAAAGATAAATGGTACAGCCGTCTTCATTGTGATTGATGCTGTTCTGTATCAGGTTAGAAACGGCGCGTTTGAGCAAATCCCGATCTGCATGGATACGGCAAACAGACAGGTTTTCATCCGTTGTCCACTCAATCGGATGCTTCCCATCCAGATCTGCATTGATAAAGTCTACTGCCGCCTGCCGGACAAGCGCTACCGCGTTTTCCTCTTCCCAGTGGATCGGCTGCATATTATATTCCAGCTTGGATGCAAGGTTAAGATCACTGACGAGATTTCGTATCCGCTCACTTTGCTTCAGAATAATTGTTGCTTTTTTCCTTTCCTCATCGGTTAGACCATGGGCAGCTTTTAACTGATCTGCATATCCCATGACCATAGACAGAGGTGTCCGAATGTCGTGGGAAACTCCCGCAATCCAATTCGCTCTGGCCGTTTCTCGTTTGCGAAGCTGCCGATTTTGCATCTGCAACACCTTAGAAGTGGAATTGATGTGTGATGCCACTTCGGACAAAAGCCCTGTTTCCCGGATATAAACGGGTTCGCCGGTGGGCAGCGCCGCAATCCCACTTGTGATCGGCTTCACGGAGCGAAGCACTCTCGAATTCGCGATTACATAAATCAGAAGCAAAAGGACGATATTTGCAATTAAAACAATGAGTGCAATCTGCGGTGCGTGAGCGATGAGCTGATAGTCCCAGCTCGGCCACATGTGCTTCCAGAAGCTGGTTTTGGGATACCCCAGCACCATAAGCCCCTGTTCGGTACCGCTTGTGAAGGTGGGGTATCCATCAATGTAGCCCCGTATCAAACTTGCGATATCTGATAAGGTGTAGCTCATTGGAATGGAATCTGGAAGACTATCGCTGTGCCAAACGACATCATGGGTAGAATTGTCAATCAAAATCGCCCATGCGCCATTAGACTGAAGTTCTTTTACCGCTGCGTCAGGAAGTGCATAGCCGCTCTCAGTCGTTTGCAAAGCGGCAGCCATTTCCTCCGCCGTACTCCATGGATGGCCATTCGATAACTGATTGGAAGCAATGATGGCGAAGATCACCACATTCAAGATGATCACCAAAACAAAACTTAAAAGCAGCAGTCCGACAAAACGCCGTATTAGTTTTGGTACGCTTTTCATATCATTTGTCCTCCACGATCAGCTTGTAGCCAAGGCCCTTGACTGTAACAAGCGATACCGGCTGAGAAGGATTCAGCTCAATCTTTTCCCGGATTCTGCGAATGTGCGCCATCAGAGAATTTTCATATCCAAAGGGGTTGTCACCCCAGGCTGCTTCACAAAGGGCATCAATGGTTACAATTCGCCCCGCATTCCGATAAAGTGCGGAAAGCAGATCGTGTTCCTTTGCGGTTAAAGGAATATGCACGCCGTCCTTGATCACTTCCGCACGGGAAAAGTCAATCTCACTGCCTTTCAGTGCAACAAGTGTTTTCTCCTCTTTATAAGTTCTCCGCAGGATTGCCGTCACTCGAAACAGCAGCTCCTTCGGAAGAAATGGCTTGACTACATAATCATCTGCACCAAGGCCAAATCCACGGAATTTGTCCTCATCCTCTCCGCGGGCAGTCAGAAACAGGACAGGATAATCGGCGATTTGCTTTAACCGCTCCATGAGTTCAAATCCATTCCCGTCCGGGAGCATGACATCTAAAATTGCCAGCTCCGGCTGAATTTCTTTTGCCAGCGTGACAGCTTCGCTCACACTTTTGGCGGTAGTTATATTTTGATAGCCGTCATTTTGTAGGATAGACACAACCAAATCCAGAAGTGCCTGTTCGTCATCCACAAGCAAAATGCGCTTGCTTTTCAAATATGCAAAATCCATAAGGATACCTTCTTTCTTTTTCCCATTATACCATGGAATTGTGACTTTTTCTATTGTGCGGTCAAAAGTAAGGTAAATGTAAGGTGGGGAGAATGTTGCCGTAAGGTTGACCGAGTACAATATGGGCAGCAAACGAAAGGAGACATCCACTATGAACATCATAGAAACACGCAATCTGACAAAATCCTATCCGGGATTTACGGCTGTTTCTGGGATTAACCTCCATGTGCCAAAGGGTACAGTTTACGGATTTCTCGGCCCTAACGGTGCAGGCAAATCGACCACAATGAAAATGTTTCTCGGATTGACTAAACCGACAGACGGTTCCTTTGTGATCGACGGGAAACAATTCCCGGCAAACAGGGTGGAAATACTACGCGAGGTCGGCTCGTTTATTGAGGCTCCAGCCTTTTACGGGAATTTGACCGGTGAGGAAAATCTTGATATTGTCCGCAAGATCTTAGGACTGCCCAAATCTTCCGTATCGGAGGCGTTGGAGCTGGTTGGCCTGACACAGTACCGAAAGAGGCTGGCAAAGAAGTATTCCCTGGGCATGAAGCAGCGGTTGGGACTGGCCAGCGCTCTGATTGGTAAACCGCCTATCCTGATTCTTGATGAGCCGACCAACGGGCTTGATCCCGTTGGTATCCATGAGATACGGACGCTAATCCGTTCTCTGCCCCAGCAATTTCACTGCACAGTTCTTGTATCATCGCACCTGCTCTCCGAAATTGAACTGATGGCAGATAACATTGGCATTCTCAATCATGGACGGCTTCTCTTTGAGGGAACGCTTGACGGGCTGAAATTCAATGCGGCGGCCCAAGGCTATCCCACCGACAATCTGGAGGATACCTTTCTCGCCCTGATCGATGCTGATAACCAGCAGAGAGGAGGGGTACGATGAGCTTCGCTTTAGAGTGCCAAAAGGTGAAGCGGACTGGATTTACACCGGCATTTATAGGCGGTGGAATCATCGCCGCAGCGGTACCGGCGCTTAATATGGCGTTCCGTTCGGAAATGTATATCCACATGGATGCTGCGCCGGTGCAGATTCTGCTGAATGCCAACTGGCAGATGATGGCCATGCTGAATGTCCTGCTCATCGTTGTGGGTGCTTGTATCCTGTATAACATCGAGTATGCAGATAACGCAATCCAAAGAATGTGTACCTTGCCCACAAAGGAAAGCAGCCTGTTCTTCGGGAAAACCGTATTGATTATCAGCCTCAGTATTCTTTTCCTACTGGTCGAAGCTGCTTCCATCACCGTTTGCGCACTGCATTGGTTTGCACCAGGACAAGAGATTTACAAAGAAATCCTGCAAAACTTTGGCTTCTCTCTGCTTCTGCTGCTGCCATCGATTCTCTTATCCCTGCTGATCTCCGCTGTCTGCAAGAATATGTGGATTTCGTTGGGAATCGGCGTAATCTGTGTGCTGATCGCGACAATGATTCCAACGGGGAATTTTGCATTGACACTGTTTCCGTTTGCATTGCCGTTCCAAACGCTCGCAGATCTGACGAAGGAAATCATCCGCAATTACGCGATTGCGAGTGCGGCTGAAACCGTCGTGATCTCCGCATTGGCAGTCATAATCCTGAAAGTCAGGAGGGCATTTGAATGAACTTTTTATCCCTGATCCGGGTAGAGCTTCAGAAGATACGCCGCTCAAAAATCCTTCTGATTATGATTGTCGCAACCATTATCCTATGGATTCCCTCGATTCTGAATGCGAACTTTAACTTTGGTATGCAGGCGGAAGGAATTTCGCCGGAAAACAACTTTTTCATTCAGGGGTTTATGGGGATGGCGTGGTTTATGTTTCCGTCAACCATGGTGGTTGTTACGGTTCTGATGAGCCAAACGGAGCGGGCCAATCACGGTATTTTGAAAATGCTGGCCCTGCCGGTCAGCACAGCAAAGCTGTGCCTGGCAAAATTCTTCGTGCTGGTCATTTACTCCGTCGTCGGTTTTATGCTCTGTGTCGGTATGTATTATATCAGCGCAATGATCGCTTCGCAGACACAAAGCTATGATTTTATTCTATCACCTTTGTTTGTGCTCCGGGAAGCGGCATCCATGTGGACTTCATCTATTCCGATGCTCGCGTTTTTTTGGATGCTGGCAGTATGCATCCAGACTCCTATCTTTTCCATCGGAGTTGGACTGTGCTCCATTGTTCCGTCTGTGCTGATGATTAACACGAAGATATGGTTTGCCTATCCGATGTCGTATCCGTTTTTTGTTATCACATCGGAATATGGAAAACTTGCAACAAATCTTGATACAGCACAGGTCGAGTTCATTCCGTGGATTCCTGTTGCTGCCTCCATTGCAGTAATTTGCTTGTCCGTTTCCTGCCTTCGTTTTGGGCAGGCTGAAAGGAGATAATCATTATGAAAAACAAAATTCTAACCACGATCAGTACCATTATGCTCTTTATCCCATGGACGATTCTTCCCCTCAGAATCAATTTTCAATGGGCGTTGGATTATGCGCACATCATGATCCCCTGCTATGCAGTATTTATGATTTTCAGCGGCGTATTCACAATTCTTTCCTATACGAAAGCAAAAGCACAAAACAACTTAATGAAGGTGTGCTTAATTGTAAACAGCCTCTATGCGGTCTTCGGTGTTGCGGCACTTGGAATGATCATTGTGCCGAAAATCATGTAAGGATTCTATGAAAAAGGCGAAAGCAGCTCTGTCTTTGATGTTGGTGTTGTTCCTGACCTTTTGTGTTGCAGGATGCAGTTCTAATCACGATGATGGAAACTTGAAAGATAATCTGATTGACGGCTTCAACAGTTGGATGCAGTCTTTCAGTAAGCATGCTTTAACGAAGGAGAAAGACCTGCAAGGCGAAAAGGACAAAGGTGACGACACATACACAGGTACTTATACAGCTACCTATGATGGGTTTAACGGAAAAGAATTTATCTTTGGTGGGACTGCGCTGGAGCGTGAAAATGGTAATCAGCTTAAAGTAACCTATACACTGACCGTTGAAGAAGGAACGGCAGAACTGTATTGGGTTGCGGGCAATGATGAATACACCATTGCAAATGACAGTGCAGAAGATACAAAAGAGTACACCATTTCTTCTGGGGATAATTACATCGTCCTGAAAGGCAATGATTTTAGCGGCAGTCTTAAACTGGAAGTGAAATGAAAAAACAGCTTGCTCAAAAAATCTTGAGCTACTCCGTAATGGGTATCAGCATGATCCTGATTGGGATATTGCTGATACCTTTGGGTATTTTGTTTGTTTTGGTTTGGGCAATATGGACTGCGGCGGACAAGCTCCTATGCATAATAGACAGGCACGAAAAAGGCTGGTGAGCAACACAATGAAAAAAATTTTGATTGTCGATGATAATTTAGAGTTTTTGAGGCTCTTATCCTCCTTGTTAGAACAGGATCAGCTTTTGATTTACAAAGCCGCTGGCGTACAAGAGGCCATTGAGCTTCTGGAAAATACTACGGTTGACGCAATCTGCTCGGATTACGGTATGCGCGATGGAACAGGCTTGGAGCTTTTTCAAAAACTGCGCCTGCGGGATGTAAAAATCCCGTTTATGATTATGTCTGCCAATGATGATTACCAGCTTATCAACAAAATTAAAAGCTGGGGAGCATCATTTTGCAGCAAGACCAGCCACGAACTAATAGGTAAGATCAAGGCTCTGTAAAGGTGAAAACATGGACTATTCAGAATGGAGATTTGACGGCGAATCCCCGATTTACATACAACTATATCACTATCTCCGATGCAGCATTCTCAGCGGTTGTATGAAGCCCGGTGAGCCGCTCCCCTCTGTCCGGTGGCTGGCATCGTTATTGCATTTTAACGCAAATACTGTAGCAAGAGCGTATAACCCGACCAGTAAAGACGGGTTAGTAGAAATGTCGCGGGGTAAAGCTGGGAGAGTAACATCAAATTCCACTCTTATCCACGCTGAGCGTCAGAGAGCAGTGAAAAACCTTTGCTCCGAGTTGTTAGAAACGATAAAGTCTTTGGGTTTCTCAAAAGAAGAAATATTAGTTCTCATAGAGGAAGCGACAAAGACTTAAAAAGAAAAAAGCAGCCTTGCGGCTACTTTCCCGGTGCAGCATCAATTAAGACTTTCGCAGTTGCTTTGACAGCTTACGGTGAACGATTGTCGCAGGATAAAAGTATATAACTTAAAAAAGGCGACTATCGAAAACTCGATCAGTCGCCTTTTACAGTCCGAAAGGAATTCGCCTGTTCGCATAGTGCTATATACTTTTGAACTTCCTCTTCGCTCTTGCCGAAGAAGAAATCGGTAACGGTTTTAGATACGCCGTCAGTCTGGATATTCTGAAAAACCACAGCATCAAGGCTGATATTCAACTCTCTTGCAATGGTCGCCACGGTTTCAAAGCGCGGACTGCTTTTGCAGCCCTCCAGTTCAATAATTGTGCGCACACTCATGTGCAGTTTATCTGCGAGCTGCCTTTGTGTCAGATTCCGCTTGACTCTTGCGGCTCGGACTTGGGCAGCAAATAAATCCAGCGGATTCTTCATTACGCCTCACCTCATGTATATTTTAGTGTGCGCTATCGATCATATAAATAACCACAAAGCTCACATCAAGTGAGCTTCTAATCATATTCCAAAGGAGAAAATGAACTATGCACTCAATCAATCTGCGGAGGTTTAGCTGAGGGAGCAAAAAGAGAAACCTCAAAACGGAATGCCTGCAAAAGAAATAGCGACAGACGGATAACGAGCTGCGCCCACAGAAGTGAGTTGCAGCTCGTTTCTTGTGTACTATGGCTTATATTTCCAAAGCGGTTTTGCTACATTTCCAATATATCTCCGCAGTTTTACAATTTTACATACAACCGATATAAAGGCACGCAAGCGAGCATCCATGCCCGCCTGTGTGCCTTTTTCTGTATCTGTGACAGCAGCGTAGGCTGTCGCGATCCCCCGGTCAATCGTTTTGAACTTTTCAAAAACGATTGATTGGAGGAAAACAAATGGCAGAAAATCGCTATGCCAATGCAAAATGCTTTGTTTTCGCCCCGGACGGCTATGAGGAAATCACTTACTCTGAGCTGTGCCGCAGGTGCGAAATGGATCAAAGCTACGAAGAAAAGAAATATATCCCTCTGCACGGAATGCTCATGGAGGTTACGCCGGAACAATATCAGGAGTTTTACCGTAATCGCCGCAGGCAGAAGTATCTGGATGAACGCTCCAAGGATAACGGCGATATCTCTATTGATATGCTGACAACCCCGGAGTTCAACGGTGCGGACATTCTTGTCTCCTCGGAGGATATCGAGGAACAGGTTGTTCTCCGCATGATGGTGGACAAGCTCCGTTCCTGTCTTTTGATGCTGTCGGAGGAAGAACGAGAGCTTCTCCATGATCTGTTTTATATCGGGCTTTCAGAGAGGGATGCTGCTGAGAAATATGCGGTATCGCAGGTTGCAATCCATAAACGCAAAAAGCGTGTCTTGGACAAGCTCAAAAAAATGATGGATTGTTAGGTTATCACGCCCCTCACTTTTCGGCATGGAAAGTGAGGGGCATTTTCCATGCCTCCGTGTTCCTTGAAAACCGAATAATCCGTCAGCAAATACTTTCCGCCTGCTGCTCCCGAAAGGAGCGAGCGGTCTGTTCCTTTTGAAACAGATAATGCGGCAGCACCGCATGAATTACGCCATGACAGGCTGCGGAAAGCCAACACCCCGTCCAGTCACAGTCCGAGCGTTGAAGCAGCGCCTACACCGACGCTGTGAGCCGTCGCAGGCAATGAGGGCGGCCGGGTGAGAACCACGCGGAGGTGAAATTCCTGGGGAACCGGTTCGCTGCCGGTTGTTTGCATGATTGCCGCTTGACCACGGGTGCGAGGCAAATATGGTCTGAGAAACGCAAAACGATTGACAGCCCAAGGGCATGGTAGCCCCTTTGCGGTTATTACTGCCCTTGGGTTTTACTTACACCATACGGAGGTATAGATAATGAATTCAATTAAACGAGGCGAAATCTATTACGCCGACCTTTCTCCCGTTGTGGGCAGCGAACAAGGCGGCACACGCCCTGTCCTCATCCTGCAAAACGATACCGGCAACCATTTCAGTTCCACCACCATTGTAGCGCCCATCACTTCTGTCCCGAAAAAATCCAAGCAGCCGACGCATATCTTCATCGACTATGATTTTCTGGAAAGCGAGTCCGTCGTACTGCTGGAACAGCTTCGCACCGTTGATAAAAAGCGCCTGTCCGACTACCTCGGCAAGCTCTCCCAGCAGGATATGCGCCGCGTGGAGTTCGCAATGGCGGTCAGCCTTGGCATGAGACAGAAGAAAGAAGCGGCGTACCATGAATGACCGGAACAACGCCGCCCTTGCTTTTGGACGGAATATGCTCCGGCTTTTGCTGTCTATGGAACTGATTACCGAGGAAGAATACCGAAGCATGATCAGGCTGCAAACGGAGCATTATGATCCGCAAAAAAAGTTATGTCTGATTCCTTAATTCTCGCCATTCTCGCTGGATGTATGCGAACTCATGTGGTATCCTTCGTGTTGCCGCAGAGGAAGCGGTAATATCAAGCAGGCAAACCGCCTGCGGAAAGGAGAACAGCATGGGAAAAACAGTAACCGAACTGACCGCTCCCAAGAAAGCGGAACGGCTCATTCGCCTTGCACCCTACTGCCGGGTGTCCAGTGATTCCGAGGATCAGCAGCATTCCTTCGCTGCGCAGGTCAAATACTATACAGAATACACCTCGTCGCATCCCGAATACGCACTGGTGGATATTTACGCCGACGAGGGTGTAACCGGCACCCGAATGGATAAGCGCAGCGACTTCAGCCGTTTGATTCGGGATTGCAGAAAAGGGAAAATTGACCGGATCATTACAAAATCCGTCTCCCGCTTCGCAAGAAATACCACCGAGCTTCTGACGGCGGTGCGGATGCTCAAGGAAATCGGCGTCAGCATCTATTTCGAGGAACAAGGCATCGACACGGAAACCATCGACCTTGAGATGATTCTGACCTTCCCCGGCATGGCCGCACAGCGGGAATCGGAAACGATCTCCGAGAATATGCGGTGGAGCTATCAAAAACGAATGGAATCCGGCGAGTTCAACTGCTGCCGCGCCGCCTATGGCTATGATCTCATAGATGGGCAGCTCCGTATCAATGAAACGGAGGCAGAGGTTGTTCGCCGGATTTTCAGCCTCTATCTGCAGGGGTACGGCAAGCAGGCCATTGCCAACATACTCAACGAGGACAGCGTCCCCAAGCGGTATGGTCACAAGACATGGCATCTTTACACCGTCAGCTATATACTGGGCAACGAGCGGTATATGGGCGACGCCCTGCTGCAAAAGAGCTACACCACAGACACTCTGCCATTCCGTAAAAAGAGGAATCACGGAGAAAAAGCCCGGTATTATGTGAAGAACAGCAATCCGCCCATCGTCAGCCGGGAAACCTTTCAGGCAGCACAGGCACTGCAAAAAAGCAGGGCAACGGGAAACCAATCTTCCAAGAACCGATATCCGTTCAGCGGTGTGCTGAAATGCCCGGTCTGCGGTCATACTTACCGCAGGCAGATCGTAAACGGCACAGCTTATTGGCTCTGCTCCTATAAAGCCTCCGGGAGAACTCAGTGCGGCAGTATGCGCATTCGGGAGGATGCGGCAATGG
>OGOK01002488.1_pt1 | contig 10536 bp, 9 predicted proteins | sample 1552661 | NCBI WGS metagenome assembly OGOK01 (sample SAMEA2580172, study PRJEB22360) | human gut metagenome | biome: human gut; feature: human-associated habitat; material: faeces | place: Denmark | collected 2008/2010
TCAGAAAGGATAATGACCAGAACCGTGGAGGATTTAACGGAGGTCAGAGAAGAAATAATGACAGAAGAGATTCTGCACCTAAGGAAGAGTTTGATTTCTCAGCTAAGCCAGATTCAAGAAGACATGATTCAAGAATAGACAGCAAGAAGAATGACAGAAAGAGAGATAATGAGGCTAAGGAAAATCTTAAGTTCGCTAACAGCAGATTTGACAAGAAGCCTATGACAAAGCCAGAGAAGAAGGAAAAGGAAGAAGAAACAATTAAGCAGCTTGTTCTTCCGGATACTCTTACTATCAAGGAACTTGCTGATAAGATGAAGGTTGCTCCTGCAGCTCTTGTTAAGAAGTTATTCTTACAGGGCAAGGTTGTTACTATCAACGAAGAGATAGATTATGATGCAGCAGAGGAGATTGCTCTTGAGTACAATTGTATCTGTGAGCATGAAGAAAAGATCGATGTTATTGCAGAGCTTCTTAAGGAAGATGAAGATCCAGAGGATAAGCTTGTTCCAAGACCACCAGTTGTCTGTGTTATGGGACACGTTGACCATGGTAAGACATCATTACTTGATGCAATCAGAGAGACTCATGTAACAGCTAAGGAGTCAGGCGGAATTACACAGAAGATAGGTGCTTATCAGGTAGATGTACATGGAAGTCTTATTACATTCCTTGATACTCCTGGTCATGAAGCGTTTACAGCTATGAGAATGCGTGGTGCACAGGCTACTGATATCGCTATTCTTGTTGTTGCTGCAGATGATGGTGTAATGCCACAGACTATTGAGGCTATTAACCATGCTAAGGCAGCAGAAGTTGAGATTATTGTTGCTATTAATAAGATTGATAAGCCTAATGCCAATATTGAGAAGGTTAAGCAGGAGCTTACTGAATATGGTCTTATTGCAGAAGACTGGGGTGGTTCAACTACATTTGTACCAGTATCAGCCCATACTAAGGAAGGTATTGACGAACTTCTTGATATGATTCTTCTTACAGCTGAGGTTAACGAGCTTAAGGCTAACCCGGACAGAAAGGCAAGAGGTATTGTTATTGAGGCTGAGCTTGATAAGGGACGTGGTCCTGTAGCATCTATCCTTGTACAGAAGGGTACTCTTCACGTAGGAGATGCTGTATCAGCAGGTTCTTGCTACGGTAAGATAAGAGCCATGATTGATGACAAGGGTAACAGAGTGAAGGTTGCCGGACCATCTACACCAGTTGAGATTCTTGGTCTTAATGATGTTCCTAATGCCGGTGAAATCATTATGGCTGCTGATTCTGAGAAGGAAGCAAGAAGTATAGCAGAGACATTTATCAGCGAGGGAAGAAAGAAGCTTCTTGATGATACTAAGCATAAGGTATCTCTTGATGCACTCTTTGAGCAGATTCAGGCTGGTAATATGAAGGAACTTAATATTATCATCAAAGCTGATGTACAGGGTTCTGTTGAGGCTGTTAAGTCAAGTCTTGTAAGACTTTCTAATGAAGAGGTTGTTGTTAAGGTAATTCATGGTGGTGTTGGTAATGTTAATGAATCCGATGTAGTACTTGCATCTGCTTCTAATGCTATCATCATTGCATTTAACGTTAAGCCTGATAATCAGGCAAGAATTGTTGCAGAGAGAGAAAAGGTAGATTTAAGACTTTACAGCGTTATCTACAATGCTATTGAAGATGTTGAGGCAGCCCTTAAGGGTATGCTTGAGCCTATCTATGAAGAAAAGATTATCGGTCATGCAAGAATCATGCAGATATTCAAGGCTTCAGGAGTTGGTAATATTGCCGGCTGTATCGTTGAAGAGGGAAGAATTACAAGAGATTCTGTTGTCCGTATAACAAGAGGAAGTGAGAAGGTTTATGAAGGACCTATCGCATCTCTTAAACACTTCAAGGATGAGGTTAAGGAAATCAAGGCAGGTACTGAGTGTGGTATGGTATTTGAAAAGTTCAATGATATCCAGCCAGAGGATATGATTGAAGCACATATCATGGTTGAAGTGCCAAGATAGGATTTAGTTTTTATTTGGAGAATATATGCGTAAAAATAGTGTAAAGAATACCCGTATTAACGGCGAGGTATTGAAAGAATTAAGTAATATAATCAGAAGTGAGATTAAAGACCCTAGAATCAACCCTATGACTTCGGTTGTAGCGGTTGAGGTCGCTCCTGACCTTAAGACATGTAAGGCATATATAAGTGTTCTTGGTGATGAAAAGTCACAGAAGGATACGATTACAGGTCTTAAGAGTGCAGAAGGATATATAAGAAGACAGCTTGCAAGAACTGTCAATTTAAGAAATACTCCTGAAATAAGATTCATTCTTGATCAGTCAATTGAGTATGGTATTAATATGTCTAAGCTTATTGATGAAGTTACAGAACATGATAATAAGATGCACGTTGAGGTTGAAGACGAGACAGAATAAAGAGGTTAGTCATGAATATTATTGAAGAAATCGGACATGCAAAGGTTATAGGTATCACAGGACATATCCGTCCTGATGGTGACTGTGTTGGTTCAACATTAGGTTTATATAATTATATCAGGAAGAATCTTCCTGAGTGCGAGGTTACTGTTTATCTTGAAAAGCCGTCAGATGAATTTAATTATCTATCTGGTATTAATGATATTAAGCATGAGGCCGAGGATAAGCATTTTGATTTATTCGTAGTACTTGACTGCAGTTCAATGGATAGAATTGAACCATTTATGAACTGCTTTGAAAATGCTGATAAGACTATCTGCATAGATCATCATATAAGCAATAATTCATTTGCTGATGTTAATTATGTAGAGCCACAGTCAAGTTCGGCATGTGAAGTTCTCTATACAACATTTGACGAGGATAAGGTCGATAAAAATGTTGCAGAGTGCATATATACAGGAATAATCCATGATACAGGTGTGTTTAAGTACAGCTGTACATCAAGAAGGACAATGGATATAGCTGGAAAGATGATGGAGATGGGAATTGATTATTCTGACATTATCGATAACAGCTTTTATAAGAAGAGTTATATCCAGAACCAGATTCTTGGAAGAGCTTTGCTTGAAAGTGTGTTGTTTTATGATGGCAGATGTATATTTTCAAGTGTATCTATTGAAGAAATGAATTTCTATGGTGTCACTGGCAAAGAACTTGGTGGAATTATTGAGCAGTTACGCTTAACAGACGGAGTTGAAGTGGCTATATTCCTTTATGAAACAGATAAGGACGAATACAAAGTAAGTCTTCGTTCAAAGAAAATGATTGATGTTGCAAGAATCGCCACAGCATTTGGCGGTGGAGGACATGTGAGGGCAGCAGGATTCTCTGCTAAGGGCAATGTCCACAGTATCGTTAATAAGATTGGCGAAATGATTGAGCAGCAGTATAATGAGGATAATGCATGAATGGTGTTTTAAATGTATATAAGGAGCAGGGTTTTACATCTCATGATGTAGTTGCAAAGCTTCGGGGAATACTTAAAACTAAAAAAATAGGTCACACGGGTACGCTTGATCCTGATGCTGTAGGAGTTCTTCCTGTATGCATTGGGAAAGCTACCAAGCTGTGTGATCTTATAACTGACTGGGGAAAGACTTATGAGGCTGTAATGCTTCTTGGTACTACAACGGATACTCTTGATATATCAGGCAAAATTATCGCACAGTCAGAGGTTGATGTCAGTGAAGTTGATATACTTAAGGCGTGCAATGAATTTATTGGTGAATATGAACAGATACCACCGATGTATTCAGCATTAAAGCATAATGGACAGAAGCTTTATGAGCTTGCGAGAAAGGGTATTGAAATAGAGAGAAAGCCAAGAACTGTTCATATTAATTCTTTAAGAGTTAATGATATTAACTTGGCGGATAAGCAGAAAACAGTTACAATAACAGTTGACTGTTCTAAAGGAACTTATATCCGGTCTTTGTGTGACGACATTGGAAGAAAACTTGGATGCGGAGCGTGTATGATGAAGCTGACAAGAACACGCGTTGGGGATTTCAGACTGGATGATACCCTGACACTCAATCAGATATCAGCTCTCGTATTAAAGGGTGAGATTGAGCAGAGAATGGTTAGCATAGACAATATATTTAAAGATTATCCTGAGATAACATTTGCAGAAGAAATAGACAGATATCTGCATAATGGCAATAAGATTTCAGGTGATAATATACCTGATGATATCCAAGCCGTTGATAATGAGCGGTACAGAGTGTATGATTCAGCTAAGGACTTTATTGGCGTATATGAATTTAGAGAAGAAGTACTTTATCCGGTTAAGATATTTTACGAAGACAACAAGTAAAGGGGCGTGATCATCTTTGGAATATATTCATGGTACAGATGATTTTCAATTGAATAAATGCAGTGCTGTTACTCTGGGAAAGTTTGACGGAATACATACCGGACATCAGAAGCTGATTGAAATTGTAAGACAGAAAGCAGACGAAGAGAATCTTTTAGCAGTTTTGTTTACATTTGACAGTATTCCACTTTCTATATGTCCACAAAGATACCAGCATTTCATATCTACAAGCAATGAAAGACGCATACTGTGTGAGAAATTCGGCATTGACGTCGAGATTGAATATCCTTTTACTGATGAGTTCATGCATATGGAGCCTGAAGATTTTATATGCAGGATTCTCATTGATAAGCTGCATGCGAAATACGTTGTTGTGGGAACTGATTACAGATTTGGCAAGGACAGGGCTGGAGATGCAGCAATGCTTGTGGAAGCAGGCGAGGAACTTGGCTTCACAACTATTATTGTTGAAAAAGAAAAGTATCAGGATAAGGAAATCAGTAGTACATATATAAGGGAAGAACTTATGCTTGGCCATATGGAAACTGTTAATGTTCTTCTTAACAGGCCTTTCAATGTGTCTGGTGTTGTTTCGCTGGGAAATCAGCTGGGACGAAAGATTGATTTTCCTACTATTAACATATATCCGACAGAGTACAAGCTTCTGCCACCTAACGGAGTGTATGCAACGCAGACAACTGTTGATGGAGAAAAATACTATGGCGTTACTAATTTAGGAACCAAGCCTACAGTAAGTGATGCACCGGAGATTAGTGTTGAAACATTTCTTTTTGATTTTGAGAGGGATGTGTATGGCAAGAAGGTTGATGTTGAATTTATACATTTTATCAGACCAGAGATGAAGTTTGAAGATGTTGAAGGATTGAAAAAGCAGATAGCAGCAGATTCAGATTTTGCAAGAAATATGTTTCTTATTGGATAATTAGTGCTTGCAAAGGACAAACTGCTGTGTTACAATAACCAAGTATGAGCCGTTACCCAGCTATAGGACACTCCGACCTGAAGCTTAGTAACAGGAGATTAATAATTAGGAGGAATCAGACATGATATCTAAGGAAAAGAAAGCAGAAATCATTGCTACTTATGGAAGAAAGCCAGGAGACACAGGTTCTCCAGAAGTTCAGGTAGCTATCTTAACAGAAAGAATTGCTGAGTTAACAGAACATCTTAAGGTTAACCAGAAGGATCACCACTCAAGAAGAGGTCTTCTTAAGATGGTTGGTAAGAGAAGAGCTTTACTTGCTTATCTTAAGGATACAGATATTGAATCTTACAGAAATCTTATTGAGCGTTTAGGCTTAAGAAAGTAATTAATCAGGGCGGAGTGTATAACTCCGCCCTATTGCGTTGTTAATGGCAGAAGGGATACCCCGAGACCACTGAAATGTATATCATGAAAGTGGATTCATGGTGTGTTTTTCAGTTGTTTCGGACCTTCTGTTAAATATATTATTCATGGAAGGAGTTCATATGTTTAAACAGTATGAAATGGAACTCGCCGGAAGAACTTTAAGAGTTGATATCGGCAGAGTGTGTGCACAGGCTAATGGTGCTGCATTAATGCATTATGGTGATACTGTTGTTCTTTCAACAGCAACAGCATCTAAAGAACCAAGAGAAGGAATTGATTTCTTCCCATTAAGCGTTGAATATGAAGAGAAAATGTATGCAGCAGGAAAGATTCCTGGCGGATTTAACAAGAGAGAGGGTAAGGCGTCTGAGAATGCTATCCTTACATCAAGAGTTATCGACAGACCTATGAGACCATTATTCCCTAAGGACTATCGTAATGATGTTACTCTTAATAACATGGTTATGTCAGTTGATGAGGAATGCAGACCAGAATTACTTGCTATGATTGGTTCTGCTATTGCTACATCTATTTCAGATATTCCATTTGATGGACCATGTGCTACAACACAGATTGGTATGATTGATGGAGAATTCATCGTTAACCCATCTCAGGCACAGTGGCAGGATGGAGATCTTCAGCTTACAGTTGCTTCAACTAAGCAGAAGGTTATCATGATTGAAGCAGGAGCTAATGAAATTCCAGAAGATAAGATGATTGAGGCTATATATAAGGCTCATGATATCAACCAGACAATCATTGCATTTATTGATAAGATTGTTGCCGAGGTTGGTAAGGAAAAGCATTCTTATGTAAGCTGTGCTGTTCCTGCAGAGATGTTTGAGGCTATGAAGCAGGTTGTATCTCCAGAAGAGATGGAGGTTGCTGTATTCACAGATGACAAGCAGACAAGAGAAGAAAATATCCGTAAGATCACAGAAAAGCTGGAAGAAGCTTTTGCTGATAACGAAGAATGGCTTGCCAAACTTGGTGAAGCTGTATATCAGTACCAGAAGAAGGTTGTCCGCAAGATGATCCTCAAAGACCACAAGCGTCCGGACGGTCGTGCAATCGAAGAAATCCGTCCACTTGCCGCAGAAATTGACCTGATTCCGAGAGTACATGGTTCTGCTATGTTTACACGTGGACAGACACAGATCTGTACCATCACCACACTGGCTCCGCTTTCAGAAGCACAGAAGGTAGACGGACTGGATGAATCTGAGACATCCAAGAGATATATGCATCACTATAACTTCCCGTCATACTCTGTAGGTGAGACAAGACCTTCCAGAGGACCGGGACGTCGTGAGATCGGACATGGTGCACTTGCTGAGAGAGCATTAGTTCCTGTACTTCCAAGCGAAGAGGAATTCCCATATGCGATCCGTACTGTATCTGAGACATTTGAATCCAATGGTTCTACTTCTCAGGCAAGTATCTGTGCATCCACAATGTCTCTGATGGCAGCCGGTGTACCGATCAAAAAACCGGTAGCAGGTATTTCCTGTGGTCTGGTAACAGGCGATACAGATGATGATTACATTGTTCTCACAGATATCCAGGGACTTGAAGACTTCTTCGGAGATATGGACTTCAAGGTAGCCGGAACTCATGACGGTATCACAGCAATCCAGATGGATATCAAGATCCATGGACTGACAAGACCGATCGTAGAAGAAGCAATCAGACGTACAAAAGAAGCAAGAGAATATATCCTGACAGAAGTTATGGAGAAATGTATTGCAGCTCCACGTACATCTGTAGGCGAATATGCTCCGAAGATCATTCAGATCCAGATCGATCCTCAGAAGATCGGTGATGTTGTAGGTCAGAGAGGAAAGACTATCAATACGATCATCGAGCGTACAGGTGTTAAGATCGATATCACAGACGAAGGTGCGGTATCTATCTGTGGAGTTGATCAGAAGAGCATGGATGAGGCAGCTAACATGGTTAAGATCATTGCAACTGATTTTGAAGCAGGACAGATCTTTACAGGTAAAGTTGTCAGCATCAAAGAGTTTGGTGCATTCGTTGAATTTGCACCGGGTAAAGAGGGAATGGTACACATTTCCAAGATCTGTAAAGAAAGAATCAATCGTGTTGAGGATGTTCTCACACTTGGTGATAAAGTTAAGGTTGTCTGCCTTGGCAAAGACAAGATGGGAAGAATCAGCTTCAGCATGAAGGATGTACCGGAAGAAGCGTAAAAAATTATGAGATATCACAATATTACCAAGGACGATATGCTTAATGGCGACGGACTTCGTGTAGTGCTCTGGGTGGCAGGATGCAATCACTGCTGTCCGGAATGCCAGAATCCTGTCACCTGGGATCCAAACGGCGGACTGCCTTTCGGTGAGGCAGAACGCAAGGAGATTTTTGCGGAACTGGATAAGGATTATGTGAGCGGAATTACCTTTTCAGGTGGAGATCCACTGCACCCGGCAAATATCACTGAGGTAACAGCCTTTGCGAAGGAGATCAGAAAGAGATATCCTGGTAAAACAATCTGGCTTTATACAGGTTTCCTCTGGGAGGAGATCTGCAAAGAAGAGATTGTGCGTTATCTGGATGTCTGCGTAGACGGTGAATTTGAGGTGGACAAGAAAGAACTTTCCCTGAAATGGAAAGGTTCCAGCAATCAGAGAGTGATCGATGTTCCCAAAACTCTTCATGAAGGAAAAGTCGTATTGCATAAATAAGAAATATACAGGCAGTTCAAGTATGCGTCAGGTGTACCTGAACTGCTTTTTTACTGAATCAGTCAAATATTCAGCTATGAGTGTACTGCGAAGCAGGTGTGTTAGCTTTGCATGACCATACAGGAGGAAAACAGATGAAACGAATCGCGAAATTTCATAAAGTAAGCAAAGAACGCTTCACAGCAGACTGGATCGATACCTTCGCACAGTCTCAGGAAGAAGCAGAGAAAGTATACGAGGCTATCCGTCTGCCGAAGAGAGCGACAGCAGGAAGTGCCGGCTATGACTTTTTCGCACCGGCAGAATTTACTCTGAAGCCAGGCGAAACAGTAAAGATCCCGACAGGAATCCGGGTGGAAATGCAGCCGGAATGGGTGCTGAAATGTTATCCGAGAAGCGGACTGGGATTTAAATACCGTCTTCAGCTTAACAACACAGTTGGTATCATTGACAGTGATTATTTCTATTCAGATAACGAAGGCCACATTTTTTCAAAGATCACAAATGATTCCAATGAAAACAAAACTCTGACAATCCCGGCAGATACAGGATTCATGCAGGGAATCTTTGTAGAGTACGGAATCACGGTAGATGATGATGCTACAGAAATCCGCAATGGTGGATTTGGAAGTACTACTGCGAAATAGTGGGTAAAAGTAATGTAATGTTCTGGCGGAGCATATTTCACAAAGTTTATAGATGAAATCAGAGCCAGAATGTAAAAAAAGTAGAACATAGGGAAGAATCTGAGATTTTTACTTTACGTTCTGCTTTTTCTTTGCTATAATATTTTGAGATTCAAAATATTTGCAATACATACAATTCAAGCGTATATACTGCGGAGCAGTTATTCGATTATGAACAAGTAACGAAGCGGATGATTTTATCCGCTTGACTAAAAAATATCAGGCAAAGAAATAAATTCAGGGAGAAAAGTTATGATCATCGAGCCAAAAGTAAGAGAATATATCTGTACAACCGCACATCCGCAGGGATGTGCAGAGAGTGTGCGCAACCAGGCAGATTACGCCTGTAAACAGGGAATGGTAAACGGAACAAAAAAAGCACTGATCATCGGATGTTCTACAGGCTACGGCCTCGCATCCCGTATCTGTGCACTGGAAAACTGTGGTGCCGATACTCTTGGAATCATGTTTGAACGTCAGGCAAATGGCAGAAGAACAGCGACACCCGGATGGTATAATACAGCAGAGTTTCACAGACTGGCTTCCGGGAAAGGTGTTTATGCAAAGACCATTAACGGAGATGCTTTTTCAAAGGAAATCAAGGAGAAGGCGATTGAACTGATCAAAAAGGATCTTGGAAAAGTGGACCTGGTAGTTTACAGTCTGGCAGCACCGAGACGTACAGATGCAGAAGGAAAGACCTGGTCTTCCTGTCTGAAAACTACAGATGAGCCATTTACAGAAAAGAGTCTTGATCTGCGAAACAATGAGATTACAGAGAAAACAGTAGAACCGGCTACTGAAGAAGAGGTTTTAAGCACAGTCAAAGTTATGGGCGGCGAAGACTGGGCAGACTGGATTGATGCGCTGAAAGCAGCAGATGTACTGACTGAGAATGCAGTAACCGTAGCATATTCCTACATCGGACCGGAACTGACTTATCCAATCTACTATCATGGAACCATTGGAACTGCCAAACAGCACTTACAGAAAACAATGTCAGAGATTAATCAGGCACATCCGGATGTCCGCGCAGTAATTTCTGTAAACAAAGGTCTGGTAACTCAAGCAAGTGCGGCTATTCCGGTTGTACCGGTGTATTTTGCTATTCTTTATAAAGTTATGAAAAGGGCCGGAAATCATGAAAACTGTATTCAGCAGATTGCAAGGCTTTTTACACAGAAACTCTATACCCCGGAAGGTTTCCGGACAGATGAAAACGGATTTATCCGTATGGATGATTACGAACTGCTCCCTGAGATTCAGGAAGAAGTAAAGAAATGCTGGAAAGCAGTCACTACAGATACAGTAAATCAGTATTGCGACATTGACGGCTACTGGGAAGATTTCTATCATATGTTCGGATTCCATTACAGTGATATTGACTATACACAGGACGTAGATGCGAATGTGGAGATCAACGGGATTATAATGTAAAATGACTATAAAAAATCCTCTCCCGGA
>OGOK01002494.1_pt1 | contig 10497 bp, 11 predicted proteins | sample 1552661 | NCBI WGS metagenome assembly OGOK01 (sample SAMEA2580172, study PRJEB22360) | human gut metagenome | biome: human gut; feature: human-associated habitat; material: faeces | place: Denmark | collected 2008/2010
TGCTTTCGATACTTATAAGCTCAATGGTGTTTTCCACCGTGATCCGCCGCTGTCGCAGCGTGCTCTCAAATATCTGCCGGAAGACACATTGCGGTTCGTTGATAATAAAGCTACAGGCGTTATGTCTTCCCGGCTCAGTAAAATCGACATCTTTAATTTGCGGTGAAGCCACCAGCACCAGTGATTGTTCACCCAACTCTCGTCGGTTCAGAGCATCATCATTCCCTACGCGGTAAAAGACGCCGACATCAGCCTCATCATTCAGTAGCGCATCACGGATCACGTAACAGTTCAGAGACTGCAACGATAAACGCACTTTTGGTGCGCGTTGCCGAAAACGCTGCAACACCTGCGGCATTCGGTAAGAAAGCAACGTTTCGCCTGAAACAACGCGTAGTTCCCCGTCCGGATCCGACTCTTTTTTGGCAGCCTCACGAAGGGTATCCATCACTCTGGTGAGTTCATAGATGTGCGGCAGCAGCTTTTTTCCTTCGCGGGTAAGGCACATTCGTCGACCAATTTTCTCAAATAACTGGACTGAGAACTCCTGCTCAAGCTGCTGAATATGAAAAGTCACCGTCGATTGTGTGCAGCACAATTTTTGCGAAGCTCGCAAAAAGGAACCCTCTTCCACCACGGTTTTAAGCGTAATAAAACGGCGCAGATCCATAACCCCAAACCTATCGAAAATATCGAATTTAGAATGTAAAAACATTCATTTTTTTAAATGTTACGTGTCGGGTACTGTCTACCAAAACAGAGGAGATAACAAGTGACACCGACCCTTTTAAGTGCTTTTTGGACTTACACCCTGATTACCGCCATGACGCCAGGACCGAACAATATTCTCGCCCTTAGCTCAGCCACAACGCACGGATTTCGTCAGAGTACTCGCGTGCTGGCAGGGATGAGTCTGGGATTTTTAATCGTCATGTTGCTATGCGCGGGAATTTCGTTTTCACTGGCTGTTATCGACCCGGCAGCAGTGCATCTGTTGAGTTGGGCGGGGGCGGCATATATTGTCTGGCTGGCGTGGAAAATCGCTACCAGTCCAACAAAGGAAGATGGGCTTCAGACAAAACCAATCAGTTTTTGGGCCAGCTTTGCTTTGCAGTTTGTGAACGTCAAAATCATTTTGTATGGCATTACAGCACTGTCGACGTTTGTCCTGCCGCAAACGCAGGCGCTAAGCTGGATAATTGGCGTCAGCGTTTTGCTGGCGATGATTGGGACGTTTGGCAATGTGTGCTGGGCGCTGGCGGGGCACCTGTTTCAGCGATTGTTTCGCCAGTATGGTCGCCAGTTAAATATCGTGCTCGCGCTGCTGCTGGTCTATTGCGCGGTACGCATTTTCTATTAATGAAAAAGCGGAAGAGGTCGCCCTCTTCCGCTTAGTAACTTGCTACTTAAGCCTTACAGGCTTTCAGTAAAGGTACGAGCGATAACGTCGCGCTGCTGTTCCGGAGTCAGAGAGTTAAAGCGAACTGCATAACCGGATACACGGATGGTCAGCTGCGGATATTTTTCCGGATGCTTAACTGCATCTTCCAGAGTTTCACGACGCAGAACGTTTACGTTCAGGTGTTGACCACCTTCAACGCGAACTTCTGGTTTCACTTCTACTGGAACTTCACGGTACTCAATGTCACCCAGTTTGCTTACTGCAACCACTTCGTCTTCTGCAAAACCTGCTTTCGCAACGATGCAACGCGCTTCGCCTTTTTCGCTGTCCAGCAGCCAGAAAGAGTTCAGCAGATCGTCGTTAGCGGCTTTAGTAATCTGGATACCTGTAATCATGTGATGCCTCCCCGGCAAAATTATTTGATTTGTTCAGCCTGTCGCGGCCAATTGGTAAAACCATTGTTGCTTGAGTGTATATATACTCCTCAAACACCCTTGAATCTTTGATTTAAATCAATAAAAACCACACATCAAGTATGGTCGCAAATGGATTTTATTGTTTTACATCAACTTATGCAGGTGTGAAATTTTACCAATTTACATTTTTTTGCACTCGTTTAAGTCTAAAAAATGAGCATGATTTTGTTCTGTAGAAAGAAGCAGTTAAGCTAGGCGGATTGAAGATTCGCGGGAGAGCGAGATGGCAAACGAATTAACCTGGCATGACGTGCTGGCTGAAGAGAAGCAACAACCCTATTTTCTTAATACCCTACAGACCGTCGCCAGCGAGCGGCAGTCCGGCGTCACTATCTATCCGCCACAAAAGGATGTCTTTAACGCGTTCCGCTTTACAGAGTTGGGTGACGTTAAAGTGGTGATTCTCGGCCAGGATCCTTATCACGGACCGGGACAGGCGCATGGTCTGGCATTTTCCGTTCGCCCCGGCATTGCGACACCGCCGTCACTGCTGAATATGTATAAAGAGCTGGAAAATACTATTCCCGGTTTCACCCGCCCTAATCATGGTTATCTTGAAAGCTGGGCGCGTCAGGGCGTTCTGCTACTCAATACTGTGTTGACGGTTCGCGCAGGTCAGGCGCATTCCCACGCCAGCCTCGGCTGGGAGACCTTCACCGACGCCGTGGTGCGCGCCATCGCCCAGCGCAAAGAGGGCATCGTCTACATGCTCTGGGGCAGCTACGCCCAGAAGAAAGGCGCCATCGCCGACCCGCAGCGCAACCTGATCCTCAAAGCCGTGCACCCTTCGCCGCTGTCGGTCTACCGGGGATTCTTCGGCTGCCGCCACTTCTCGCGCGCCAACGAATACCTCCGCTCCGTGGGCAAGGAGCCGATCGTGTGGTAACAACATTTAACAGAATCACCCAATTAGACAACTCGCACTTCTGATCACAGTCATGCTGTTGGAGCCTGCTCCCCAGACCCACCGAACACACGGTTACAAAAACGCCACGATCCATTAAGACGCGTAGCCATTTCCTTTTTTTAAAATTCCGAAAAAATTTGGAATATAAAATTATCGCCCTATATTTGTAGTGTACTACTACACTAATACACAAAAACAATAACAGCCATGATTGCTTTTCAAAACGTTTCTTTCGGTTACAACCGTCGCCGGAAGGTTTTCGCAGATCTCTCGCTGACGTTCGGCGAAGGGCACATCCACGGCCTGCTGGGACGCAACGGCACTGGCAAAAGCACGCTGCTGCAACTTATCTGCGGACTGCTCGAACCCGATACAGGGCACATTGCCGTCGATGGATTCACCCCGCGGCAGCGGAGCGTGGATTTTCTGTCCAGGCTGATGCTGATCCCGGAAGAACTGAGCCTGCCGAATATTCCACTCCGCCGTTTTGCCTCACACACAGGTGTCTTCTACCCCGGTTATTCAGCAGAAATGTTCGAAAGTCATTGCGAAGCACTCGAAATCGATCCGTCACAAAATCCCCACGACATGTCCATGGGCCAGCGCAAAAAAGGCTACATCGCCTTCGCACTCGCCTGCAATCCACAGTTCCTGCTACTCGACGAACCGACCAACGGTCTGGACATCCCGTCGAAAACAATCCTACGCAGCCTGTTGGCGGCCTACGCCGACGAGAAACGCACCATCGTGATCTCGACCCATCAAGTCCGCGAAGTCGAGAACCTGATCGACAAAATCGTCATCCTCGACGAACAGGGCCTTGTGCTCGCCGCAACCACGGAAGAATTGTCGCACCGCCTCACGTTTGGGCCGTTGCCCGCAGACGCGAAAGCGATTTACAGCACCCCCTCGTTCTCGGGTGAAGAGGGCATCGCCCTCAATACGACCGGCCGGGAAAGCCGTCCGGACCTCGAACTGATCTTCGCAGCCACCACCCACGACCGCATGACCATTCCCTCGATTCTTCACACAAATCCCACCAATCATGAATAACTCCATCTCTTTTCGGCGCACTGTATTATATGCACGCAAACATTACGTTGAAAATGCCCGCTACTACGGCTACGGCCTGCTGGCAATTCTGATTCTGCTCTCTGTCTTCGCGTGGTTTTACGGATCATGGCGCAGTGATCCGGGGGAATTCCGCGTAACCGCCTGCTTCACGATGTTGGGATTCATGTATTACGTCACCCGCTTGAGCTGCCGTAACCTCTACAAGCGGCTGCCGATGGTACGCTCCTACACGCTGCCTGTCACGGCGGCGGAGAAATACCTCTTCATCTGGTTCAACACAACGGTTATCGCCACCCTGCTTTTCAGCCTCGTCTTGTGGCCTGTCACAGCCGCGGCAGACATCCCCGACGGCAACATCATCCGAATCATGATCTATCCTACATGGCTGACGATCTTCACGGTGCAGGCCGGGCTGCTGCTGGCCTGTTGCTGGGGCAAGGAATACCCGATGAAAATATTCCTGCTGCTCGCCGGAGCTTTCATCCTATTCTTCATCATCTACTACTGGGTACTGATGCCATCAGACGGATTATTCGTCCGCATTCCCTTTTCCGAATTCACTGTCAACATACACTCCGACACCGCAAGGCTCTCTTTTCCGCTCCGGAAGCAACTCCCGGAATACGGCGCCTACACGATGATCTTCGGATACTGGACTCTCGTAAGCTGGGTGACCGGATATTTCAAGCTCCGGGAAAAAACTCTCAAATAATCCGGCCATGCAATTCAACGACAACCAGCCGATCTGGCTCCAGATCTACGACCACGCCTGCCGCGCCATCGTCTCCGGCCGTTGGCCCGAGCGGGAGCGCATCCCCTCGATACGCGAACTCGCCGTGACACTACAAGTCAACCCCAACACGGTGATGCGGGCGTACGATAAACTCGGAAGCGACGGACTGATCCTTATCCGCCGCGGCATGGGATTCTTCGTCGCCGAAGGCTCGCAGGCTCGGACACTCGAAGCCCAGCGACACGAATTCATTCGGGTCGAACTGCACACCATGTTCGCCCGCATGGACGAACTGGGCATTGACATGAACGACCTGCAGACTCTCCACAACAACTATTTAAAACGGAAAAGTCATGAAAACAAGCAATAAAATCCTCTCGACGGCATTTGCTGCCTACCTGCTCTTTACCGCCGGCAACAGCGCGGCAATCCTGAAGGAGTACAAACGGGCCGAAGCATCGGGCAAAGCGCTCATTACACAACTGGAAAAGACTTCGATCCACGTTCTCTCGGTCGAAGGCGACAATTACATCCAAGCCAGTCGGGGACGAAAAAGTTCGCAAACGCTCGGTTTCTGGAGCCCATTCGATCCAGAGACCACGCCCCTACGCATTTGCGGCGATACGCTCTACATTTCGGGAACGTCGTACGGCTACGTCACACTACCCGACCTGAAAAGTTTCCTGCGCAACGGCAAGCCACAACCGATCAACGAAGATTAGACACCAAAAAACCGGTCGTGTATACAACACGACCGGTTTTCTAATCCCATAAACTTTATCCCAGATAGGATTTCAGGAGTTTCGACCGCGACGAATGCCGGAGGCGGCGAATCGCCTTCTCTTTGATCTGACGCACGCGCTCGCGCGTCAGGTCGAACTTCTCGCCGATCTCCTCGAGAGTCATCTCCGAGGTTCCGATGCCGAAGAAGTACTTGATGATGTCGCGCTCACGCTCCGTGAGGGTCTCCAGCGCACGGTCCACCTCGGTCGACAGCGACTCGTTGATCAGCCCGCGGTCGGCATTGGGCGAATCGGGATTCACCAGCACATCCAGCAGCGAGTTGTCCTCGCCGTCGGCGAACGGAGCGTCGACCGATACGTGGCGGCCGGCGACACGCAGCGTGTCGGTGACCTTCTCCTTCGGGAGTTCCAGTTCCGTAGCCAGCTCTTCGGGCGACGGCGTGCGCTCGTGCTCCTGCTCGAAGCGTGCGAACGCCTTGTTGATCTTGTTCAGCGAACCCACCTGGTTGAGCGGCAGACGCACGATGCGCGACTGCTCGGCCAAAGCCTGGAGAATCGACTGACGAATCCACCACACGGCATAGGAGATGAACTTGAAACCGCGGGTCTCGTCGAACTTCTCGGCGGCCTTGATCAGCCCGAGGTTGCCCTCGTTGATCAGGTCCGGGAGGCTCAATCCCTGATTCTGGTATTGTTTGGCGACGGACACCACGAAACGCAGGTTGGCTTTGGTGAGCTTCTCAAGCGCTTCCTGGTCTCCTTTTTTAATTCGCTGGGCGAGTTCCACCTCCTCCTCGACCGTGATAAGCTCCTCCTTGCCGATTTCCTGCAAGTACTTGTCCAGCGAGGCGCTTTCGCGGTTGGTGATGGACTTTGTAATCTTTAATTGACGCATATTTTTTTCTAACTATCCTAATAATACTGCAATCCATAAACCCGCCCGGGCTGCGATTTACTCCACCAGCGTGTAGCTTGCCGAACGGCCGTTGGGATAAACGCCGTCGATCGAACGGACCTTCTCCGTCATCCGCTGCATGTCGCCGAGCGAATAGACCGGGCGGTCGTTGATGTGAGTGATCACAAATCCCTGTTTAACACGGGCGCGGGCCAGAATTCCGTCGGCCTTGATGCCGACCACCTGCACGCCGCCCTTGATGTCAAGTTCGCGGCACAGTTTGGCGCCCGCATCGGCGAACTTACCTCCGAGCGCATCGACAACATCGACGTCCTCCTTGGTAACCAATTCCGTTTTACCTGCTTTATTACGCAAAGTAACGTCAAATTGTTTCACCTTTCCGTCTCTTTTTACGGATAATTTAACCGTATCGTTGGGTCGGCGTTTGGCGATCTGCTCCTGAAGCGTCGAAGGCTCAACAATTTTCACGCCATCAATGTCCAGAATCACGTCTCCCTTGCGGATTCCGGCCTCCGAAGCGGCTCCGCCCTCGACAACTGCGGCCACGTAGGCGCCGCCCAGATCCTTGATGCCCAACTCTTTACCCTCCGTATCGAGGAAATCCTGATCCACGACGCGGAACTGTACGCCCAGCAGGGCGCGCTGCACGACGCCGAACTCCTTCAGATCGACCACCACCTTGCGGACGATCGACTCGGGAATGGCGAACGAATAGCCCACGTAGCTTCCCGTCTGCGACTTGATCAGCGTGTTGATGCCCACCAGCTCGCCGTGGGTGTTGACCAGCGCACCGCCCGAGTTGCCGGGGTTCACCGCCGCGTCGGTCTGGATGAACGACTCGATCCTGAAATCGTTGGGAATGGCTCCCAGCTGCCGCGCCTTGGCGCTCACGATGCCGGCCGTGATGGTCGACTGCAAGTCGAACGGCGAACCGATCGCCAGCACCCATTCGCCCAGACGCAGCGCATCGGACGATCCGAAAGCCAGCGTAGGCAGCCCCTTGGCCTCGACCTTCAGCAGCGCGAGGTCCGTCGCCGAATCCTTGCCGATGAGTTTGGCGTCGAACGAACGCCCGTCGTTGAGCTTCACCTTGAGTTTCGAAGCCCCGTCCACGACGTGGTTGTTCGTCACGATATAGCCGTCCTCCGAAATAATCACGCCCGAACCGCCGGCCCGCTGCTCGCGGTACTGCGGACCTCCGTCGCCGCGGCCATAATCCTGCGGGATTCCGAAGAACTCCAGAAACGGATCGTAGCCCCGGCGCTGGGGCATCTCGACCTGCTGGATGGCCTCGATGTTCACGACGGCCTTCACCGCATTCTCGGCGGCGTAGGTGAGGTCGGGATACTGCTCGGCCTGGTAAGACGTAAACTGGGTTCCCAGCGCGGGCGTACGTTCCACCTCGCGCTCGATGTATGCGACGGAACCTCCGCGGTCCGCGGAAACCGTCCAAGCCGTAAGTCCGCCGGCTGCGGCCGACACGGCTACGAGTCCTAAAATCAAAAATGCCTTTTTCATAATGAATTAAATGTTTTGGTTCTATTAATCAGAGGCAACTTCATTACATAAGCTGTACGTTTAAATTTCAATTTCGAAGGACAAACGCACAATAACGTCCGGTTAGTATGTCCTTTTCGCACAAAAATCGGGACATCCTGCGCGGACGCCCCGATTTTTCAGCGTATCCGGACGCTAAAGGCCGAACTCCCGCTTGATCTGCTCCACGGCATCAAGTTTCTCCCAGCCGAAGAACTCGATTTCGCGCTCGGTCTCGACGCCGTTTTCCCAGACCTTCTCCACCTTCGTGTAAGGACGATTGCCGAAATGCCCGTAGGAGGCCGTCGCCTCGAAGATCGGGTTTTTCAGGCCGAAACGCTTCACGATGGCCGCGGGACGCAGGTCAAAGAGCTTCCCGATGCGGCGGGCGATCTCGCCGTCGGTCATGCCGGCCAGCGCCGCGGGACGGGGTGAATTGTAGGTATCGACGTAGATCGACAGCGGCTGCGCGATGCCGATGGCGTAGCTCAACTCGACCAGAATCTGGTCGGCGACGCCCGCCGCCACGAGGTTCTTGGCGATGTGGCGCGCGGCATAGGCCGCCGAACGGTCCACTTTGGACGAGTCCTTGCCCGAAAAGGCGCCGCCGCCGTGCGCGCCGCGGCCGCCGTAGGTGTCGACGATGATTTTGCGGCCCGTAAGCCCGCAGTCGCCCTGGGGACCGCCCACCACAAAGCGGCCGGTGGGGTTCACAAGGAACCGGGTGTTTTTAAGCCATTCCGCAGGCATCACCGGACGGATGATGTTTTCGACCACCGCTTCCACGAATTCGGGCTTCATATGGTCGCCCACAGACCATTCCGGGGAGTGCTGGGTCGAGAGAACAATCGTGTCCGCGGCAACGGGCTTACCGTCCACGTAGCGCAGCGTCACCTGGCTCTTGGCGTCCGGCCTCAGATAGGGCATCACGCCGTTACGGCGCACGATGGACTGCTGCTGCACGAGGCGGTGCGCGTAGTAAATCGCGGCGGGCATCAGTGTCGGGGTTTCGTCACAGGCAAAACCAAACATCAGGCCCTGGTCGCCTGCGCCCTGGGTGAGGGGGTCGTGGTTTTTCTCGTCCACGCCCTGCTTGATGTCCTCGGACTGCTGGTCATAGCCCACGAGAACCGAGCAGCCCTTGTGGTCGATGCCGTATTCGGAATTGTCGTAGCCGATGCGCTTTAAGACGTCACGGGTGAGGTCAATGTAGTTGACCTGAGCGTCCGTGGTGATTTCACCGGCCAAAACAACGAGACCGGTCGAGCACATCGTTTCCGCGGCCACACGGCTCATCGGATCCTGCGCGAGGCAGGCGTCGAGTACGGCGTCGGAAATCTGGTCGGCCACCTTATCGGGATGACCTTCACTGACGGACTCGGAGGTAAAAAGAAAATCGCTGGCCATTGCCATGCTCCAATGGTACGTTGAAAACGTTGCAAACCAAGCGTCCAACGCAGTGAGCTGAACAATGAAAACCAGCGACGTCGCGGCAGACGCTTTAGCGGTATTTGTTGATTCGCCCCGCAAGTTGTCTTTGTTAACTCGGCGAATTGTTGCGCATGATACTCGGTATTGCTTAAAAATGGATGACGGGCAAATCCGAAAAATAGTCCGGCTGCCGTACACAAAAAGACAGGCCTTTGCACTGGTGTAGCATCCCGTTAACTGCAACTGCACCAGGACAACACACATGCCCGAACTTCCCGAGGTTGAGGTCTGCCGCAAGGCACTCGCGCCCGCTCTTACCGGTAAACGGGTGAGCGCCGTGCACGCGTATTGCACGAACTTAAGAAGTCCGGTGCCGCCGCTCATGAAACGGATCGGGGGTCTCAGACTCACAAGCCTCACGCGGCGCTCCAAGTACCTTATATGGCGCTTTGAAAATGAATCGGCGGGGCAGGTGACGTGGCTTACGACGCACCTCGGAATGAGCGGCGCCTGGCGGCTCTGGAGGGCGGATGCCGCACCCGCGGCGGGCCCGCACGACCGTCTTGACATCATTTTTGATGATGAAACGCTTCTGCGCCTCACCGACCCCCGGAAGTTTTCCGACATTAAAGTCACGGACACCGATCCGAGGGTACTCGCGCCCCTAAACACCATCGGCGCCGAGCCCTTTGACAAGACACTGACCCCCGAGGTCTTTTACAAAGCGCTTCGCGGCAAAACGTCCGCCATCAAGCAGGTATTGCTCTCAGGCAAGATCGTCTGCGGCTGCGGCAATATCTACGCCTGCGAAAGCCTTTTTGAGGCCCGTATCCGCCCCACGCGCAAAGCTTCTAAGGTCACGAAAAAGGAAGCCGAAAGGCTCCTCATTGCAATCCGCGATGTTTTGACGCGCTCCATTGCCGCGGGCGGCACGACGCTCAGAGACTTTCACGGCACCGACGGCGAAAGCGGCTGGTTTGCGCTCGAGTGCTCTGTTTACGGGCGTGAGGCTGAGCCCTGTCCCGTCTGCGGGAGTCTTATTAAACGCATTGTCCAGAACGGCCGCAGCTCTTTCTTTTGCCCGACATGTCAGAAGTAAAAGACGCACTCACAGAACCCGAAGTCTTTGCCGGGGCACTGGTCGCCTGGCAGAAGCGATGCGGGCGGCACGGTTTGCCGTGGATGGTTGCAGACGCCTACCGCCGCTGGGTCTCGGAGATCATGCTGCAGCAGACGCAGGTTGCGGTGGTAAAGGACTACTTTGCGCGCTTTATGGCGG
>OGOK01002514.1_pt1 | contig 10453 bp, 10 predicted proteins | sample 1552661 | NCBI WGS metagenome assembly OGOK01 (sample SAMEA2580172, study PRJEB22360) | human gut metagenome | biome: human gut; feature: human-associated habitat; material: faeces | place: Denmark | collected 2008/2010
TGTGGTTCAGGACGCTTGTATTCCATGTGTTGTAAACCGTTTAGTGGACAGGGAATAGAGAATTATAAAAAAGAAATCGACAGCAAAAATTATATTAAAGCGTATTATGTAGCTGTGGCGATGCTTTCTGATTATCTGGAAGATGTAAGAAAGCATACGAACAGAATATTGAAGGATAACCCTGTAATTGGAAGATTTGTGTTACATAAAGATGTAAATGCACTATCGGAGTTGGCAGATCGTATTTTTCACTGCATACCAAAAGGAAATACAGATAACTGGGGAGAACGATTTGAATTTATAAAAGGATTGGTGGATGCAGAGGACTGGAAGAATGAATGTGAATATTATCAGCTATTGTATTATGAACTGAATAATGATAAGGGAAAATTCTCAGAGCAGATTGAGGCTATTGTAAAAAATACAAAAGTGGATGTACATACAGACCAGAGAATGTTGGAACTGTTGCGGTCTGTCATTTTACCGTCAGGACAATTAACGGAGCTGCTTAAATTGGATGATATTTTGATTGAAAAGACGGATAGTTCCTTAATGAAATTGAAATATAAATTTGATAAGGCAATACAGCTTGCATTGGTTTCTGATAATACAAGTGCGAAAAAGATTGCAGATGAAGTGATGGCAGAACTGGAAAAAGAAGATTTATATACAGAAGATGAAGTGTATTCGCAGGATGTTATTGCAATGATGTATGAAATGTATCATAACTTTGATCCAGACGTAAAGTGGCTGGAAAAAGCATTGCATGTGCGTGAAAAAATGAACATTAAAAAGTTTACTGAAGCCGGAAAGGTAAAATATTATTCTGACATTGCCTATACATACTGGAAAATGGGAAATTATGAAGTTGCAGAACAGGATTTTTGCACAAGTCTTGAGTATGCAAAAACAGCATTTGCACAGATATATTTGTTGGATTGTTTGGTAGAACAAAAGAAAATCAAAAATCTGAAAGAGTATCTGGAGAGTGGGGATTTTGAAGATGTGGGAGCCGATAGCATAGACTTTCTTATAATTGTAGGCAATGCAGCTATACAGCTTAATGATAACGACAGTATAGAACTGATCAAGCGTTATATCAAGGAAACAAATATAGAAGTTCCATATTATAAGTTTTACTTGAAAGAATTAGAGTTAGAATTAGAAAAGAAAAGTGGTAAAATCATGCGACTGCTTAATAAGCTAAGTCCATTGAGAAAGTATCTGATCCTGCAACCACAATTAAACGGAATTGGAATTAATGTAGAAAAAATTTTGGAAGATCTAAAAAAATAGACTATACATGATGAGTGAGGGAAACGTTTTGTGACGCTTCCCTCAAATTTTTTTCTATAATCATTTTCTGTAATAGTGATAAGGAATCCTCCGAAAATTATTTAGTGTCACGCAGACAGTCTTTTATGAGTTGAACAGATTTTAAGATCCATTCCATTTCTTGCGGTGTGCAATCAGATAACAGGTTTTGTATTTTCTGATAAGACGGATCTGAAAAAGTGGAATCCGGTATGTTATTAGTGGAATTACTCGCAGGAGCAGTCTTGTGAATTTCTGTATTGTCATTAAGAAGCTGATTCTCTAATTCCTGAAGCGTTTGAGTATATTGTTCCCTTTCAGAGCCGGTCATTTTGTTTAAGAAAGAAACGTAAGTGCTGAGCTTCTGATTGATTATTTGATTTTTGAATGAAAGAGTAAGGGTGTCAGGAATGATATTTCCGTTTGTATCTTTCTGAGAATCAAAGTTTAAATCCAGTTGCTCGTTCATTTTAAATATAAGTGAGAGCAGATCGGAAACTGTATGAATATCAAAATCCATAAAAATATTGATACTAATGCCCAGGGCCTGTGATATTTTCAAGAGTTGCTCCGGCTTGGGCTTGCGTTCATCAGACTCGTATTTTTGCAAAGTGCTTATGCTTAAACCAGTAGCCTGTACAAGTTGTTCCTGAGTGAACCCATGCATAGTTCTAAAGTATTTGATTTTTTCGCCAACGGTCATTATCGCTACCTCCATAAAGGGATTATAACATATTTTTTACTGTTAAATACACAAAAATATATAAAAATGTATTGACACATACAAATGTATGGTATATATTAAAAACACATACAAAAGTAATATTTAAGTAGAACAAGACATACAAAAGTGATAGCAAGAATGAGTTAAGTGATACTTAAATAGAAGCAATTTTGGAACAAAAATATGTGTTAGTGCAACTTAAAGTACAGTTAAAAAACAGGAGGAAAAAGCGATGGCAGAAATCATTTTTGGAATTGATCATGGAAATGGAAATATGAAGGGAGAGAATGTATGCTTCCCATGTGGACTTGTCAGATATGTGTCTGAACCGGGACGCTTTATGAATGAAGATATTTTGGAGTATCAGGGAACATATTATACCCTGTCAGATACAAAAATGCCGTTTAAAGCTGATAAGACAGTAGATGATGATTACTTTATTCTCACATTATATGCTCTTGCAATGGAAGCTCGTAATAAAGGAATTACATTAACGGGAAAAGATGTAGTGCTTGGCGTGGGATTGCCACCCGCAGATTACGGTCAGCAGGCAACTTCATTTAAGAAATATTTCTTAGATCATGCAAAACATGGAATCAGTTTTAAGATGAATGGAAAATCCGTTAATTTCTATTTAAAAGATGTATTTGTCAGCCCACAGAATTTTGCAGCAGTCATGTGTTTTAAGGCAAGTCTTTTGAAGAAATATAGAACGGTAAACTGTATTGATATTGGGGATGGAACAGTTGACCTTTTGGTAATCAGAAATGGAAAACCGGATTTATCAGTTCGTGTCAGTGATCGTTCCGGTATGGCTGTTCTACGGTCTGAAATATCCAATGCAATTCAACAGAACTATGGCATTCATTTGGATTCGTCAGATGTAGAACAGGTTTTAATGCAGGAAGAAACCATATTAGATGAAAAAATCATACTGGAAATTCAGCGAATGGCAGAAAACTGGTTACAGAGAATTATCAATAAACTACATACCCATGTAACCGACTTTAGAACAAATCCGGCGGTCTTTCTTGGTGGAGGAAGTCTTTTACTCAGAAAACAGATTGAAAATTCCCCGGAATTTAAATATGTGGAATTTATTGATGACGTCCGGGCGAATGCGATTGGATATGAAAAACTGACAACAGCACGTCTGCGGAGAGGGTAGGAGGTGCCGGTCATGGGACAGATTAAGGTTGTATTGATATTTAATGAAGATGATGAACGTCAGAGAGAAGCAGGAGAATACTTAAAAACCAAGAAAAGATGCAAGACAGCACTTGTGACAGAATTGGTTCAGGCGTGGATGAAGAATGGAGAAGCAGGAACAGGAACATACACAGGAGCAGTGAGCATAGACGCTATCAAAAAACAGTTACTTCAAGACAAGGAGTTTTTGTTAGAAATAGAAAAATCAATGGGCGGAACGAGTTGTCGAGAAGTCGAGGAAACAGAGCCAGAAGATAGTGATAATCTGGATATGGACGAGGATATGATGCTTGCAGGAATGTCAATATTTGAAAACGAAATTTAAAATGTATCGAAGTACCGCTGAACATAGAATAAGTCTGTTTGGCGGTATTTTTATGCTTTTTTGTTATAGTGGGATATGATAGAATAAGTTTAAATCCTTTGTAACTAAGGGGACCTTGGAATTATAGAAAGAGGAAGTTGCATATGAGAGAAGCTGATTTTTCAGAACGTATTAAGACAATTCTTTGTGAACGTGTTGGGGGCAGATGTTCAAATCCAAATTGTAGAAGGGAAACATTAGGTCCTCATAGAGAGGGAGATAAACGATTATCAATAGGTGAAGCCGCCCACATTTTAGGAGCATCACCAAAGGGCGCAAGATATGATGCGAGAATGACAAAAGAAGAAAGAGAATCTATAAATAATGGAATATGGTTATGTAGTGCTTGTCACACATTAATTGATAAAAATCCAGACGAATATCCAGTAGAAGAATTGCTAAAGTGGAAGATGATAGCGGAATATGAACAAGAACGACGTCTGAAGGGAGAAGATATAGTTTCTTTTCAAAGCCAGCAGATGGAAAGGAAAAAGGAAGCATTAAAGCAGGTCAAGTATGCAACTGATTGCTTCCATGATTTGTTGGAATATTCATATAAATATTGGAAAATGAATTTTGCACAATCTTTTTCTAATCCGATTGATTTACAAAATGAAATAGATGATCATCATTTTATGTATGAAGAAGAATTGCTTCACATAAATAAATATCTTGAAAAAAGGGATGATCTTTATGAGGCGCTAAATCAACATTCTCTTGACTTGGGAAAACAAGTAGTAGAATTGTTGAATGAATATATAAATTTGACAACATTCCAATATTATGATGATGGTATAGGAATGGCTAATAATTATTGGTCTTCATTTTTTAATATGATTTCTAAGAATATAGATAATTTAAGAAAGATTAAAAAGGAAACAGATGATATACTATATTCTATGTATTCAGCTTAAACTGACGGAATAAACTACAATATAAAATCGTAATGGACAACATCGCAAGGAAGCAAGACCGCAAAAGTATAAAAGAAGGGTGCAGAAATAATAAAGTTTCTGCGCCCTTAAATTATTTGCCTGGTTTGTAGTTGCGTAATGCAGTTTTGGTTGATTTTATAATTTCCAGTAAAAATTCTTTTTCCTGATTGCTACAATCAGAAGTAAGCTCTTTTATATCGGCATCAAATTTTGAAACCAGTACAGGCGTATTGTCATATAAAAGCTGATCTACAGTAGTATCAAGGCTTTGAGCAATGCCGAGCAATGTTGCAAGGCTTAATTTGGTATGTCCGTTTTCGATACTGCTGACATAGGTAGGGGCAACGTCGATCATATTTGAAAGTGTTTCCTGAGTCATTTTTTTTGACAGACGTGCAGTGCGGATCCTTTTACCGATAGCAAGATAATCAATTTCTACTTCCAAACCTGTCACCTCCTAGACTTTGACTATTAGTTAAGATTTATTGCGAAACTCCACACACATTTGATATTCCTTATTGTATTCCCAAAAAAGATATATTATAATGAAACATAAGTAGAAGTTTAATGCAATTATTCACATGTAGTAGAAAAAAGAGCAAAAGACACCGGGGGCATCAAATTTGGAAAGTATAAATACGGGTGTTGAATTTTATTCAAATGTGAAAGCCTCGGAGGTGGAATGGGTATGGTACCCATATATTCCCTGTGGGAAGATTACAATGTTGCAGGGAGATCCGGGAGAGGGTAAGTCAACACTGATTATTCATGTTGCAGCGATACTAACAAAAGGCGGATATTTGCCAGATGGACAGAAGATAAAAAAGCCAGAGATGGTAATATATCAGTGTTCAGAAGATGGAAAAGGAGATACGATAAAACCAAGGCTGGAACAGGCTGGGGCTGATTGTAGTAAGGTTGCATTCATAAAGGAAGATAATGATGAATTGACACTGGAAGATGAACGTATAAGAAATGCTATTATACAGATCAGTGCGAAAATGGTTGTGCTTGATCCGATACAGGCATTTATCGGTCACAATGGAAATATGACAAATGCAGTAAAAATGCGAGAAATCTTATCAAAGTTATCCAAGGTGGCAGCAGAAACTAATTGTGCAATAGTATTAGTTGGACACATGAACAAAAGTGGTGGTGGAAACCAATTATACAGAGGATTAGGCAGTATTGACATTGCGGCAGCAGCGAGAAGCATTCTTATGGTATCCAGAGATAAAGAAGAACCTTGGAAACGGTATATGTTTCCGGTAAAATCAAGCCTTGCACCAGAAGGAGAACCAATAGGGTTTGAACTGGATAAGAAAAAAGGGTTTCGATGGATTGGAAAATGCCAGATAAATGTGGAAGAGTTGCTTAATGTTGAGAAAAGCACAGGAAAGAAAGATATTGCTGTAGAATATCTGCAAAAACTGTTATCAGTAGAAGATTTAGCAAGTACCTATATTTATGAAAAAATGAAAGAGTATGGTATTGCAAAAAGAACGGTACAGGAAGCAAAGAAAATTGCTGAAATAAAAGCATATAAAAAAGGTAAAATCTGGTACTGGCATATGGAAGTGGGGGACAGCATATGAACGAACAGGAAAAACATGCTGCAAGCCAGGAAGAACGGAAAGAAAAGATTCGTGCAAGGTATAAGGGCGTGGATCGCAGCGAATTAGAGTTCATTCCTGCGAAACAGAAAGAAAAATTATTTGAAGATGCAGGCACCAAAAGGGTGTGTGCTTATTGCCGTGTGTCTACAGATGATGCCAATCAGACATCTTCATATGAACTGCAGAAAAATCATTATGAAGATATGATAAAGGAACATGCAGGGTGGACACTGGTTGGGATATATGCGGATGAGGGAATTTCCGGCACATCTTTACAGCATAGGGATGAATTTAATCGTATGATCGAGGATTGCAAAGTAGGGAAAATAGATTTAATAGTTACCAAAAGTGTATCACGATTTGCCAGAAATATCGTGGATTGTATTGCTAAAGTTCGTGAATTAGCAAATATGAAACCGCAGGTAGGCGTATTTTTTGAAACAGAGCATATTTACACACTTGATAATACGAGCGAAATGATGCTTGCAGTGTTATCGGCAGCAGCACAGGAAGAATCACATACGAAAAGTGAAATTATGAATATTTCTATTGAACAACGGTTTTCAAGAGGAATATTTCTGACACCCAAACTCTTAGGTTATGATAAGGACGAGGATGGGAATTTAGTTATTAATGAGTCGGAAGCAGATACGGTTCGCTTGTGTTATTATCTGTTCCTGAGTGGCTTTCCTACTTCTGAAATTGCTGAAATTTTGATGGATTTAGGACGTAAAACTAAATTAGGAAATACAAAGTGGACAGGAAGTACAGTTGTAAATGTTCTACGCAATGAAAGGCATTGTGGGGATGTTTTATCAAGAAAAACTTTTACACCTAATTACCTGGATCATAAATCAAAGAAAAATAACCATGATCGGAACCAATATAGACAGACCGATCACCATGAAGCTATTGTGAGCCGGGAGATTTATAATGCAGCGCAAAAAATGCTGGATGCAAGCAAATATATGAAAAAAGGGTATCCATTGCCAACTTTACAGGTAGTGGATCAGGGAGCTTTAAAAGGCTTTGTGCCTGTAAATCGTGCATGGAATGGATTTTCGTCAGCAGATTATGAAAAGGCATCATTAAGTGCTTATTCTGAAAACAATAATGAAATTTGTGCAGAGAAAACGGAAAACCGAGGATTTGATTTAAGTGGTTACGAAATTGTGAGGGCGCAGTTCTTTTCAACAAGATTTGATCCGGCAGTAACGATTTCTTCGGGGAAAATTGTATTTAATACAGCTTGTTTGAAGAAATTTGAAGATGTAGAGTATGTAGAATTGCTTTTTAATTCTGTGGAAAAGTGTATTGCAGTTCGTCCATGCGAAAGAAGCAGCATAAATGCTATAAAATGGGGAACTATACGAGATGGACGATGGGCGGTGCTTCCAAAAAGCTGTAAAGGATTTTCAGAGCCATTATATGAGCTTATGGGATGGAATAAAGAATGCAAGTATAAATTGCGTGGACAGTTTTGTGGTAGTGCAGATGAGCAGGTAATGATTTTTGAGTTAGAAGAACCAGAAGTGCTTGTACAGGAGAAAAATGCAGAACAATCTGCGGAAGAAGTGGAGAAAAAGCCAGAAGAAGCTCAAAAGCCAGTAAAGAAGATACTTTATCCGGAAGCCTGGACATATAATTTTGGAGAGTCTACAAATAGAACAGTATTTTTACAGAGAGTGGCATATAGAGGAAACTGGGATATACTGCGCCCTGCAACAACTGTTGAAGGGATGGAGATTATAACCAGAGAAGTTCTTGATGATCTGTTGGAGTCAGCAGAGAAATTGATAGATAAAATGAGGTGTGCTAATTATGCATGATACAGCGGAGTATACGGACGAAAAAGAAATTGTTGATCAGAAAGCAATCGAGTTGGCAAAGGATTTTAGTTATGAGGGGTATCAGGTTGTCAGACGAGAACTGTTTGCTCATTTAAGGGAACCGGCTGTCGTGATCCGGAGAGATAGTGTGACATTTAATACAGCCTGCATCGCTGGTTTAGAGGATGCAGTTTACATACAGATACTTGTGAACCAGGATAATAAGAGAATGGTTGTCCGAAAATGTGAGGAAAATGATAAAGATGCACTTCGTTGGTGTGTGGCAAAGCCAGATAAGCGTAAAAGCAGAAAAATGACAAACAAAATCTTCTCTGCAATGATGTATGAAATGATGGGATGGAATCTGGATTGCCGATATAAGATTTTGGGACACAAGATTACTTTTGAAGATGAAACAATTTATGTGTTTGACTTGATGGAAACGGAGATATTCCTGGATATTAAAGGGAAAAGAGCGAAAAAAGACACAGAAAGTCAGACTACTATTGAAAATGCTAATAATATAGAAGAAACAGCATCAAGTGATACAGATACTGAATGTTCAGCAGAAGAAATAAAGAGAAAGAACCGTATACCATTTTATCCAAAGGAATGGAAAGATTCTTTTGGTTTACCAGTGGAAGAACATAGGAAAGCACTGGAAATAAATATGCTGGATGGTTATGCAGAATTTACAACAGGAAAATAGACAAAGGGGAAAGTCTGCCCTAAAGATGGGAGGTATCAGTGTGCAGGAACATAATATTGTGATACCAGGGATTTCGCTATGCCAAAAATGGGGGAAAATACGGATTTTTCATTCAACGATAGTGGCATTGGGCGAACCAAAGTACATACGATTTTTGTTTAACCCTGAAAAGCGGGGATTGGTGGTACAGGCATGTGCCAGAAAAGAAGCAGAGTGTTTTCGTGTGCCTAAATATAACCCGGAAAATTGGGAATTTAAGATCAGCAGTGTGCCAATGCTGCGAATGATATGGAAAACGTGCGAATGGGATACAGAAAAGACGTATCGTTTGACGGGTATATGCCATTCAGAGTACAATCTGGTGGAATTTGATATGAAGCAGGCAACGGTGCTGACAGTGGAAGAATTTTAAGAAAACAGCGTAAAATAGGGACTTCTGAGAGATCAGAGGTTCTTTTTTTGTGCTGTTTTTGAGGGTGATTGCATGGTGTGGTGATGAAAAATTTTCTCTGAAAAAAAGTTGTTTCTATCTTTACATCAGGAGGCGATATTTCCTTAGTCGGTACCCGCCCGCCAACAGTAGACGAATGGGATAAATACGAACTTCATCACCGTGCCCGCCTCGCAACCAAGCCGGGACTTACCGGAATGTGGCAGGTAAGCGGACGAAGCAACATCACAGACTTATGGAAGGTCTTACTACCCTCCCTAAAAAGCAGGTGAAACGATTGAAAAAGGCACCAGATTATACGGTATAGTTTTGTGCATAATGTAGAAATTTTAAAAGTTTTTTATGGACAAAAAAAACAGGCGGGCTTTCATATTTTTTCTTATATATAAGCCGCCTGTTCTTCTTTTTTACAAGATAACGCAGATTTCTTTTTAGGAGAAAGGCATCTGTTTCCTTTGCCTGCAGGCACGGAAATAAGCGGAAAAAAGCATTGTGATACTGACGAAAAGGATAACCGGGGTGATTCGCTTGCTGTCCTGTTTTCTGATATAATAGAGATAATCTTTAGAAAAGGAAGGTCTCTGTTATGCAGATGAGACGTCAGTCCTTGTGAGAAAAGACGGAAGAAATACCACAGCACATGGAAGATACAGACTTGAGCTTCTGTGAAAATCTGTTACCGTGGTCAACAAGTCTTCCTGAAAAGTGCAGAAAGCCAGAGAAAAAATAAGACCGCCAAAAGGCGGTCAAAATTTAGTCAAGGTACTCGCTATCTACCACTTACTATATTTACCTAATAAGATATAATCTTAATTGGAAAGAAAAGAGGTTGCTTATATGTTGGAGAAGAAAAAATCAATTGGCTATTTTATTGCCGTAGATGGACCTAAGCATAATATTGATATTATGAATATCTACAATAATGATAATTTAGATGAAAATGTCGAAAAAGTGATTTCTTATATAGCTGATAGATGGAGAAAGGTATGAAAAAATTTATTTTATTTAATTCTCCTATATTTTGGGATGCTACGAAAGAAAAAGAACAATATTTGTCACCGTTGGGATTGGGATACATAGCAACATATTTAGAAAAAGCAGGGATAGATGTTACTATTGTTGATTGTGTAAAAGAAAGAAAGTCTGTAAATGATATAGTGGATTTTATTAATAAAACGCATCCGAATTATATTGGAATAAATATTTTTACACAAAATTATGAAATGGTGAAGTATATCATTGAGAGCATTACGATAACTTGTGATTGTTTTATTGGAGGACAGGTTGTTAAGAGCATTTATT
>OGOK01002526.1_pt1 | contig 10419 bp, 6 predicted proteins | sample 1552661 | NCBI WGS metagenome assembly OGOK01 (sample SAMEA2580172, study PRJEB22360) | human gut metagenome | biome: human gut; feature: human-associated habitat; material: faeces | place: Denmark | collected 2008/2010
AACAAGGTATTTATGAATTTGTTTCATGGATATCTTGTTTCTCTTTTATTTATATTGGACTTATTTTTCTTTTCATATAGAATCACATTTGAATAATTTTATGTAGATTTGTAGATACAAATCAATCAAAGTTGTAGTTTTTGCTGAATTATGAAAAACGCATCCTATATGGAAGGGAATTTGTGGTTATATAGATTATATTTTGGGGTGGCAATTTTATTATGGCTACCTGTATCCTTATCGGCCGTTGACCTTCCGAATTTAACTTTTCGTACTATTACTATTTCAGACGGCCTGTCTAACAATATTATTAATACTATTTATAAAGATAAAAGAGGCTTTATTTGGTTGGGTACCCAGACCGGATTAGATCGTTTTGACGGTATCAATGTGAAAAGTTTTCTTCAGTTTTCAGGACGTACCATTTTTTCCATAGCCGAAACAGATTCTGTTTATTTGTGGGTGGGTACAGATAAAGGATTATGGAAACTCGATAGGAAAACAGACCAAGTGGAATCGGTCACTTTAGATACAAAATCGTTGGAAGTTAGATCAGTCTTTGTAAGCCAGACAGGTCGATTGCTGGTTGGAACCACTCATGGACTTTTTATCTATCAAGAGAGTGCTTTCAGGAAGGTGCTTTTCGGGTCAAATGCTTTGTCTTCTATCAATTTTATCACTGGCATTGTTGAAGGATATAAAGATACTTTTTGGCTGACTTCACAAGGTGGTTTGATTGAATATAATATTGAAACCGGTCAATCGAAAGTCTATACATATCAGGATGATGAGAAATTTGTTAGTTATTTTTCCTGTCTGGCTCTTTTAAAAGAAAAGCTATATTTAGGAACGGCCGGCAGTGGTATGCTTGTTTTTGATATCGGTAAGGCGGCTTTTTCTATTTGTCCTGAAGTGGAAAATGGATATATAAAAAGTATCATTACTGTTAATGATGAGATATGGGTGGGAACAAATGGAAGCGGTATTAGAATAATCAGTGCGTCTACAGGAAAAGAGTTATCGGCTATAGAGCATACTTCGAATGCGGATGCTATTTGTTCTAATGCAGTTTATTCTTTATTGAAAGAGGATGATATGCTTTGGGTAGGTACTTACATGGGCGGATTAAGTTATACTCCAGCTCATGGAAGTTTCTTTTCTGTTTATTCTTATCCAGAGCTTTTTAATTCTTATAATATGAATGTACGTGCTTTTTGGGTGGATGCAGATGGGAAAAAAGTAATAGGCACTCGTGACGGACTTTATTATATTTCTGAAACGGAACAAAGGATAAGGCATTATACACATCGGAATTCCATTTTGCGTTCGGATATAATTTTGTCTGTAAAACCTTTCAATCGGGATTTTTTAATTGGAACGTATGGAGGGGGCTTGTACTTGCTTCACAGGAATACGGGTGAACTTTCCTTTTTTCAATCAGATCAATGTTTTATGCAAGGGTCATTTAATGGATATGAAAGGGATGGAAACAATAAATTATGGATCGGCAGTTCCAAAGGTGTGTATGTATATGATCATTTGACAGGGGAATATGAGGTTTATAACAGTCGTAATTCTTCTTTGTCAGTTAATTCTGTTTTTTCATTGAAGGCAGATTCGAAGGGCAGGATGTGGCTGGGCACAGGAGGGGCCGTTTTTATGTATGATAGGGCTGCTGGGGTATTTAAATCGGATGTTTTTCCGGAGCATGTTTTACCATATACTAAAAGTGTACGATTCATTTATGAGGATAAAAAGAAGAATTTGTGGTTTTGTGATGATAAGGAGGGGGTGGTTAAGGTAGATGAGTCTTTTACGACATTTGAACACATCACGATCGATGATTTCTTACCGAATAATTCTGTGATGAGCATAGTGGAAGATCCTAAGAACGGCGGATTATGGTTTGCTACTCAGAGGGGGTTACTATATATAAAGGAAGAGGAAAATTATCATAAGATTTTTTCGTTATACGATGGCATTCCCGGATATATTTTTAATTCTCCGGTACAGATAACGGATGATAATACAATTTGGTGGGGAAATGAATGCGGATTGGTCTGTTATGATGCGGCAAAGAGCTGGAGTGAGATAGGAACAAAAGAGGTCCAGCCTCCCGTGATTACTTCCATTTCAGTCGCAGGCAGACCTTTGTGCCCGGGAGAGACATTAATGCCCGTTTCTGCTCCATTTATAGATGAGGTGTTTCTGTCTGTAAATGATAATAATATTTCATTCACTTTCTCAGCCTTGAATTATGCAGTGGAGAATACGGATTTATACGAGTATTGTTTGGAAGAATATGATAAGGAATGGAAAACTTTGATGAAAGGAAATCAGGTTTCTTATACAGAACTTCCTGTTGGCGATTATATGTTTAGGGTCAGGGCGGCTTCCAATCCTGCAGCAATAAAAGCGGTAAGGGTGGTTGTTGCCGGAAATACGCCTTTTATAAGATGGATTGTGGTGTTAAGTGTAGTCGTTTGTTGTATTCTTATTTATTTTTACTCCGGGTTATTGGGGAAGTATCGCACAATGAAGGAATATATAAATAAAAAGACGGAATCATCCGAAGAAAATCGGAAAGAAAAATATCAAAAATCAAGGATGGAAGAGAAAACGGCCATGCTCATTATTGGGAAACTGAATGAGTGTATGGAGAAAGATCGGTTATATTTGAATCCTGATTTAAAGTTGCAGGATGTGGCAAAAGTGGTGAAATGTAATACTGGAGAGTTGTCCCAAGTGTTGAATATGTTTATGAATATTGGTTTCACGGATTATGTTAATAAATATAGGATAGACGAATTCATAAAAAGAATACAGGATAAGTCTGCTTCCAGATATACCTTGGTTTCTTTGTCGGAACAATGTGGTTTCAGTTCTCGTACTTCTTTTTTCCGTTCGTTTAAGAAGTTTAAGGGAATGTCACCTGCCGAATATATAAAGGAACATGGGATATTTATTGAGTAGCGTTTGGAATAGAGGCGTTACTCTAGTGATTGGATAGAAGAAGAGAGTTCCATATTTTTTTGGAACTCTCTTCTTCTATTATGCAATTTGTTGATTCATAGTGTTGTATGATCTTTTTTGTCTCATTTAGTAGGTTGGGATTAATCCTGCTTTACAGAATGGTTGAAAAGACATTTCAGTTTCTAATTTTGCTGATAGAAAAATATTTTTATCCATTAAAGAAACTGATATGATTATGAAAAGCAGAACTTTTTTTATTCTTGTTTTTATCTTTTTAGTTAGCCTAGGATGTTTTTCGTGTAAAACGACTGCTACTGATGATTTTTCTATTGATTCGGAAATTGCGTATTGCCGGTCTCAGGCTATGCGGACGCTGGTTTCTATTCCTTCGTTAGATAAAATTCCTAATTCCATGGATTTAGATAGTATTAAATGGCGTTATACACAGGTAGGCTCTTGGACTTGTGGATTTTGGCCCGGTATCCTTTGGTATTTATATGAGGATACTAAGGATAATATGTGGAGGGAAGCAGCAGGGAAAGTAACCGATATGATTGCTCCCTTGGCTTACAGGAAAGCAAAGAGTCATGATTCCGGTTTTATTATGATGTGTAGTTTGGGCAACGGTTATCGTTTGACAGGAAAACCGGAATATAAGGAAGGATTGCTGCATGCCGCAGATTCTTTGGCTATGCTTTATAATCCTGTTGTGGGTACTATTTTATCTTGGCCTGGAATGGTGAAAAAAGAAAACTGGCCGCACAATACTATTATTGACAATATGATGAATTTGGAACTTTTGTTTTGGGCTGCGCGGAATGGAGGGGGGCAGTATTTATATGATATTGCCTGTAAACATGCGGAAACGACTATGAAACATCAATTCCGCAAAGATTATTCATGTTATCATGTAGCGGTGTATGATACGCTGGATGGTCATTTTATAAAAGGAGTTACCCATCAAGGATTGAGTGATGATTCTATGTGGGCCCGTGGACAGGCATGGGCTATTTATGGATATACCATGGTATATCGTGAAACACATGATGTACGTTTTTTGGATTTTGCCCGGAAGGTATCGGATGTCTATTTGTCCCGTATTCCCGAAGACATGATTCCTTATTGGGATTTTAATGCTCTGGAATTATCCTCAGGTGAACCGAAAGATGCATCGGCTGCTGCCATAACGGCCTCTGCCTTATTGGAACTTTCCACCTATATAAATAATAGTGATTCTGCATCTTTCTATCGGAATAAGGCTGTGGAAATGCTTCAGATACTATCTTCTCCGGCATATCAGGCTCGCAATAAAAAAGATGCTTTTTTATTGCATTCGGTTGGGCACATGAACAAGGGATGGGAAGTTGATGCTTCTATTAGTTATGCAGATTACTATTATTTGGAAGCATTGGTACGATTGAAACGTTTGAAAGAGAAACAATCTGTTTTGGCTAATTTATAAAATCATTGTTAATCCGTTCATATTATGAATACACAATCTATTGATATTAGTCTTTATCAAAAAGGGGATATAGCCTTGGAAGATATTTATAAGAAATTTAAGAATTGTTTTATGCGGTATGCGGGCAAGGTGTTATCTAGTGAATTTTATGCTGAAGATGTAGTGCAGGATGTATTTATAGGGTTATTTCAGCAGACAAATTATTTTGTATCTGAGGCTGCAGCCTTAAAATATATTTATGCAGCAATATATAATCGTTGTATTGATTTGGTACGCCATAGGCAGATAGCGCAAAGATACGAGGAAATCTATAGTAACGAAAAAAATAGAGTGGTACATATAAATGGATATAACGATTTGTTGGCAAAAGAGTTTTTTGTGATTGTGGAGAAAAGGATTAATTCCCTTCCTCCTAAATGTAAACAGATATTTATCATGAAATTCCAAAAAGAGTTTTCTAATCCGGAGATAAGCAGAAACTTAGGCCTATCATTGAGAACAATAGAGAATCAGCTATATATAGCTAGGGGAGTTCTTCGTAAACAGACGGATAGATATTTATGTTCTTGAATATGTGAGTGATAGAAAATATTTTTTCTGTCTTTTGAGTGTATTTTATTTTAGATTCGTTTAATAAGTAAAAAAAGAAAATGAAAAATAGAATGATTTAATAAATTAAACTTTAAGTACATGCTATGAAACAGAAAGACAAATTTTTATTACTTATGGTATTGTCTTGTTTGCCGTTAGGAAATGCGGTTGCAGAGCAAACAGGTGCAGGGTTGTACTCTCCGATTAATCAAGAAGTATTGCAGAATACGGTGAAGATTACGGGACAAGTTATTGATCCAAATGGAGAACCGATAATAGGTGCTACAGTAATGGAGAAAGGAACTACCAACGGTATTGTAACGGATTTGGATGGTAATTTTAGTTTGACTGTTTTTCCTTCTCATAAGTTACAGATATCTTACGTTGGTTTTCAAACTCAAGAATTGAATATTGGTTCTAACCGTTCTTTCAAGATTGTTCTAAAAGAAGATACTGAGCTGTTGGACGAAGTTGTAGTGGTAGGTTATGGTTCGGTAAAAAAATCGGATTTGACAGGTGCTGTAGCTTCTGTTTCTACTCAGGATTTGATAAGAAGTGGTAGAACGGATGCAGTAGGAGCTATGCAAGGGGCTTTGCCAGGTGTGCAAATTCAACGTTCTAATAGTAAACCAGGAGGGGAATATAATATTCTGATTCGTGGTTTGAATACAATTAGCGGAAGTACATCTCCCTTAATTGTTGTAGATGGTGTGCCAGGAGCTTCTTTATCTAACCTGAATCCGGATGATATAGAAAAAATTGATATTTTGAAAGATGCATCATCTACCGCAATCTATGGTTCCCGTGCTACTAATGGTGTAGTCATGGTTACTACTAAAAGAGGTAAGATAGGTAAAGTAAAAATAGATTATAGTGGATATGCCGGATATAGGAAATATACGAATATGCCCGATATGATGTCTGGTGAAGAATATGTGCAATTGGCACGAGAGGCTAAAAGAGCCGGAAATAATAATAAATATGTGGATGATAGTCAGATTTTCACAGCATCAGAGTTAAAGGCTATTCAAGATGGAAATTATTTTGATTGGGTGGATGCTGTTTCTAGTCCGGCCTTTATGACAAATCATACTATATCGGCTACCGGAGGTAATGAGATGGCTACTTATGCTTTATCTGCCGGATATTATTTTGAAGATGGTATGTTGGAGCCTCAAGAATATTCCCGTTATAATCTGCGTGCTGTTGTGGATGTAGAACCTAGCAAATACATGAAATTTGGAATTAATATGTATGGAACCCATTCAGTACGTGATACGGGTAACTCTGACTTGTTACAGGATGCTTTTCGTCTGCGTCCGACTTATCATCCGACTGATTTGGTGACAGGAGAAGAAATGTGGGCTTATTCTAATGGTCAGTATAATGCGTTAACTACCATGAAGAATGAACTGAATAAAACCAAAAAGTACAATTTGCTGAGTAACATTTATCTGGCAATAACTCCAATTAAAGGATTGACTTTGAAGACCACTTTCTCGCCGGATATAAATTTGGAAGAAATTGGCCAGTACAGAGGTAAATACACTAAAGCTAATAAAGGGCAAAATAAGGCAACCAGTAATTATGCGAAAAATAGCTATGTAGATTGGGTTTGGGATAATCTTGTAAATTATAACTTTGAATTGAAGGATCATCGCGTAGATTTGACCGGAGTGTTCTCTATGCAGCAATCACAAGATGAAAAGTTAAAAGGAATTGGTAATGGATTGTCATATAACTCTTTGTGGTATAATTTGGCAGGAGGATCGGCAAGTAATACTTCTTCTTCCGGTTTTACCAAAACGAATTTGATGTCTTATTTAGCACGTGCCAATTATGTGTATAAGGACAAGTATTTTGTAACAGCAAGTATTCGTTTTGATGGTTCGTCAAAATTAGCTGAAGGCAATAAGTGGGGAAGTTTTCCATCAGCAGCTGTAGCATGGAGAGTGTCAGGAGAAGAATTTATGAAGAGCTTGTCTTGGTTGAGTAATTTGAAGTTACGTTTAAGTTATGGTCAGACCGGTAATGATAATGTAAGTGCGTATCAGACGCAAGGATCTATTAGTGGTGCCAAATATTATACATTCGGTTCTAGTGAGTCTATTGGATATGTTCCCAATAATTTACGGAATTTGGATTTGGGATGGGAACGTACTACAGAATATAATGTAGGTCTTGACTTCGGATTTTTCAATAATCGGATTTCGGGTAGTGTGGAATATTATAATCGTTTGACAGAAGACTTGATTATGAATAAGACAGTACCTGTTACTACCGGTTATTCTTCTGTAAAAGCAAATGTAGGGTCTGTTAGAAATGAAGGGTTTGAGGTAAATATTAATTCGGATAATATCCGTACTAAAGATTTTTCATGGAGAACTAGTTTGAATTTTGCCTATAATAAGAATAAAATTGTAGATTTACAGTATAAGGAGAATTTGACTTCCCGTGGATTGTCTTTAGCTGGTATGAGTGGTGATTATAGTAATCTTTGGATTATTGGTCAGCCTATTGATATAAATTATAATTTGATGACATTGGGAGTATGGCAGCTGGATGAAGCTGAAGAAGCAGCTAAATATGGTTGTAAACCTGGTCAATATAAACCTTTGGATTTGAATGAGGATGGTGTGATTGACGATAAAGATCGTGTGATTGATGGTAAACGTACTCCGGATTGGACAGGTGGTATGACTAATACATTTACATATAAGGAATTTGATTTGTCATTTCAAGCAGCTTTCCAAGCAGGGGCAAGAGCTAGAAATCAGTTCTATGTTTCGTATGCATTGGAAAACAACAATCTCAATTTTAATAATTTAAGAAAAGATTATTGGACTCCGGAAAATCCTACCAATGCTTCTGCACAGCCTAGTAACATGGGTACTTATCGAAGCAAGGCAGGATCATGGGGAAATGCAAAATCGGAAATGTCACATACGATGTTTTCCAGTAATTTCCTTAAGATTTCTTATATTACTTTGGGATATACTTTTAAACCATCGGTTCTTGAGAAAATGAAATTAGGCAATTTGCGTTTATATGCAACAGTTCAGAATCCATTTATTTTCTGTGCAAAGGATGTGGTTGATCCTGAACAGTTGAATGTCAGCATCAATACATCGGATGCAATGACTCGCAATGTAATATTTGGTATTAATTTATCATTCAAATAATTAGGATAGTATGAAAGCAAAAAATATATTTACTAAAGGTTTCCTGTTGGCATCTGTGTTTGCTCTTTCGGGATGTTCGTCTTTTCTGGATGAAAAAAATTGGTCTAGCCAGTCTGCTGAAGAATATTATGCTACGGCTGAAGGATATGAGTCTCTTATTAATGGAGCCTATTCCACATTAAAATCTGTTTATAATACAACCAACTATTTTCTGTTGACCCAACTTGGTACGGATTTGGGGACTCAGAATGACGGAACAGCAACCAATGCTTTAAATCAGTATACAGTAGATTATACCAATGATAATGGCACTGTCTATAATCAGTGGAAGGTATTATATGAGTCTTTGAAAAATGTAAATGCTGCTATTGGTCGTGCTGCTATGGTAGTTACAAAGGATCAAGATATTTTTGATGGTATTGATAAAGAAATCTTGGCCCAACGGGTTGCGGAAGCTAAGTTCTTGCGGGCGTTATATCTTTTTGAAATTGTAAAAAATTGGGGGCAAGCTCCATTGATCTTGGAAGAACCGACCTCACCTTCTACAACTTCGCAATTGGATAGTGGATCTGATTTTTACAGACAAATTCTGGCAGATTTGCAGGACGTTATGGATTCTTCTCTTCCCATGAAGCAGACTTCGGCGAATTATGGACGTGTATCAAAAGCGGCTGCTAAACATCTTCGTTCTCTTGTTTATTTGACTCGAGGATATCAGAGTTATGCAGAAGCTGATGATTTTAAAAAGGCTTACGATGATGCTGTAGATGTAATTAAGAATTCCGGACATACATTATTGGATGATTATGCAATGGTTCATCGTCAGGCAAATGAAGAGAATGATGAAATTATTTTCAGTCTTAACTTTTCTGCCGGAGCAGGATGGAATAATAATATTCAGACAGAATTCTATTTGTTTGTTTATCGTGAAGGTTGGACTGATTTGGGCTTTTCTTCAATTTATTGTAATGATTATGCTTCTGTTATGCCAACCAAATATAGTTATTTATTATTTGATTGGAAGAAAGATAGACGTACGGAAGTTACTTTTATGAGTCCATTGAATGGTGACCCGGCTACTTCTATAGACGGACGTGCTTATGGTAGAAATTGGTTTGAGAGTACAAATGGGGTAAATGTGGCAAAGGGTGATACCGTAATTTATTTCCCTGTTCCCGGAGAGAGTGGTTATAAACAATATACAGATGCTGAAAAAGCGGCTGCTAATAATCGTGGACGTTTTTTCTATAATTATCCTGAGGGTTCTTATGCTGATGCTGGAAATGATGATTATTATAAAACCGGTTATCAAAGCTTTAATGCAAAATCACGTGTTTGGCTTCCTGTTTGGAAATTTAAAGATTGTAATACCCGTTATAACAGTTCGGGAACAGTAGAAAATGGAACTCGTGATATTTATTTGTTCCGATTGGCCGAAACTTACTTAATTGCTGCTGAGGCTGCTGTTAAAATGGGAGATAACTCTAATGCTTTATACTATATAAATCAGATACGTAAACGTGCCATGAATAATGCTCCGGAAGGTGGACTGCAAGAATATGTTGGTACTGTTACATTAGACAATGTATTGGATGAAAGAGCATTGGAACTTTATGGAGAAGCACCACGGTGGAATGACCTGCAGCGTACAGGAAAATTGGCAGAAAGAGTTTTGAAATACAATTGGGATGTCACTAATATTACAGGTGGATTGATTCAGACCCAATTAAGTGAAGCTACCTTTAAAAGTAAATATGGTCTTCGTCCTATTCCTGTTACATGGTTGAATACTTTATCCAACGGTCAGGAATTAGGAAATAATCCGGGTTGGGAGTAATTGAATTATCTTAATATTATAATAAGTTTATAGCGTATTCTTCCTTTTTTGTTGATCTATAGTAAAGACGGTTTTTTAATCTGTCAATGACATAAAAAATAGAGAGTACGCTATAAATGTATACCTTTGCAAGGTATAAATAGTTAGTATGATGAAAAGATTATATATAGGTGTATTATGGATGGTATTTTCTTTATCCATCCTTCAGGCAAAAGAGATAAAGATGTCCTCGCCGGATGAAAAGTATCAGTTTACTTTAAGTGATGAGGGTGGGAACTTGCATTATTCTTTGAATTGGAATGCTAAAGAAACGATAAAACGTAAGCATTCGGCCTCGTGCGTGTTTCTCTCCAAGTTATAATAAAGTCAAAAGC
>OGOK01002533.1_pt1 | contig 10399 bp, 10 predicted proteins | sample 1552661 | NCBI WGS metagenome assembly OGOK01 (sample SAMEA2580172, study PRJEB22360) | human gut metagenome | biome: human gut; feature: human-associated habitat; material: faeces | place: Denmark | collected 2008/2010
TACTGGGTAGTTTACCACTTTTTTCCAACACAAACTTTACGCTTTTGTTGTTGGTTTTCGTTGGTTTGTATTGTTTTTTGTTGTTTTAAAGGGGTTTTTGAGATATAATAAGCTTAATTTTAAAGATGCCTTGTGAAATGTTATTTTATTGAAACGATATATGAGTAAATCAGGAGGACTTGTACATGGAAAAAACGCTCCACATTTTATTAATCGAAGATGATATGAACACCTGCAATCGTATTTCAAACTATATTGCAACTAAAGATAATATGGATTTAGCCGGCGTCACCAATAATTCTTATGTTGGCATTCAATATGTACAGAATACGCTTCCTGACGCTGTTATTCTTGATCTGGAATTGCATCACGGCGGTGGAAACGGACTGTTTTTCCTCTCTGACTTAAATAAACTGGGCTTAGAGAAAAAGCCTTATATTCTTGTCACTACTTACAACTCCAGCAAAATCACGCTGGAATCTGCCAGAAGACTTGGTGCTGATTTCATTATCGGCAAATATGAAGATTCTTATTCTCCGGAATCTGCTGTTGATTTTCTCGAACAGCTTCTTCCTATGATTGAAATGACAGAATCCACATCCAATACTTCTTATATGAAAGATAATCAAAAAGATTTAGAGCAGGGACTTATCCGCAGAATCCACCGGGAACTGGAGCTCATTGGTATCAGTCCAAAGGTTGTTGGTTACAAATATCTGACCGATGCCATTATGATAACAATTGATGGACCGACCACAAACATTTCCCAGATTCTTGGTAACAAGTATAAGAAGAGTAATTCCAGTGTGGAACGTGCCATGCAGAATGCCATTAACCGCGCATGGAATTCCAATGACACCGAAACTCTTCTTAACTGCTACACTGCCCACATTAATCCTGACCGCGGAATGCCTACCATTAAGGAGTTCATTTACTTTTACGCGGAAAAGATTACGGATGGACGTTAACCAAAATATTTTTTTATAAAATCTAAAAACCAAGCCATTTTTTCTTCCTCCTTCTCAAAATGTAAGAAGAGTATAGAAAAAACCGACTGGTTAACGGAGTTGCATTACAGATTGCATTTTATATGCTTTTTTCTTTCTTTATATGAGGTTATGTATGATTCAAGATAGCATTCGTTGGTTTTTTAACTTTTTATGTAGCTTTTATCTTTTTTATAAGCTCCTTAATTTGAAAAATCCTAAAATTCTTCAGAAAATATCCTTTTTCATTATCTTTCTTATAGATAGTTTTCTTTTTTGTTTTTTAGAAGCTAATAGTTTCATTTTCATTTTTCCAACAATTATACTTTTTAATACTTTTATATTGTCTCGTTTTACCCAGAAAACAATTTCATTAAGTCTTGTAACACTGGTTATTTCTGAAGGGATTCATTATATTCTCTTTCTTCTTGCAGCCTTGCTTACCGCCCTGGTAATTGCACCCTTTTTCTATGGACGCTATGATTTACCCTATGTAGCAATACAATTTACTGGTGGACTTCTTGAATCGCTCTTAATATTCCTTCTTTTCAAAATCAAAAGGCTCCGCCGTGGCATGCCATTTCTCTATCAAATCGGCTCTTCTGCCACAGGTTTTATCTTAAGCTGTTTTATTCTGCTCATTGTTACCATAATCAGCTTTTATGATTCCATTCCTGACATGCAGTTCCTCTTTCTCCTCATCGCCCTTTTCCTGATTGGACTTCTGCTTTATTGCTGGTGGCGGTTCCGGATTACCCGTGACTACCGGGAGAAGCTGCGGCAGGGGGCGGAGCTTAAGGCTTTACAGAATGAACTCATTGAGAAAGATAACCGCATCCGGAAATTAGAGGAAAATAATGATGCTCTGGCTAAGATTATTCATAAAGATAACAAGCTGATTCCGGCAATGGAACTGGCTGTCTGCGAATACTTAGAAACGGAAGCTACAGACGATGATACCAGAAAGAAAGGCGAACAGCTTGCCAGCGGGTTAAAGACCATGGCACAGGATCGGAAAGGTACGCTGAACTCCTACCGCCATGATGAACAAGCTCTTCCGGCAACCGCGGTCTGTGTTTTAGATGCGCTTTTTACCTATATGCAACAGCGCGCCCTGGCGCAGAACATCAACTTTTCCCTGCATATCACAGGCAATATTGTAAAAATGACGGAAGATGTCATTTCCGGGGAAGACCTTTCCCACCTTCTGGCGGATTTGCTGGAAAATGCCATGATTGCCATTGGTGATAATGAGGTGCGCAGTCTTTCTGTCTGCCTTTGTCATGACGAAGATACTTCCACCCTGGAGATTTCTGACAGTGGGAATGCCTTTGATGTGCAGCTCTTTGAGGACTTTGGTCAGACCCGGCACACCACTCACAAGGACAGTGGCGGCAGCGGAATCGGTCTTATGGACATCTGGAAAATAAAGAAACAATACCGTGCATCCCTGCACATCATTGAATATACGCCGGGAACTTCCATATTTACGAAGAAGATTGCTCTGTTCTTTGACCGGAAAAATCACTATCTGATTCAGACCTACCGCCGTAATGAAATTGAACGGGTACATATGCGAAATGATATGTTTGTTTTACAGTCAGACTGATTTATGTTATGATGGAAGAACTTTTGAGAAGGTAAAATGTTACATGAGGTAAATGTTATGAGTCATGCACTGGTTATACTATGTGGTGGAAAAAGTACAAGAATTGGAACGGACAAGGCTTTGCTCCCTTTTGGGGACTGCTGCCTGATTGAATATCTGGTCCGGAAATTTCAGCCGGATTTTCCGAAAATCTACCTTTCTGTCCAGCAGAAAAATGATTATGCGCATCTGAATCTTCCGGTGACAACCATTGGAGACATCTATGGAAATGCCGGTCCGCTGTCCGGTATCTTCAGCGCACTTTCCATGATTTCTGAGGAACGTGCCTTCTTCATTTCCGTGGATACACCTTTTGTAGAACCGGCACTGGGGCTTTACCTGCTGTCACAGCCACAGGAACATCCTATCTGGGCAATTGAGCGCGCCAATGACCAGCTGGAGACTCTCTCCGCTGTCTACTCCAAAAGCTGCATTCCGCAGGTGGGAAAAGCCATGCTCTTTCACCAATATTCCTTTAACCGGCTTCATGAGAAATGCAATGCCGGCTATATCCCGGAAGACGAACTGGCTAAAGTATGTCCGGTTCCACTGAATGAACAGTTTTTTAACATCAATACCCGCTCCCATTATTATCATGCCTTAAAGCTGCTTTCTGAGCGGGGAGAGCTTTTTGATGAAGACAGCAATCTGGAGCTTCCGGCAACAGGCAATATTGCTTCTTTTATTCCCGTGGTATCACTGGTGGGGGATTCCATCATTGATAAAAAGACCTTCTGCATCCAGCTATTGGCGGCATTAAAAAAAGATGGCATTAAAGCTGCCATCTTTGATTCAGAAAAAGATTTTTCCAATATTACGAATGTAGACCTCATCCTCACCTGTGATTTAGAGGATGAAGACTGCTTTAAAATCGAGCTTTTGAGCAGTGAGTTAAATGAGACTCCACTGCATCCCCTTTCCGGTCTTGTTGCCATCGCCAGTGATTTCGGTTACAAATGCGAAGAAGTTCCTTGCTTTGACTTCCGCAAGCCAAAGTCACTTCTTGGCTTCTTAAAGACGCTGATCCGCGACTATAGCCATTAAGTATCTACAGGAAACGGCACAGCTCCGGCATCCAGTCTCCGATAAAAATTTCATCTCTGATAATTGCACGCCAGACCGGTGGGAAGAAGGCTTCCAAAAGAGTCATCACTTCCACCCAGTCTGGCTCTTTTTTGCGTTCCCTCTTTAAGTATGCCGTCCATTTCCGTTTCATATAAGTATAATCCTTATAGTGAAGGACGGTATCCAGCCGGTCTTTTCCAAAGAACAGCTCTCTCTTTGTTCCAATTTCAATAATCTGCTGCTCAACCTTTCTGCCATCTAACGCCTCTTTCTTTAAGATTCCATAAATTTCTTCATAGCAGGACAGGTCGTTGATTAATTCCATTTTCTCTAAGATTTCCACAAAATTCTCTGCCACAACCTGCTCATAAGGATATTGCAGAAACTGGATTACCGTATTCTCCTGTAAGAAAAATGGCAATTCTCCATGGGCAGGCTGCATCTGCTCGTCCCGAAGCTCCTGAAAACGCAGGGTAATGGGAACTTCATGCTCCTTTGATTTTGCCAGCACCTCTATCTGATAGCTGCCCGCCCTTTCTTTCTCTATCTGATAGACATACTCCGGCTTCCGGCTTAACACCTCTTTCATGAGCTGCCCTAACTGCATTTCCGTTAAATGCTCATCCTTTACCACCTGATAATAATAGGAAAGGGAAAAGACTCTCTTCCGGCGGTAATTCTCCACACCGAGGCTGCTGCCATTTCTAAGATAAAGCTTCTCTGCAAATGTTGATTTACTTATCTGATATAGAAAATACTCGGTTACCGCAGAAGGAAGCAGGTCCACAAAAGGGATTTGCAAGTCCTCACTTCTCTGCCGGATCAATGATTCACTCAGTATGCACTCTGCCACTACAGCCACACTCCAATTCTGCTCTGAACCTTTGCCACAACCTTGCGGGCTCTGGCATATTCCATTAATTTTGCAATATCTTTCTTTGGCTCATTGATAAATGCCAGCAGCGCCTTCTTTAAATCCTCCCGCTCCAGACGTTCCTCGTACTTGAGGCAGTCACAGATAAGACGCTCTTTTTCATAAATCTTCATCTCGCCACCGGCAAAAGGAATGGCCGTTACGCCAAGCTCCATGACTTCCGGCTCTGTATAATATGGTTTCACCACCGGGTATTCCATGCGGAACCTTGACTTCGAAGTATTCTTGCTAATGGCAATACTCCATTCATAAGGACGCTTCTCAATATAACCGTAATAGTAAAGGGCGCTGTCCATACATAAGATTCCATCCGGAAACAGTCCCAGAATAATTTCTTCCTGCGGCTTCTCTTCATACCCCATGGAATAATATCCACTCTTTACATGGTCAAGTATGCCGGCTTTCACCAGTCCCTGAATACTTTTATAGGTCAATCCCAAAGGATATAATTTTTCGGCTTTCACAATGCCATTATTTTCTTCTAAAAGCTTCTTTATCTCTTCAATGGTCTGCTCTTTCTGCTTCGCATTCATAGATATCGCTCCTTCGCATTTTTCTTCTAGTATAAGTTAATTTTTGCCGCTTGTCAATTTCTGTTGCAATTTGTCCCATTTTTTTAATTTGTCGTTGTAAAAGTCATTTTCTTGTCGTATAATTTATTTGGAACAATATTTAATGTCGCATATGTCTATTCGAATATACGCTTGTTTTTGATAAATGAGGTATTTATGGAAACAGAAAATACTACCCGAAAAAACCCTTCCCGGGAAACCTGCCAGAAGATTATCAAACGTATTCTGGTCACAGAAGTATTGGAAAAGGGCTGCAATGAACATTTCCGTCAGGCTTCGGATTTTATGGGATATTTCCAGTCCCTGTACCCTGCTTCCGATGCGCTGACCAAACAGGTGCAGCGTGCCATCAAGGCAATGGATATGCCCCGGGATGAGAGAGGTTACTTTATTGTAAATAAAACATCAGAGCAATTTGAGCAGGACAAAGAAATCAGCCGCCTGCTGCAATCCGGTGAAGCTTCTTTAAAAAGTCTGGAGGAATCCGAACCGGTACTGATTGAAGTACCAACCGAGCTTGCCGATTATCTGATGTATACTTTAAGTTCTTCCATCAGCTTAAAGGGACATTATGATACTATGGTAAAGGCTTATAATGGCATCATTATCTACACCAGGGAGCGTAGCCGTATCCTTTCCTACCTCCAGACTCTGTTATCCACAAATTGATGATAATTATCCAAATAGTGTGGATAATTCTGCTACGATAACAGAATAATAATGGATTTATCCACAAATTATCAGAATATAACTCGTCCTGACGTTAATGTCCAAGATAACGTAAAACGACAATATTTAAATTTAAATATTGTCGTTTCTTTTTATTCTTGTCTTTTTCAGTTGTTCTATTGCAATTTTCGAGACTATTTTCTTCTTCTGCGTCGTCTCCTCTTGCTGCGATAGTTTCTTTTTATGGTTTTATAACGTTTATCTGGTCTGCTCTTTGAGAAATATTTGTGTCTGATAATATAGAAATTATCCGCAAATCTCCGAATCAGAAATGCTATGACCACAAGAGCTGCGACACCGAGAATTCCCAATAACACTTTCCAGATATTTATCTGGAACTTATGCTTCGTGGTGGTTCTGGTTCCTGCTTCCGTAGAAATCTCTTCTGATTTTACATTATCAAAGGAGAATGTATCTGCTTTTACTCCGGTGGAAATGATATCCGCACTGCCTACATCATGTCCTGCAAATGTATATTTGATATTTGCCAACACATCATCCGAAGTATTATCATAGCTTACTGCTGGCGTAGCTTCACTGAATTCTGCACTCTTTGGCAGAACAATATTTCCCGCTGGGTCTATCTTTACAAAGGAGGAATTGGTATTGAGCATTCCCATATCCATTTCTCCATTTTCAAGCCTTGTCTCATTCTGAGCTACATTATATAGCGAAAAGTTCTCAAAATAATAATTATACAATGCAATACTATCTGTCCACTGCGCCGGCGACTGGGCATTCATAATGACACAGATAAGTGTCATATCGTCCTTTTCTGCATAGGTAACCAGCGTACTGTTTGCCGCTGTGGTGTATCCGGTCTTGCCACCAACACAATATTCATAGAGATACTGTCCTCTGGTTTTAAAGGCATGAATCATCTCATTGTGATTCTGCAAATAGGTGATTTCATCATGCTTGTTGGTTGGTGGAATCTGATAGGTCTTAGTTGATGTAATCACACGGAAAGTCTCATTCTGGTAAGCCGCCTTTGCAATCAGTGCCATATCATAACAGCAGGTGTAGTGAAGGGTTGCATCCTCTCCCTCAGATAGTCCGTGTGGATTGTTAAAATGTGTATTCACACAACCTAACTCTGCCGCTTTGTCATTCATCATCTGAACGAAATTCTCAACGGTTCCGCCTACATGCTCCGCTACCGCATAGGCACATTCATTGGCAGACTCCAGCATGACTGCATAAAGGCATTCCTCCATGGTCATCTGCTCTCCCACATCCCTGGAGATTCCAGAACCATGGGTGTTATAAACCGCCTCTTTGGAAAATGTTACTGTCTCATCCAGCGAACAATTTTCCAGTGCCAGAAGCGTGGTCATAATCTTCGTGATACTTGCCGGACAATGCTGCTCCGTGGAATTCTTATCATAAAGAACCGTTCCTGTGCTCTCTTCCATCACAATCGCATTGGGTGATTCGGTTTCCGGGTCCTTAGGCCAGTACTCTGCCGCCTTTACCTTTTGTGTGTTTATACCCAATAAGCCGACAAAACAGCACACTGCCAGTCCGAAGCTTAATATTCTCTTTTTCTTTTTCATTTTCTGCTGCTCCTAAATCATTCTTACCTTTAAGTATATATCAATCCATTTCCATGGTGCAATACCTTTCCATTAATATTCACAATTCTCTTTCTTTTAAACCATAAATATGATAAATTGTTTTCGAAAGATATATATAAGTAGAAAGGATTTCATATTATGAGACTTCGCAATATCCCGGCGGCTGCGCCGGCTGTAGAAGCCAGTGACCTCTGTATCAAGGATGCCGCTTCCCATAAAGGACACTGGAATGAAATATTTGGAAATGACCACCCGATCCGCATTGAAATCGGCATGGGCAAGGGACGCTTTATCATGGACTTAGCTGCCCGGAATCCGGATATCAACTATCTTGGCATGGAACGTTACGAAAGCGTATTGTACCGCGGACTCCAGAAATTGGAAGAAAATCCACTGCCAAACTTACGCCTTCTGTGTGAAGATGCGGCACTTCTGCCGGACTTTTTCGAAAAAGGCGAGTTAGACCGCATTTATCTTAATTTCTCCGACCCATGGCCAAAGGACCGCCATGCCAAAAGAAGACTGACCTCCCGCCAGTTCTTAGAGCGCTATGACAAAGTCTTAAAAGGTGACGGACAGATTGAGTTTAAGACCGATAACGTAGGACTTTTTGACTTCTCCTTAGAAGAAATCGATGCTGCAGGCTGGAATCTGGACGCATTTACAAGGGATTTACACCATGATACTGCCATGAACGAAGGCAATATCATGACCGAATACGAAGAGAAATTCTCTTCCAGGGGAAATCCTATCTGCAAGCTGATTACTTCCAGAAATATTCCTTTATGACCTTTCCGATAGTGCCAGTGCACGGACACTGCCGGATGCATGACCCATGAGATGAACCATTTGCCTGAGCAGTCGGAGTTGGTTTATCAGTGAAATTTTTATAAATTTTTCTTTTTTTATTGTGGCTTATCTTCTGAGGGTTTATAATACATCATAGCATAAATCATTGATATAATGTAAGGAGATGTATACCATGTACGAATTTACAGAAGATTGTATGATTCATATTCCACAAATAGATGAGGAACACCGCAAATTATTCCAGATAATAAATGATGCTCTTTCCCTTGTTAAAACAACCGAAGATATTTCCGGAATTGCCCAGAGCCTGCTTCTTCATCTGAAGGATTATGCGAATACACATTTCGCCCATGAAGAGGCTTATATGGAACAGATTCATGACCCGGAGCTTCCTCTTCAGAAAAAGGAACATGCTGAATTTGCTGAGAAAATCAATTCCTTTATTTTAGATAAGTCTTCAAAAGAGGCTGCCAGAGCATCTTTCGAAGAACTACTTTCCTATCTGGTACGCTGGCTGTACCACCATATCTTAAGCAGTGATATGATGATTGGAAAAATGTCCGCAGTTGAAGGGACTTCCGAAGACCCATTTGCCTTTACGGACAAATACAAGACCGGCATTGACCTTGTGGATAAAGAGCACCGCCGTCTCTTTGAAATTATAAAAGAGACCAATGACCTGATTCAAAACGATCTGCTGCATGACAAATATGATGAAATTATGCGGCTTTTAGTGAAATTAAAGGATTATACACAATTTCATTTTGCTGATGAGGAAATGCTGATGGAGAAGATGCACTATCCGGAACTGGCTGCCCAGAAGCGTGCCCACACTGCTTTCGTTGAACGCCTGGTAGAAATTGACCTCTCAGAACTTGACGATATGGACAATAACCAGCAGACTTATCTTCTGGAACTGATTCAGTTTCTGCTGGGCTGGTTATCCAACCATATTATTGGTATGGATAAAAAAATTGCTGTCTATATGGACGAAATGAAAAAATAATAAACTGCAGAGCATACATCATAAAACCGACTTCCTGATATTAGATTTTATTCTAAGTCAGGGAGCCGGTTTTCTTATATAAAGTGTCTTTCTGTGACACGCTCTCCTTTTTCAAGATGAACGAAATTACAATCCCATTTTCCCGATAAAAGCTTTCTTATAATATTGCAGTCGGATGGCTCCACCGCCAGCTTCTTATTTAGAAGTTCTGCAGGTCTTTTCAGTCCATCTTTGGTTTTCTTTATATCATAGCTTTGCGTATCTATTAAAGTAATCTTCTCATAACCGCCATAGATTGTATCTAAGACTTCCATCCCCCGTTCTCTGCCATAAGCAGCAAGAATGGTGCGGCACTGGCCTCCAATGGACTCCTTGTCAATTGTCCACGCTCTTGTTGCATAAAGAGAATTCTTATCCACATGATTCTCCAAAAGCTGGTGGATACAGTCGTGGAAACGTGGCATTACAAGCTCTGTATTCCAGCTTACAATCCCTTCCGTGCCCCGCCCGCACAATCCATAGGTGAGCAGGATTATATCCACATCCTGGTGCCTGTCAATCTCCTGCTGCAGCAGATTTCTTAATACAAACGGGTTTCTATGCAATCCACGTTGCAGATATACAACAGGATATGTTATATTTAATTGTTTTCTGTACTTTTCAATTTCATCCTGCTGCATTGCACAGGCAATCAGAATTTTCTTTTCCAAATGATTTCCTCTATATTTATATATTTTTCTATATCCTTTTGCATATAATATCTAAAAAAGGGTATGCCCTCATGAAATTCAAATCAAACTGCTTTTCCAGAAAGGCTTTGCTTTTTTCCTACCGTAAGCCTGCCCTGCACACTAAATTTACTACAATTCAAAGGTCTTTTAAAGAAGTAAAAAATATACTGAACAAATAAACGATATCTTCATCATTCCTTATTTACATCTACAGAACCTGCCACTGACAGCTTCTTACGGATTTTTTATAACAAAAAAAAGCACCAACCCCATGGCTCCACGTCCACAAAATCGGTACTTTACATGCGCCACCAGGGGTTCGAACCCTGGACACCCTGATT
>OGOK01002541.1_pt1 | contig 10367 bp, 9 predicted proteins | sample 1552661 | NCBI WGS metagenome assembly OGOK01 (sample SAMEA2580172, study PRJEB22360) | human gut metagenome | biome: human gut; feature: human-associated habitat; material: faeces | place: Denmark | collected 2008/2010
TGGCCGTGGAAACCAGCATGATGATGAATGTGCTGGCGGCAGGTATGGAGATCAGCGAGGAGGATCTCCGGCAGCTTCGCGCCAGATGTGTCCGGGAGGTCAAGCAGACCAACGGCAATATCTCCCTCAAGGACGCAGTGAAATACCAAAAGGGGCAGGAATAGGCGGTGACTGAAAATGCCCCGCATTATTTTCAAGTGCCCGTATCTGAAAGGCGGCTCCCCCACTGTGACGGCTCACCTAAAAAATCTTGTAGGATACATCGCTACCAGGGATGGCGCTGAGAAAATTGACCCCGGTAATACGCAACTGGCAGCAACCAACAAGCAGAAAGAGCTGGTGGATCAGCTCGTCCAGAGTTTTCCGGAGAGCATGGAACTGTTTGAATATGAGGACTATCTCTCCGCCCCCAACAGAGGGAACGCCTCTGCTTTTATCACTATGGCCATTGAACAGAATCTGAGCCAGCTCATCCGCCGGGAGAAATATCTGGAATACATCGCCAAGCGGCCCCGCGCCCAGCGTTTTGGCGCTCACGGTCTGTTTACCGGTGACAAAGATTCTCTGGTGCTCTCACAGACTGCAAAAGCGATAGCAGAATATCCCGGCAATGTGTGGCTGCCGATCATTTCCCTGCGGAGAGAGGATGCTGCCAGACTGGGATATGACAATGCGGAGAACTGGAAGTCTTTTCTCTCCTCTTATGCCATGCAGATGGCCACAGCCATGAAAATCCCTTGGGAGCAGTTTCGATGGTACGCAGCCTTCCACAATGAGTCGCACCATCCGCACATCCACATGGTCTGTTACAGTGCAGATCCTGCCAAGGGCTTCCTCACGAAAACTGGGATCGCCCAAATCAAATCTGGTTTGGCGAAGCACATCTTCCGGCAGGAACTGACGGAGCTCTATCAAAAGCAGACCAAAAGCCGCAACGCACTGAATGAAGATGCCCGTTCTGTGCTGGAGCAGCTGATCGAACAGATGCGGAGCGGCACTGCGGTCAACCACCGCATGGAGAAGCTCATGGAGCATCTGGCGGAACGCCTGCGGCACACCGGAGGCCGGAAGCAGTACGGCTACCTCAAGGCTCCGCTGAAGGCTGTAGTGGATGAGATTGTGGACGAGCTGGCCAAAGAGCCATGTGTCGCCGCAGCCTATGCCCTGTGGTATGAGCTGCGGGAAGATGTGCTGCGTACCTACAAGGATGACCTGCCTCCACGCCTTCCCCTTTCCCAGCAGAAGGCATTCAAGCGGATCAAAAACATCGTCATTGAGGAAGCGGTAACACTGGGGGCGCGCCAGCAGGTTTTCCATCCAGATGACCAGCAAGACCGTGTCCCTGTGGAGGACCAGGAAGAAGCGCCGCTGCCGGAGGCGCCCCAGCCTGATAATGACTGGAATGATTTCTCGGAGTCCCCACCGGACGATGTCCCAGACAAAACGGTGTCTGCGCCAGCCAAAGCGCAGATGAACTGGAGCGATGAGTACCGCCTGGCCCGCCGCTGTTTGTTTGGCGGCAAGGATCAGCCCCAGGATCTTGAGCAGGCGTTTACCCTGTTCCAACAGGAGGCGCAAAAAGGCAATGCGCTGGCCATGCACGATCTGGGCCGGATGCTTGCGGACGGGCTGGGCCGGAAGATTGATATGCAGGCCGCCCATGTGTGGTACAGCAAGGCGCTGGCCGCTTTCTATGCTGTTGAGAGGCAGAAGAAAAAACGCTATGCGGAGTACCGGATCGGCAAACTGTATGCCGCGGGCCTCGGCTGTGAGCAGGACTATGGTGATGCCGCCCGGTGGTTCCAACTTTCCGCAGACAAAGGGTACAAGTATGCGCAATATTCCCTTGCCGGCCTGTTTCGCCGTGGACAGGGTGTGGAACAGGACGATGCGCGGGCGCTGGAGTTATACACAGCCTCCGCACAGCAGGACTTCCCCTATGCCGCCTACGAGTTAGGAAAGATGTATCGGGACGGCATTGGCTGTGAGAAGGACGCCGAAGCGTCGGAACAGTGGTACCGGCAAGCCTTCGCCGGATTTCTCGAATTGGAACAGCAGAGCCATGACGATAAATTGCAGTACCGCATCGGATGGATGCTCCTCCATGGTGTAGGGACTGGTAAAGATGAGACGGCAGCCAGGGAGTGGTTTGAACAGGCGTCCAAACTGGACAATCCCCACGCGCAGTACCAACTGGCCCGGATGATTTTCAATGATCCATCCTCTACACCGGAGCAGACAGCCCAGGCATTGGAGCGGCTGACAAAGGCGGCGGAAGCCGGCCAGGACTGTGCTCAATACGCGCTCGGCAAAATCTATCGGGATGGTCAGGGCGTGGAAAAAGACATTCAAAAGGCGGTGGCTCTGTTCACACTTGCGGCAACGAAGGAAAACAGCTTCGCCGCCTTTGCTCTTGGCAAGCTGTATCTTGCCGGTGACGCAGCCCTGCCCAGAGACCCGGCGGCCGCACTGAAATGGCTCACATACGCTGCGGAACTTGGGAACCAGTTTGCCCAGTACCGCCTGGGAAAACTGCTGCTGAAGGGAGACGACGGTATCCCAAAGGATGTAATAACCGCCATCCGCTGGCTTACTGCCGCGGCCAAACAGGAGAACGGGTATGCGGAATACGCCCTGGCTCTGGTCTATCTCACAGGAGAAGATGCACCCAAAGACAGCGTAAAAGCACTAAGTCTGCTGAAGCGGTCAGCAGGCCGGGGTAATCAGTTTGCGCAGTACCGGCTGGGCAAGCTGCTGCTCCAGGGGGAAGATGCGCCAAAGGATGTGAAAGCCGCCATCCGCTGGCTCACCGCTGTGGCGGAACAGGGCAATCAATACGCCCAGTATGCCCTCGGCAAGCTCTATCTGCTTGGGAAGGAGGTCCCAAAAGATAGATCCAGTGCGATCAAGTGGTTCCAGCTGGCAGCGGATCAGGGCAATGAATATGCTCAATATTTCCTGAAACACATGGATGACCGCTTGGGCCAGCCTCCTGTGGCGGCCGTCATTTCGCTGTTCCACCATCTGGCCAACATTTTCCAGGAGCAAAACCAACCACCGCCCTCCGGTGGCGTTCGGGTCGCGGTGGATCGGAAGCTCCTACGAAAAATCAAGGCGAAGAAGATCGCTCAGGGCCACAAGGCGGATGACCATGAGCCGGAGATGAAATTGTAAGGGAGACTCTTTTTTGAAACAGAAAAGGAAATTTAGACAGCAGATATTGTTATCCCATGCTGAGGACATTCAAAGGCTGAAAAAGAGAAAACTGATCCCCGGTAGGCCCATCCTGTTCCACAGGAAGCTCAAGGGGAGAAATCAATGAGAAGATGAACTGTGTAAAATACAGGCAGCATGATTATTGCGGGAGGTGCAGGATGCCATACATCCACTTTACGGAGGAGCAAAAGCTCCGGGCAAATTCAGTTGATCTGGTGGAGTTCCTGCGCCGGCAGGGAGAGAAACTCATCCCCTCCGGTCGGGACAAACGCCTCGCCTCGGATCACAGTATTACCGTGCGTGGGAATGAGTGGTACGATCATGCTGCAGAGAGGGGTGGCCACGCAATCTCCTTTGTCCAAAATTTCTACGGCCTGACTTACCCTGAAGCAGTGACCCGTCTGCTCAATGGTGAACAGGGGGAGGTGTATATACCGGCGGAGAAAAAAGAAAAAGAGCCGCCAAAGGAATTTGCCCTGCCTCCCTCAAACCAGGCCATGCGGCGGGTATATGCTTATCTGCTCCAGCAGAGGCACATCAGCCGGGAGGTACTAAGCGCTTTCGCACAGAAGGGACTGATCTATGAGAGCCGGGAATTGTCCATAGATCAGACAAAGGTGTATCACAACGCCGTGTTCGTCGGATTCGATGAACGCGGCGTTGCCCGTCATGCCCACAAGCGGGGCCTCTATACCCAAGGAAAAAGCTACCGGGGCAACATAGAGGGCAGTGATCCCCGGTGCAGTTTCCACTGGGTCGGTACCAGCGACCGTCTCTATGTATTCGAGGCCCCCATCGATCTGCTTGCCTTTCTCACCCTGTACCCGGACGGCTGGCAGCAGCACAGCTATGTGGCTCTCTGTGGTACGGCGGAACATGCTATGCTGTGGATGCTGGAGAAAAATCCAAATCTGCGGAAAGCCATCCTTTGCCTGGATCATGATGCCGCCGGAATCGAGGCCGTCGGCCGGCTCTCAGAAGTTCTCCGAGAGCATGGCTATTCTCAAATTGCCCCGCTGCAATCCGAATACAAAGACTGGGACGAGGATCTGAAAGCACGGCATGGACTGGAGGCACAGCCCGCCGAGGAGCATCCGCAGTTTGTGGCGGCAGACCTCGTCTGCCAGCGAATCGGGACCAGGTGCAAGGAAGTTCAGCCGGACCGGGCGGCTTATCAAATCCCCGGCCTGCTCCTGCAGTACCGGAACGACCTTCATTGGGGACGCTTTGACCAGGCGATGGAGCGCATGGAAACGATGGCGGCGCTGGCCCTCTCGGTGGTGCTGCGGGAGTGCAAACAGATGGGTACCGCGCTGACCACTGAGCAGGGTGTCCGGTTTTTAGAAAGCCACATCCTGCCTCATCAGAACCGGGGTATCCTCAAGAACCGGGCGGACGAGATCGCCATGCAATTCCAAAGCGTATTGGCCAAGAACAAGTGCCAGGGTATCCGTACCCAGGCAGAGAAAAAAGAGGTGGCCAGCGCATGGCTGGAGCTGGCCATCTCCTGTGCCAAGGTGCCGGTCAAGTACGAGGCCGACGAGATCAAACGGCGGCAGAAAGAGGAAAAGACCCAGAGGGAAGCTGAGCCAGTGATGGCCTAAGCCTGAAACAGCAAAGCGGAGGAATGGCTCAGTCCCACTCCTCCGCTTCTTCCTGGATGCTTGTTTGTCTGCTGAGATATTCTGCCCGCTCCTGCTTATTGGCTGGCCGGGTTGCCTGCTTCCCACAGTCCGGGCATTGCTCTGGCAGTTCCGGCGTCTCAAACAGATAGTAGCAATGGTCACATGCGCAAATCAAAGCAATCACCTCATACCAATTTATTATAGCAGACAAAGCGAAAACTGAACATCCCCTTCTGATATTAAGGCGTAGATATCAAAAGGAGGATCATGTGCCAACGCAAGTTATAACACTTATCGTGGTAGGCGCCATCATGTTTCTCGTGATCGGCGGCCTCGCGTTTCTCTCCCATTACTATACCCTTGACGGAATCAAATCCAAGACTGTGGGCGACGGCCAGCACGGAACCGCACGCTGGGCTACCAAACAGGAGATTCGGCAGACCTATGCCCATGTCCCTTTTGAACCAGAGCTGTGGCGCAAGGGAGAGCATCTGCCGGAAAAGCAGGGCCTTGTCCTTGGCTGCGAAGGTCCCAAAGACCATGTCACAGCTCTGGTGGACACCGATGACATCCATGCTATGGTCACCGCCGCCAGCGGCGCCGGAAAGACCGCGTTCTTTTTGTACCCCAACATCGAATATGCCCTCGCCAGCGGGATGTCCTTCCTCTGCACGGATACCAAGGGCGACCTGTTCCGCAATTATGCCGGTATTGCCAAGGACTGCTACGGATACCAAATCGCCGTGTTGGATCTACGCAATCCCACCCGGTCGGACGGCAACAACCTGTTGCACCTGATCAATAAGTACATGGATATCTATAAGGCCGACCCCAAAAACTTGGCAGCAAAGGCTAAGGCGGAGAAATACTCCAAGATCCTCGCCAAGACCCTCATCAACACCAGCGGCGGCGAAAGCGCCCAGTATGGGCAGAATGCTTTTTTCTACGATTCCGCCGAGGGCCTGCTGACTGCCATGTTCTTGCTGGTGGCCGAGTATCTGCCCACCGAGGACGCGGACGGCAATCCCATTGAAAAGCGCCACATCGTGTCGGTGTTCAAGTTGGTGCAGGAACTGCTGGCCCCCAGCCGGGTGAAGGGAAAGAATCAGTTCCAGCTCCTGCTGGAAAAGCTCCCGCCTAATCATAAGGCCCGCTGGTTTGCCGGGTCCGCCCTCAACACGGCGGAGCAGGCCATGGCCTCCGTGATCTCAACGGTACTGTCCCGCCTAAACGCCTTCCTCGACTCGGAGATGGAGCAGATCCTCTGCTTTGACACCGCCATTGACGCGGAGAAGTTTTGCAATGAGAAATCCGCCATCTTTATCGTACTGCCCGAGGAGGACCAGACCAAGTATTTTATGGTCAGCCTGATCCTCCAAAACCTGTACCGGGAGATCCTCACCGTGGCCGATGAGAACGGCGGGCGGCTCAAGAACCGGGTGGTCTTCTTTGCAGATGAGCTTGGGACATGCCCGCCCATCCAGTCGCTGGAGCTGATGTTTTCCGCCTCCCGGTCCAGAGGACTCATGCTGGTGCCTATCGTCCAGAGTATTACGGGACAGCTGCAGAAAAACTATGGAAAAGAGGGCTCTGAGATCATCGTGGACAACTGCCAGGTCAACCTTTACGGCGGCTTCGCCCCGGCCAGTCAGACCGCGGTGGAACTGTCCAAATCTTTGGGCAGCCGGACGGTGATGAGCGGCAGTATCTCCCGCGGAAAAAACGACCCCAGCCAGTCCCTCCAGATGATGGAGCGTCCCCTCATGACCCCGGATGAACTTAAGTCCATGCCCAAGGGCAGCTTTATTGTGGCCAAGACCGGCGTCCACCCAATGAAGGTCAAACTGCGGCTGTTCCTTGACTGGGGCATCCGGTTCGGCATGCCCTATGAAGTACCGGAGAAGGCCCAGCGGTTCGTTGCCTATGCTGACAAACAGGAGTTGGAGGAGTCCATCATCCGCCGCCACTATGGGACGATTGTAATGGATAGTGAGCAGCCGCAGGGAGGCGGCACATCCGCTGGCGGTATAGCTCAGGGAATTCAGGCCGCACCGGATTCCCGCAAAACGGTATTTCGGCCTTGACGGAGGGAAACAGAATGAACAGCTTTAGAAATATCTACAATTCCAATCTAAGCCACAGAGCCAAGAGCGTCTATATGTACCTCAAGGATCGGGCAGACAGCGAGGGACGCTGCTGGCCGGCCATCAGAACCATTGCTCTGGAGTTGGGGCTTTCCCGCTCTACGGTCAAGCGGGCACTGGATGATCTCTGCAGGGCTGGTCTGCTGCAAAAGGACCCACGCTGGCGGGAGAATGGGAGTCTTACTTCCAATCTGTATCATGTGGTATGACGGAGGTGTCCAATGCTGGTTGAGATCGATCTACTGGATTATTTGGCTTATCAAATGGGATGCGGAATTCTTTCTGATCTTCGGCTGTTCCAGCAAAGTGAACGGCTGCACAGGCTCACTGCCGCGATCCCTTTAGGTGCATGCAGCGAACAGGAATGGCTGGATGCGGCACAGTATTTGACAGGCCATGACTGCGCATCAGCACTGGAAGCAAGAAACCGTCTGGTGAGATAGCCTGTAAAAAGCAGACCCTCCCGCCAAGGGGAGGGTCTACATATCATGTGAACCGAGTCCCGGTTCATAATGAACCAACCAGAAGCGCCCACTCTAAGGATTTTATTTAAGACAGAAAATAACAAACAATATCTGGCCTTAAAGGTTATACCGCCTTGCGTTGTGTCCGGCTTTTGAAATTTAATCGTCTTTCTGTGCAGCTGTAATGCCGACAGCAAAACCGTTGACCTCCACGCCATCTTCTGCGGGGATCAGGAGGTACTTGCGCCCGTTGATAATTTGAGTTTCCACCAGGTAACTATACTCTGGATCAGCAGAAATGGTGATCTCAGGTGTCTTGATCTCAAAGCGGCTGCTGTCGATCAGGTTTGCCGGATTCAGGACAACCCCCGAACCAAACTGCTCGCCGCAGTTTTCCTGGAATGCTGCCACCTGTTCATCCGCAATCCCGCAGCTTTGAAGGATTTGCCCTATTTCTGAGGCACTCATCTCCAGAGGTTCCGAACTCCTGCTCTCCCTGTGCTCCTTGATTTTCTCACGCAGCTGTTCATGAACAGTCTGCATCACTTCCAGACTGCAGTCAAACGCATCGCTCAGAGCTGACTGGAATGCTTCCTTCTGCTCAACGGCAGACATCGGCGCTTCCACATGGAAGATCGCGTCAATGAACTCCTGGTGAATTTCATTGGCCTTCCTGCTGTAAAAGAGAGCGTTATAGATATTTGCTGCCCGGTCATCGAATGCCGGGAACAGAAAACCCAGCTCAGGAGGAGCGACGGTTTGCCCGGCAGCACAGTGGAATTCATTGTCACCGGGAAAATATCCCAACTCTACCTTGCCCTCCTTGATGGGGCACACAACACAGACGATGTAGGTGAACACCTCATCCGAGGCATCCGCTTGCAGGGAATCATCCTTGCCCCGATGGGGAACATCGTAGCTGTCACAGGTCAGGAGCAACAGGTAACTGCTGTCCCCCATGTCCAGACTGTCAATTACCTTGTGGTAAAAGGTCTGGCGGGCCTCGTTGTCCTTAAGCTGGGAATCCCGCAGTGTGGTGAGCAGGCGGTGTTCCTCACTGTCCACTACCTGCTGAGTGGAGAATACGATATCAATGAGGTTTTTCCCCAGGGAACCGGACAGTCCCTTCTTCAAAAGGCTCAAATACTTCTCGGACTCCTCCTGCGGCATCATGCCCAGGGATTCGTCCAGATCGGAAACGATCTCTTTACTGCTGTTGACATAGCATCCATAAACACGGCTGATGGCGCTTTTTTCCGGGCGAAAACGGCGCCGCAGCTCATTGATTTCTTTTTGGTTCATTTTTTCCTACCTCGCTTTGTAATCGGAACGGTTGATAACAGACGATGAAATCCATTTTAGTGGAAAGAGCTTGAAATTTCAATAGCCGGAAGTTCTTTCCCCCAAGAGCGCAAAAAAGAAACCGCCCATGTCAGAAACTATCAGAAACTGACTGAGCGGCATATTTTTCATGTCAAACGCCAGTAGGAGCGGTTATTTTCTGATCCAGTCCAGAAAAACAGCTACTTTCTCCAAGTCTTCATCCGGCAGGGCAAGCAGCTTCTTGCCTATGATCCCACGCAGGGAATCCGGATCGTCCATAGGAGCAAAGAAAAGAGTTGGCGTCAAATCAAAGTATTCCATGATGTTGAACAGTTCTCGGAGAGAGGGCATAGAAATTCCATTGGTGATGCTTCTGATGTAGGAGCCGCTCTTTCCAAGCTCCAGGCTCATCCGATGCTCAGAAACGCCCTTCTGTTCCCGCAGCTCTGTGATGCGGTTCCGCACAAACGCTTCATAGCGGCGGTTATCGTCCATGATCCTCTCCCTCCAATCTCTACTTATTATTTTAATATAAGGGAGCGTCGCGGGTTCGCACTTAAATCATCAACTTTCGCTTCACACAACGAATAATTAGTGATATAATTATTAAAATGGGCGCGAGCTTTATATTTCTATTATGAATCACAATCAATAAAATATGACTGCGACTGTGTATGAGGGCTGTCAGATGGGAAGCTGCTTCTTTATAGGGCATAGGGAGACACCAGATCGGGTGTACCCAACCCTGCTTGAAACCATAGAGCGCCATATCACGGAATATGGCGTATCTGAATTTGTGGTGGGGCGGTATGGCAACTTCGACCGTCTGGTGATCTGGGCACTGTCGCAGGCCAAGCGAGCGCACCCGGATATTACGCTGATGCTGATGACCCCATATTACCCAGTCAACAGAAAGGTGGATCTGCCAAAGGCGTTCGACGCCCTGTTCTATCCGCCGAATCTGGAAACGGTCCCCAAACGGCTTGCCATCGTCCGCGCAAACCGATATATGGTGGAGCGCAGCGATTTTCTCATCGCCTATGTGCGGCATCCGGCCAGCAATGCCAGAGAACTGCTGGAGTATGCCGGGACAGGAAAGAGAAAGGGAAAAATCCACATCACAAATTTGGCTGAGGAGCAAATCTCTCTTCCAAAGAAAACAGATGATGTGATATAATAAAATAAAGAAGTTTACCCATTTAGAAATTTGTAACCCGAGGTCTTGCTATGGAAGAAAAACTGGGACAGTCCACGGCTGTTCTGTTCAAATATGAAAAATTGATTTTGGCTGAAGAAGAAACCACATCCGCTGGTGGATGTGGCGTCTCCCTTGCGGCCTTTTCATGCCCTGCGTCAGCCTGTCCAAGTGACAGGGTGTCGCGGGGATTTTTTATTGTCTAAACAGAGGTGATCAAGCATGAGCTTACCAAAGCGCGATGGTGTAAATGACCGTTATTATCTGATACATAAACCGGACACTTCACCAGAAGTACTGGCGGAGGCGGATCTCTGCATTCAGGATGTGCTGAACGGCACCGCCCGTGAAAATCACTCCGCCTACCCGACCGTGGTGCGAAATCACAACGGGACACCCT
>OGOK01002549.1_pt1 | contig 10334 bp, 7 predicted proteins | sample 1552661 | NCBI WGS metagenome assembly OGOK01 (sample SAMEA2580172, study PRJEB22360) | human gut metagenome | biome: human gut; feature: human-associated habitat; material: faeces | place: Denmark | collected 2008/2010
TTATGATGCAGCAGGTCGCTCCGGGGCGTCACCAGATGGCGCACTACGCTTTCGCTTCGGGTATTATGAACCTCTCGGTGATGCTCACGGGCATGGCTTCGGGCTTTTTGAGCGATCTGATGAGCTACCGGATCTTCTTCCTCGCGGTGATGCTCGCCACCATTCCGGCTTTTGTGATCACCCGGCTGGTTCCCTTTACCTATGACGACAAACCAAACGACAAATAATTTATATGGATACACTGAAAATTGCGGGCTCGAATCAGCCCGATATGCCGTGGGAGGACCGTCCCGCCGGCTCCAAAGAGGTGATGTGGCGTTACAGCGCGAACCCGATCATCGGGCGTCATGCGCTTTCGACGTCGAATTCGATCTTCAACTCGGCGGTCGTTCCCTTCAAAAAAGGAAAATATAACTATGTGGGCGTTTTCCGGTGCGACGACACGAACCGCCGGATGCGCATCCACGTAGGCTTCTCGGTCGACGGCCTTCGGTGGGAGATCGAGGAGTCCGACTTCCGGCTGGAGGGTGCGGACGCCGAGATCGGCCAGTGGGTCTACGGCTACGACCCTCGCGTTGCGAAGATCGGCGACAAATACTACGTTACGTGGTGCAACGGCTACCACGGGCCGACGATCGGCATTGCGTGGACGGATGATTTCGAGACGTTCCACCAGCTTGAAAACGCATTTCTTCCCTATAACCGCAACGGGGTTCTGTTTCCGCGCAAGATCGGGGGCCGGTTCGCGATGCTGTCGCGTCCGAGCGACACGGGTCACACGCCCTTCGGGGACATCTTCTATTCGGAGTCTCCGGACATGGAGTTCTGGGGCCGCCACCGTCATGTGATGTCTCCCTCGGCGTTCGAGGTTTCGGCGTGGCAGTGCATGAAGATCGGCGCGGGCCCCGTTCCCATCGAGACCTCGGAAGGGTGGCTGCTGTTCTACCACGGGGTGCTTCGCTCGTGCAACGGCTATGTCTACGCCTTCGGCTCGGCATTGCTGGATTTGGAGGAGCCGTGGAAGGTCACGGCCCGCAGCGGTCCCTACCTGATTTCGCCGCGCGAGATTTACGAACTGACGGGCGACGTTCCGAACGTTACGTTCCCGTGCGCTGCGCTGCACGACCCCGCGACGGGGCGCGTGGCCGTCTACTACGGATGCGCCGACACGGTTACGGGCCTTGCGTTCGGCTATATCCCCGAAATCATCGACTTCACGAAGCAAAACTCGATCCTCTGATGCGACTGCGACGAACGCTGCTTACCCTGGCGCTCGCCGCAGCCGTTTTCGGCGCTGCGGCTTCTGCGCAGCCCCCTGCCGACCGGGTCGACCCGTTCATCGGGACTACGAACTTCGGGACCGCGAACCCCGGGGCCGTCACGCCGCACGGGATGATGTCGGTGGTTCCGTTCAACGTCATGGGGTCGGAGGAGAACGTCTACGACAAGGACGCCCGCTGGTGGTCCACGCCCTACGAATACCATAACAAATTCTTCACGGGCTTCGCGCACGGCGCCTTGAGCGGCGTGGGGTGCCCCGAGCTGGGCGCGCTGCTGACGATGGCCACGACGGGCCCTCTGACGGTGGATTACCGGGAGTACGGCACGTCGTACCGGGACGAAAAGGCCTCCCCGGGCTATTACTCGGTCTTTCTGGACAAGTACGGCGTCCTTGCCGAAGCCACGGCCACGGCGCGTAGCTCGGCCGAGAGGTACACCTTTCCGGAAGGCACAGGGCATATTCTGTTAAATCTGGGCGAGGGGCTTACGAACGAGAGCGGCGCGATGGTTCGCCGGGTGAGCGCCACGGAGATCGAGGGTACGAAGTTGCTGGGGACGTTCTGCTACAATGCGCAGAAGGTTTTCCCGGTCTATTTTGTGCTGCGCGTTTCGAAGACGCCGAGTGCCGGCGGCTATTGGAAGAAGCAGCGGAAGATGACGGGCGTGGAGGCCGAGTGGACCCCGGACAACGGGAGGTATAAACTCTACACGGAGTACGGGCGCGAGCTTTCGGGCGACGACGTGGGCTACTGGTTCACGTTCGATGAGCTGAAAGCAGGGGAACAGGTGGAGATCCGGATGGGTATTTCGTATGTAAGCATGGAGAATGCGCGCAAAAACCTCGATGCCGAGCAGGCCGCGGATGCGCCGTTCGACGCCATCCGGGAACAGGCCCGCAAGGGCTGGAACGAGGCTCTGGGCAGAATCCGGGTCGAGGGCGGCGCCGAGCAGCAGCAGAGGGTGTTCTACACGGCGTTGTACCATGCGCTGCTGCACCCGAACCTCGTGAGCGACGTGAACGGCGAATACCCGCTGATGGAACGTTCGGGCGAGACGGGCGTGACGGATGGCGAACGTTATACGGTCTTCTCGCTGTGGGACACCTGCCGCAACCTGCACCAGCTGCTGACGCTTGTCTACCCGGATCGTCAGCGGGAGATGCTGCGCTCGATGACGGGGATGTACGAGGAGTGGGGTTGGCTTCCGAAATGGGAGCTTTACGGCCGCGAGACCTTCACGATGGAGGGTGACCCTGCGATCCCGGTGATCGTCGACAGCTGGATGAAGGGCCTTCGGGATTTCGATGTCGCCAAGGCCTACGAGGCGATGCGCAAGTCGGCCACGACGCCCGGTGCGCAGAACCGCATGCGGCCCGACATCGACCCCTATATCGAGAAAGGCTATATCCCGCTGGGATTCTATGCCAAGGACCTTGCGGGCGACACCTCCGTCTCGCACGCGCTGGAGTACTACATGGCCGACGCTGCGCTGTCGCTGCTGGCCGATTCGCTCGGACAGGGGGACGACGCGCGTCTGTTCCGCGCCCGCTCGCTGGGCTACAAACGCTATTACAGCCCGGAAAGCGGTACTTTGCGTCCGCTCCATCCCGACGGAACTTTTTTAAGCCCCTTCGACCCGAAGGCGGGCGAGAACTTCACGGCGGCTCCGGGCTTCCACGAGGGGAGTGCGTGGAACTATACGTTCTACGTTCCGCACGACGTGGAGGGGCTTGCGAAGCTGATGGGCGGACGACGCAAATTCATCGACAAACTGCAAATGGTCTTCGACGAGGGGTTGTACGACCCTGCGAACGAACCCGACATCGCCTATGCGTATCTGTTCAGCCGCTTCCGGGGCGAGGAGTGGCGCACGCAGCGGGAAACCCGGCGGCTGTTGGAGCGATACTTTACCACCGCCCCCGACGGCATCCCGGGCAACGACGACACGGGGACGATGTCGGCGTGGGCTGTTTTCACGATGCTGGGCCTCTATCCCGACTGCCCGGGCGAGCCGTACTACACGCTGACGTCCCCGACGTTCGACCGTGTGGAGATCGACACGGAGCGGGGAACGCTGGTGATCGAAAAAAGCGGCGAGGGCTATATCGACCGGATGACGCTTGGCGATAAACCGTTGAAAAATTATCGTATCTTGCACGATGAATTGCTCAAGGGCGGAAAACTTACTTTTGAACTTCAAACTGGAAAATAGATGAAACTTACCGGATTCTTATTCGCCGCGGCCCTGCTGGGCGCGTGCACGCAGGCTGCGGAGGAGAATTACACGCGCCATGTCGATCCGAAGATCGGCACAGGCGGCCACGGGCACGTCTTCGTGGGTGCCAACGTCCCCTTCGGCCTGGTGCAGGTGGGGCCGACGAGCATTCCGCAGACGTGGGACTGGTGCTCGGGCTACCATGCGAGCGATTCGACGGTGATCGGCTTCTCGCACACGCATTTGAGCGGCACGGGCATCGGCGATTTGTTCGACGTGACGGTCATGCCCGTCACGGGCGATGTGACCTACGCCCGGGGCACGGAGGATGATCCGACATCGGGTCTTTGGTCCTATGCCGACCGGACCCAAGAAATTGCCCGGCCGGGCTACTATTCGGTGCCGCTGACGCGCTACGGCATTCGGGCCGAGCTGACGGCCACGGCGCGCGTGGGTCTGCACCGCTACACCTTCCCGGCGTCTGAAAAGGCAGCCGTGGTCTTCGACCTGGAAAACGGCGGCTGCTGGGACAAGGCCACGGAGACGCATCTCGCAAAGGAGGGCGACCGGACGGTGACGGGCTGGCGTCACTCGACGGGCTGGGCCAAAGACCAGCGGGTCTACTTCGCCGCGGAGTTCTCGAAACCCTTCGAAAAATTCGAAACCATCGGCGATAACTACGCCCGGGCTTCGTTCCGTACAACCGACGGGGAACAAGTGTCGCTGAAAGTCGCTTTATCGCCCGTAAGCGTCGAGGGTGCGAAAGCGAACCTTGCGGCGGAACTCTCCGGATGGGATTTCGAAGAAACGGCGGCCGCTGCCGACAAGGCGTGGAACGATGAACTGTCGAAGGTGAAGATCGAGACGGAGGATGAAACGTCGAAGCGCATCTTCTATACGGCGCTGTATCATACGATGGTGGCTCCGTCGCTCTTCTGCGATGTGAACGGCGATTACCGCGGAGCCGACGGCAAGGTGCATGAGAATCCGGGGCGCGATACCTATACGACCTTTTCGCTGTGGGACACTTACCGGGCGGCGATGCCGCTGATGACCGTCCTGCACCCGGAGCGGATGCCCGACATCATCCAGACGATGCTGCACATCGCCGACGAGCAGGGACGGCTCCCGGTATGGCACCTGTGGGGTAATGAGACCGACTGCATGGTGGGCAACCCGGGTATTGTCGCGGTGGCGGACGCCATCGTAAAGGACATTCCGGGCTTCGACCGGGAAAAGGCCTTCGAGGCGATCCGTAAGACGGCCATGAATCCCGACCGGGGCAACGGCCTGCGCATGGAGTACGGCTACATCCCGTGCGAGATGTTCAACGAGGCCGTGGCCTATGACATGGAGTACGCTTTGGCTGACGGCGCGGCGGCGCGTGCCGCCGAGACGCTGGGCAAGGCGGAGGATGCGAAGTATTTCGAGGAACGCAGCCATAGCTACCGCAACTATTTCGACCCGCAGACGGGATTTATGCGGGGCCGGGATTTGAAAAAAGGCTGGAGGACGCCCTTCAATGCGTTCGCCTCGACGCACCGCGCCGACGATTACTGCGAGGGCAACGCCTGGCAGTATACGTGGCTGGCTCCGCACGATGTCAAGGGCCTCGAAGGGCTGTTCGGCTCGCGTGCGAAGATGATTGAAAAGCTGGATTCGCTCTTTACGGTAAGTTCGGTCATCGAAGGCGGCGAGACCTCGCCCGACATCTCGGGGCTGATCGGCCAGTACGCCCACGGCAACGAACCGAGCCACCATATTTTGTACCTCTATACGATGCTGGGGCAGCCGTGGAAGACGGCCGGCAAGGTCCGCGAGGTGCTCACGACGCTCTACCACGACCGGCCGGACGGATTGTCGGGCAACGAGGACGTGGGACAGATGTCGGCGTGGTACGTTCTTTCGTCGCTGGGAATGTACGAGGCCGAGCCTGCGGGCGGACGCTACTGGTTCGGATCGCCGCTCTTCGACCGGGCCGAAGTGAAGGTCCCGAGCGGTGTGTTCACGATCACGGCCGAGAACAACTCCGCTGCGAACAAGTATATCCAGCGGGTGTGGCTCAATGGTCAACCCTACACGAAGCCTTGGATCGGTCATGCCGACCTGATGAAGGGCGGGGAGCTGCGCTTCGAGATGGGCGACGAACCCAAGGTGTGGTACTGCCCCGACGAACCGGAGGCGTACGCCGACCAGCGGCCCGCGGAGGAGCAGCGGCTTTTTAAGTCGGAAGCGGTAGAGGGGGAGATCGCCCGCGTGTGCGGTCTTCTGACCAACGAACGCCTGCGGTGGATGTTCGCCAACTGCTTCCCCAACACGCTCGACACCACGGTGCACTACGGCGAGGACGAGGCGGGCAATCCCGATACCTACGTCTACACGGGCGACATTCCGGCCATGTGGCTCCGCGACTCGGGGGCGCAGGTGTGGCCCTACGTGCAGCTGTGCAAGGAGGACCCGGCGTTGCAGAAGATGATCGCGGGGGTGATCCGCCGCCAGCTGAAGCTGATCAACATCGACCCCTATGCCAACGCTTTCAACGTTGCGCCGACGGGGGCGCACAACAAGACGGATTTTCCGCAGGCCGACCCGATGGTCTTCGAGCGCAAGTGGGAGATCGACTCCCATTGTTATCCTCTGCGCCTTGCGCACCACTACTGGAAGACCACGGGCGACACGTCGGTCTTCGACGGGGAGTGGACCTCGGCGATGCGCAACATCGTGAAGACGCTGCGCGAACAGCAGATGAAGGAGGGTCCGGGCGATTACACCTTCCTGCGCACGACGGACCGTCAGCTGGACACCCGCTGCCATGTGGGGCGCGGCAACCCCGTGAAACCCGTGGGGCTGATCGTCTCGGCGTTCCGCCCTTCGGACGACGCCACGACTTTCGGATTCCTCGTGCCGTCGAACTTCATGGCCGTCACGTCGCTGCGCAAGGCTGCCGAGATCCTGACGGCGGTGAACGGCGAGCGGGAGCTTGCCGCGGAGTGCACGGCGCTGGCCGACGAGGTGGCCGGGGCATTGCAGCAATACGCTGTCGTGGAGCATCCGGAGTTCGGAAAAATCTACGCCTTCGAGGTCGACGGTTTCGGCAGCGCGCAGCTTATGGACGACGCCAATGTGCCCTCGCTCTTGGCCATGCCCTATCTGGGCGACGTGGAGTGCACGGACCCGATTTACGAAAACACCCGGCGGTTCGTCTGGAGCACGGAAAATCCCTATTTCTGGCGCGGAGCTGCCGGAGAGGGTATCGGAGGACCCCATATCGGCGTCGAAATGATCTGGCCCATGAGCATTATGATGCGGGCCTTCACGTCGGAGGACGACGCCGAGATCCGCGATTGCATCGTCGCCCTGATGACCACCGATGCCGGGACGGGCTTCATGCATGAATCCTTCTCGCGCCACGATGCCGCGAATTTCACCCGCGCGTGGTTCGCCTGGCAGAACACGCTCTTCGGGGAGCTGATCCTCAAACTCGTAAACGACGGGAAAACGGACCTGCTGAACTCCATCCGATAATGAAGAACCGCGCATTCATCGTCCGGAAGGCCCTCTCCTCGGACTTGTTGCGCGGCTCCGAACGCCGCAATGTCGCTGCTCCCGTCTTTTTCCGGCCTTGCCGTCCCCTGGTGGATCGGTTGTGAACCGGCCTGCCGGCGTCCGTGCGAAAGGCAGGGGGTCGGGAAATTGCGGGTTTGTTAACGAAAAGATGCGCTCCCTTCCGGGGCGCATCTTCCGTTTCTCCGAAGCGGGGCCTATTCCTCGACCTCTTCGAAATTGCTCTTGTCGACGCCGCAAACCGGGCATGCCCAGTCGTCGGGAATCTCCTCGAACGGCGTTCCGGGGGCGATGCCTCCGTCGGGATCGCCGACTGCGGGATCGTAGATCCACTCGCAGACTACACAACGATACTTTTTCATCTTTTACTCGTTTTATAAGGTGAATAATGGGTATGCAAATTGGCTGCCGCTTACGCCTCCTCCTCGGCATCTTCGTCGGGGCGGTTTCCGCCCGGCGGAGGGAGTTCGGCCACCAGCCGGTCGGCATCGGCGCACGAGACATAGAGCCGGTCTTCGTAGATGTCCGTGATCTCGACGAAATTCCGCCACTCCGAGGCGTAGAGCCGCACGCGGTCCAGCCTCCGCAGGTCGATGAAGTGTCCGTAGTAGCCGAAGAACCCGCATCCGCCGAAGATCGGCAGAAACCATTTCATACGTTTGGGGTCCACCCGGCGCACCGAGGCGATCTCGTCGCGGCGTATTTCGGTGATGTCCAGCAGACAGCGCACTTCGACCGTCTCGTCCGACACGACGATCTTGCGGGGAATCGACAGCGACATCAGGGCCACCAGCGCCACGATGAACGAGGTGAACCACGCCGAGAGGTAACCCCCTTCGTACAGGTGGTACAGCAGGCCGCCCAGCAGGACGAAGACGATGATGTAAATCAGCGTCCAGTAGATCGTGCTGTGATCGAAGCGGTATTTATACGTGCTCTGCATCGGTAGTCCCTTCTTCGTTTTCGGCCTCTTCGCGTGCGGCGATCAGCGCTTCGGCGATGACGAAATCCCCGGGGGTCGTGAGTTTGAGGTTTTCGCGCTCGCCCTCCGCCAGGCAGACCGCCTGTCCGACGGCCTCGACCACCGAAGCGTCGTCGGTGAACTCCGCGCGGTATTCGCTCTCGTAGGCGCGGCGCAGGACCTCTGCGCGGAAGATTTGCGGGGTCTGCACGATGCGCAGAAGCCGGCGGTCGACGATGTGCGACGCAGCGCGCCCTGCGGCGTCCGCCTCTCCGTCCGTTTCGCGGAACGAATCCACCGGCTCCACGACCGGAATCGCAGCCCCGTGTTTTGCGGCGGCTTCGGCCACACGGCGGATCATCGCGACGCTCCCCAGCGGGCGCACGCCGTCCTGCACGGCGATCAGCCCGGGGTCGGACGTCAGCGCGGCCAACCCGTTCCTCACCGAGTGGAACCGCTCCGCGCCTCCCGCGGCGATTTTGTGTTCGGCGACATCGAAACGCGCCGAGAGGTTTTTCCAGAACCCGATGTGCTGTTCGGGAAGTACCGCCACGATCTCGGCGCCGGGCAGCGCCGCGGCGAACGTGTTGATCGTGCGCGCCAGTACGGGCATGCCGCCCAGAAACCGGAACTGCTTGGGCCGTGCGCCGCCTGCGCGGCTTCCGCTGCCCCCTGCTACGATGATGACTCCCGTGCGTTCCATAGGCCTGTCGTTTTATTGTTTGTCGGGTGTTTGTACGGTTGCGGGCAGGACGAGCGAATCGAGCTGCGTGATCTGCTCCTCGGGGCTGACTTCGCCGTTGAGTTCAGCCGTGATGTGGTCGCGGACGAATTCGAACAGCGCGCGGTTCTCCCTGGCGATCGGCTCGGCGGGTTCCGACGGAATCTTCAGCGGGTCGATCGGCGTGCCGTTCTTCCAGACGCGGTAATCGAGGTGCGGGCCGGTCGATGCGCCCGTCGAACCGACGTAGCCGATCAGCTGACCCTGCGACACGCGCGAACCTTTGACGATGCCCTTGGCATAGCCGCTCAAGTGGAGATAACCCGTCATCAGGTTGCCGGCGTGCTTGATCTTGAGCGTGTTGCCGCCTCCGCCGCCCCAGCCTTTGAAGGTCACCGTGCCGTCGGCCACGGCGTGTACGGGCGTGCCTTTCGGCGCGGCGTAATCGACGCCCGTGTGCGGGCGGTAGACCTTGTAGATCGGGTGTTTGCGGGCGTAGGAGAATTTCGAACTGATGCGCGAGTATTTCAGCGGGGCCTTGAGCATCTGCTTGCGCAGGCTCGCGCCGTCCGCCTCCCAGTACTGGATTTTGCCGCCCTGGCGGAACGGGATGGCGTAATACTCCTTGCCGCCCTGCGAGAACTTCGCGCCCCAGATGCGCCCGATGCCCACCGACACCGTGTCGTCGATGAACCGCTCGTCGTAGATCACCGTGAAGTCGTCGCCCTTCTGGATGCCGAAGAAATCCACCGTCCACTGGTAGATGTCCTCCAGTTCGGCGGCCAGAGCGTAGGGCAGCTGCTGCTCCATGATCGCGCCCCAGAGCGAGGAGTTGATCACGGCGCTTTTCTTCGTGCGGCGCAGCGTGTAGGCCTTGGCGTCCTTGCGCACGGAGACCGAGTCGTCGTGGAATCCGAAGACCACGTAGTCGGTGACCGATATTTCATAGGCGAGGTAGTCGAGATGGGGTGCGTAGAGCGAATCCTCGTGGATAAAGGCCGTGTACTTGTGCCCGGCGCGGATATTGCGCAGCGGGAACACCTCCTTCGAGGCTTTGTCCAGCCGGTCGACCGCGAGGGCCGACACGCCGAATCCGTTGAGTATTTTCCCCAGCGTTTCGCCGCTTCCGACCTCCCCGGTCTCGGTGCGGTAATCGTCGGCATTGATGCCGTAGAGCATGTTGTGAGGCTCCTCTGCGTCCTCCACTTCCACCGCCGGACCCTGGGTCCGGTTGCAGGCGCCTGCCGCTGCGAGCAGCAGGGCGCATATCATTATTTTCAGACCGTTCATAAGATGAAGACAAAGATAGTGCAAGACGGGCGCAAATGCAAACTTGTTTGCAATTTGCCGAGCCGCCGCCTGTATAAGGCGCTGCCAAAGATAGTGCAAGCCGGGCGCAATGCCAAATTTTTTTTGCGGATCGCTTGTCGTCGTGCGGTGCGGACCGCAGGGGCTGTCGGTGCTTTTTGACCGTCCGGGAGACAGAACCGCGGCGGTTGCCGCGGGGTATAGCTACCTTTTGGTGTCAAAAGGTAGCGCCAAAACCATCCGCATGTCGCTTTCGCGGGAACAACCTCCGGCCCGCGTTGAGCG
>OGOK01002554.1_pt1 | contig 10314 bp, 7 predicted proteins | sample 1552661 | NCBI WGS metagenome assembly OGOK01 (sample SAMEA2580172, study PRJEB22360) | human gut metagenome | biome: human gut; feature: human-associated habitat; material: faeces | place: Denmark | collected 2008/2010
TGCCCAAGATAGTTCGCTGGAAACGGCGCGTGAAAATAGGTAGTCGCCGACTTAAACAAAACCCCTGAGGAAGAAATTCCTTGGGGGTTTGTTGTTTTTGTGCGGTACTTTCTTTCACCGGCAAAGAAATTACCAAAAGTTTCTATTTTTGCTTGATTTTTTCGTACAGTATGCTATCATAGGGGTGGAAACGCTTTTGGGAGAAACGCGTTCCCATGCAAAAAACAGTTGACAAAGGATCGGCCTGCTGTTTGACCACCACTTTTCGATCATGTGAGCATGAACTGGAAAGGAGCAGAAGAAAAATGACAAACAAGAAATTCAAGTTGGCAGCAATGTCGCTGGCCACTGCGGTTGCCGTGAGCACGGTTGGCCCCAGTGCTTCTGCGGTGACGTATTATCTGGGCAATGGCAGTGTAATTGTTGACAAGGATGATAATGGTGCATTCAGTTATCAGGAAGGCAATGAGAAAAAACTCACCTACGTCAACGATGAGAAAGAGCAAACTGGCGATGGTACGATCTACGTCATGGACGGCAAGGCTCCAACGGAAGTTCCGCCAACCACTGATAACTCCGACAATGGCACAGAGGTACCCACACCTACGGATAATGCCACACAATCCACCGATGCTTCTGGCAACAACGAAGAGAACAACACCACGACTGAGACCACAACCCCAAACACCATCACGGTCAAAGAGGATGTGAAAGATGCAACCATCGTGGTTGACGGCGTGAATGTAGATACCAGCACCCCGACTGAAGTGCCCACAGATGCCCAAAAAGATAAAACCATCATCAAGGTGGGCGAGGGTGCAGATGTTGACCTGACAGTCAAGGATTCCAACCTGACCACCGGCGGCCATGGCATTGATATCGGTGTGAATCTGAAAGATGATGATGAGAACAAAAAACCAACGTTGACCTGACGCTGGATAATACCAAAATCAATCTGACGGAAAATGCCACAGCGGGCATCAACGCACGGGATAATTCCGACGTGGATATCACCCTTAAAGGGGATAATACTATTGATGGTTCTGAAGCAATCGACAAAGTGACCGAAGGCGGAGGACACGATATCTCTAAGGATAACGTCAATATTGAGGGCATCCGTGTGGGCGGCGAAGGCGCAAGTGACAGCTCGGATGCCAGTGAGGGTGCAAATACCAAGCTGACCATCAGCGGTGGTGTAGAAAAGACCGAAACTGCGGAAACAGACACAGAAGAAACGGAAAGCCCCGCGGGCGGTTCGCTGACCATCAGTGATACCACAGGCGGTCTGGTAATGGCAGATGGCTCGGACGTGGAAATCACAGACGGAGCGGACGTGACCATTGAGGAAACAAAAACCTCTGGTTCTACGCAGGCTGGCCGTGGTGTGACCCAGCATGGTGATTTGACCATCTCCGGCGACTCTTCCTTAAAGATAGACGGTGTGGAGGACAATGCAAAGCAAGCGTCGCATACCGGTATTGGCATTGCCAGCTGGGATGATATCACAGTCGAGGATGGCAGTACGCTGGAGATCAGTGATGCTACAACCGGTATTTACGGCCACCAAGGTTCGGGTGCAAGCCTGACTGTGGAGGATAGCGCGCTGAATATTGCTGGCAGCAGCTTCGGCATTGACTATGAAGGTGCCGGAAAAGATAAAGAGGGAAATGTACTCAAATCTGCCGGGGATATCACGTTCGACAATGCAGAAGTCGATATCAATATTACCCCGGAAACCCCGAATGCCGCAGGCTATGGCATTGCCGCCCACGGTGACAGTAATATCACCTTTAAAAATGGCACAGAGGCCGAAATCAAAGTTACTTCTGAAAACCCGGATGCGGGAACCTGGGGCATTTATAATGAGCGTGGCGGGACCGGCAATCTGACAGTGAACGACAGCACGGTGGATATCGATGCAAACCGTGGAATTTACGCCGGTTTCCAGAAGGTTGAAATCGCAAACAACAGCGTTGTGACCTCCAAGAACACCCATCAGGCAATGTATGCTCTGGGCGGCAGTGATGGTAAGGGCCTAAAACTGCGTGTGACCGGAAACAGCCGATATCATCTAACAGGCGGTACGCGGGGTAACTGGGGGATTCAGGCAACCTCTGCCCGGGGACATGAAATTCTGGTTGATGACAATGGACAGCTAATTTCCGATATGGAGAATTCCTATACGGCAGTTGGTCTGGGCAAGAATGCTAAACTGGTCGTGGATAATGGTACTGTTCTTGTGAGGGGAAAATACGACAAGGCAGGACTGTTTGCTTACGGTGATAACAGCACCATCCACATCAAAAACAATTCCCATGTGGAAGCAACAACGATTACCCTTAACCCCTTGATAAAAAAGATACCGACTGTGGGCCAGAAGCTCATCGTTACCGGCGGCACGCTGACCTATGATTACAGCGCCGACAACACCCTGTGGCCCGTGAACGAGCAGGGCGACAAGCTGACCAATTTCCTGCTGACCAAGGATGATGCCCACGCAAACTTCGATGCTCTTTCCTATAAAGGCCAGACCTACACCTACCTCTCTGACCTGAACAAGGAGACCGGGAAGCAGTATCTCTCCGTGTGGGTGCCCGCCGCCGCACTGAACTATATGCTGGATGTGGACGGTTCCCACGACCCGGAGATCATCGGCAAGGCGCTGGAAGAGCTGAAGCAGGCCGGATACAATTTCGACACTGCCTACCAGACCGCTGAGAATGGCGATCAGGTCGTTATTCTGCGGGATATGGTGGTGAACGGTAAGAGCCTGAACTTCACCAAGACCACCGATGCAGAGGGCAACACCAAGCTCATCTGGGGCAACTACGAAAAGCAGGCAGAGGGTGCTCCCAGCGCTTATGATATGGTCTATGGCACCGAGTATGAGTATGAGGGCAAGACCTATACCATCGTCTGGGGCTATGAGAGCCAGAACAATCCCAACACCACCGCAGCAGCGGGCGTGCTGGATGCTTTTGGCCCGGATTCCAACGTGAAGGTCACCGGCGAGAACATCGACGGCACCGACTCCGCACGGTACACCGTGACCATTTACGGCGCTCTGCGGGAAGTGACCGACCCTGTGATCCCCACGAACCCGAAACCGGAAACGCCCGAGAGCTCCGATCCGACTCCTCCGGCTCCCACTGCGCCGACTACCCCGGCAGTGCAGGATGCACGGCCCACCACTCCCGCCGTGGAGCAGGCAGTTGCTAAGACCACGCCCGCCCCGGAGACCCCCGTGAACCCGCCGGTACAGGATGCCCGCCCGGAGAGCGGCAAGCTGATCCAGACCGGTACCACCAACTGGATGGCAGATGTTCTGGTGCGTGCAGGCGGTGTTCTGCTGGCTGCCGGTTATCTGCTGGAGCGTAAGCGCAAGAGCATGTTCCATAAGGCACAGCACTGAACACGTTCTTGTAGATGACGTAAAAAGGTAAAATATTGAACTGGCTTGGGGCCGCTGCACAAATTTTTGTGGGGCGGCCCCAATTTTTGCAGAAAAAGGCGCTCCTGTCTCGTATTAGGGGATGAAAGCGCTTTTGATTTTGCAAAAAGGGATGAGAACGAGAATGAAAACTTCACCGCACCGCCGGAAGCACCGGCGCAGAGCCTTCCGGTGGCTGTTCTGGCTGCTGGTGCTGGCGACCCTGCTTCTGCTGTTGTGGCCCCGGCGGGTCACGCTGGATGGGCTGAACAGTCCCCATGCCATTTTACTGCGGGCCGACAGCGGAGAGGTGCTGGCCGAAAAGGATGCCGACAGCACGATCTATCCGGCTTCCATGACCAAGATGATGACGGCGTTGCTGGCCATAGAAGCAAACCCGGACCTCGACACGCCCGTGACCCTGCCCGAGGAGATCTTTCCGGCTCTGCAGGCCCAGAATGCCTCGCTGGCAGGGTTTCAGCCCGGGGAAACGGCCACGGTGCGGGATCTGCTGTACGGGGCTATGCTGCCCTCAGGGGCCGAGTGCTGCGAAGCGCTGGCCCGGGAGGTGAGCGGCAGCGAGGAAGCTTTTGTGGCCCGGATGAACGAGAAAGCAGCAGAGCTGGGGATGACCGGCACACATTTCTGCAACCCCACCGGCCTGCACGACCCAGAACATGTTTCCACCGTGCGGGATATGGCCCGGCTGACAGAAGCAGCCCTGCAGAACGAGACCTTCCGCAAGCTGTTTACCACGGAGCGGTATACCGTTCCGGCCACCAACTGCCACCCGCAGGGGTTTACGATGCACAGCACCCTGCTGAGCCAGCTGGACGGCACAGAGCTGCACAGTGGCCGGATCCTGGGCGGTAAGACCGGTTACACCGGGGAAGCAGGGCTCTGCCTTGCCAGTCTGGCCGAGGTGAAGGGCAGGGAATACATTCTGATCACGGCCGGGGCAGGGGGAAACCACGGCACCGCGCCCTACCACATCGAGGATGCCGTAACGGTCTACCGCCGTGTGAGCCGGGGGTCCTGAACAGGGGAGCGGATGCGCTCCCTTTTTCTGTGCCCGGCTTTGTGGTACAATGGAACAAAACCATTCACAGAACAGGAGAACCATCATGCTCAAGGATTCACAGGTCGATCTCTGCGGCCGCACCGATTTTACCCGCACCGCGCCCCTGCTTGCCCGGGACGAGGCGTTTTCGTTTGCCTGCGCGGGCTGCGGCGGCTGCTGCCGGGGGCGGGAGGATATCGTGCTGTCGGGCTTTGACCTGTGGCGCATTGCGGCCCGCCTGCGCCTGCCGCCCCGCACCGTGGCCCGGGCGTTCTGCCGGGGAAGCATCGGGCGGGTCAGCCGCCTGCCGGTGCTGCGGCTGGCCCCGCTGAAGGAGGAGCGCAGCAACTGCCCCTTCCTCACCGGGAACCACTGCGCCATCCACGATGCCGAGCCGCTGGTCTGCGCCCTTTACCCGCTGGCGCAGGAGATCACGAAGGACGGGCAGGTATCCTACTTTTTGCAGCCCACCCAGTGCGGCGGGCAGGTCATTGCGGCAAGAGTGGGGGATTATCTGACCCGTTACGATGTGCCCGCCCGGGAGGCCACCGATGTGCGCTGGGCGCAGGTGTGCATGGAGTTGGAGGATACCGTGGAGCGGCTGGAGGCTCTGTTTGAGCCGGTGTTTGCCAGGCGGATGCAGGAAAAGCTGTGGCAGGCGCTGTATTACCGGTACGACTTTGCAAAAGAGTACCGCCCCCAGCTGGAAGAAAATCTGCTCTGGCTGGACGGTGAGCTGAAAAAGCTCGAAGGAATGCAGATGCGGCACAGAACAATCGAAAAAAGTGATAGATAAAATTACTTTGATTGATAATTCGGGCTGTTTCCCGGTTGTTTTGGAGCGGAAAGTGTGATATACTTCACGAGTGTAAAGCGGTAGCGCGATGCGATTGGCCGCTTGAATACTGACTTTCATGCGGTGTCCTGTTGCCGCGAAAGTAGAATTGAGGGAGTAATATCATGCGTAAAATTTCTCGTCGTTCGTTCCTGTCTGCCGCCGCTGTCTGCGGCGCAGCTGCTGCCCTGACTGCCTGCGGCGGTTCCTCCAGCTCCACGGCTGCTTCTTCCACCGCTTCCTCTGCTGCGGCTTCTTCCGCAGCGGCTGACGGCCAGAAGTATACCGTTGGCATCTGCCAGCTGGTGGAGCACGCCGCTCTGGATGCCGCCACCCAGGGCTTTGAGGATGCCCTGACCGCACAGTTCGGCGAGAATGTCACTTTTGACTTCCAGAACGCCCAGAACGATTCCGCAACCTGCGCCACCATCGCCAACGGCTTTGTTTCCGCAGGCGTTGACCTGATCATGGCAAACGCTACCCCCGCCCTGCAGGCCGCACAGGCTGCCACCGACAGCATCCCCATTCTGGGCACCTCCGTCACCGAGTACGGTGTTGCTCTGGGCCTGACCGATTTCGATGGCACCGTGGGCGGCAATGTCTCCGGCACCTCTGATCTGGCTCCGCTGGATCAGCAGGCGGATATGATCACCGAGTGGCTGCCCGAGGCCACCAAGGTGGGCCTGCTCTACTGCTCTGCCGAGGCAAACAGCCAATATCAGGTAGACGAGGTTCAGAAGTACCTGGAGACCAAGGGCGTTACCGCCACCCAGTACGCTTTCTCTGATTCCAACGATCTGGCTTCTGTCTGCCAGAAGGCTGCCGACGAGAACGACGCAGTGTATGTCCCCACCGACAACACCTGCGCTGCCAACACCGGCATCATCGACGGCATCTGCCGCCCGGCCAAGAAGCCCGTGTTCGCCGGTGAGGAGGGCATCTGCTCCGGCTGCGGCGTGGCGACCCTGTCCATCAGCTACTACGATCTGGGCTACACCACCGGTGAGATGGCCGCCAAGGTTCTGACCGGTGAGGCCGATATCTCCACCATGCCCGTTGAGTACACCAACGTGACCAAGAAGTACAACAAGACCATCTGCGATGACCTGGGCATGACCGTTCCCGAGGGTTACGAGGCCATTGAGGAATAACAGGCGCTCTGTCTGCTTTGCAGAAAGCTCCCCTGATAGGGGCGCAGAGTTCACGCTGCAGTAACGAAGAGACTTTACAATAAAATCAGCGGAGAAGAGCGAATTTTTGTTCTTCTCCGCTTTCCCGTATCAGAAAAAAGTGTAGTTACAGGAGGAAAACGTTTTGGATATTCTTGCAAGACTTGCCAACCTGCCCGGTGCCTTGCCCGGTGCCTGTGCGCAGGGCCTCATCTGGGGCATCATGGCCATTGGTGTGTACCTGACTTACCGCATCCTGGATGTGGCTGACCTGACCGTAGACGGTTCCTTTGGCACCGGCGGCGCGGTCTGCGTTATGTGCCTGCTCTCCGGCATGAACGTCTGGGCAGCGCTCTTCATCGCCCTGCTGGCCGGTCTGGCCACCGGCCTTGTCACCGGTCTGCTCCACACCTTTATGGGCATCCCGGCCATTCTGGCTGGTATTCTGACCCAGCTGGCCCTCTACTCCATCAACCTGAAGATCATGGGCAAGGCCAACCAGTCCATCAACGTGGACAAGTACGACCTGCTGATCTCCCTGCGCTGGGTCAAGGAGCTTGCCCTGCACAACCCCATCATCATGGTCATTCTGGTCAGCGCTGTGGTCATCGGCGTGCTGTACTGGTTCTTTGGCACCGAGCTGGGGTGCGGCATCCGCGCCACCGGTTCCAACCCCGCCATGAGCCGCGCCCAGGGCATCAACACCAGCTTCAATGTGGTGCTGGGTCTGGCTGTCTCCAACGGTCTGGTGGCCCTGTCCGGCGCACTGCTGAGCCAGTATCAGGGCTTTGCCGATGTCAGCATGGGCCGTGGTGCCATCGTCATCGGTCTGGCCGCTGTCATCATCGGCGAAGCCCTGTTCAGCCGCATTTTCCACAACTTTGCCCTCAAGCTGGTGTCCGTCTCGCTGGGTGCCATCATCTACTACATCGTTATCCAGCTGGTACTGACCCTCGGCTTTGATGCAAACCTGCTCAAGCTGCTGAGCGCCTCCGTGGTGGCGGTGTTCCTGGCCGTGCCCTATTGGAAGAGCAAGTACTTCGCAAAGCCCGCGGCAAAGAAGGCACAGAAGGAGGATGCAAAAAATGCTTGAGATCCAGAATGTTTCCAAGACCTTCAACGCCGGTACCGTCAACGAGAAAACGGCCCTGAACGGTCTGAACCTGAAATTGAACGAAGGTGATTTTGTCACCGTCATCGGCGGCAACGGCGCGGGCAAATCCACCATGCTGAACGCTGTGGCCGGTGTGTGGCCCGTGGACAGCGGCAAGATCATCATTGACGGCACCGACGTGACCAAACTGGGGGAGCACCAGCGCGCCGCCTACATCGGCCGCGTGTTCCAGGACCCTATGACCGGCACCGCCGCCACCATGCAGATCGAGGAGAACCTTGCCCTGGCCGCCCGGCGCGGTAAGCGCCGCGGCCTGAGGATCGGTATCACCAAGGCCGAACGGGAGCGCTACCGTGAACTGCTCAAGAGCCTGGACCTGGGCCTGGAGGATCGCCTGACCGCCCGCGTGGGCCTGCTGTCCGGCGGTCAGCGTCAGGCACTGACCCTGCTTATGGCTACCATGAACAAGCCCAAGCTCCTGCTGCTGGATGAGCACACAGCCGCTCTGGACCCCAAGACGGCGCTCAAGGTGCTGACCCTCTCGGCCAAGATCGTGGAGGAGAACCACCTGACCACCATGATGATCACCCACAACATGAAGGATGCCATCAAGTACGGCAACCGCCTGATCATGATGCACGAGGGCCACATCATCTATGATGTCTCCGGGGAAGAGAAGAAGAACCTGCACGTCTCCGACCTGCTGGCCAAGTTCCAGATCGCGTCCGGCGGCGAGTTCGCCAACGACCGCATGATCCTTTCCTGATGCATTTCTGATATGAAATATCCCCTCCGGTGTGCGCGTACCGGAGGGGATATTTGCATCTTGTGCACCTTTGCAGGGTGTGCTACACTGAGAGAAAGAGGAGGTGTCTCTCGTGCGAAAAATCATCCGGCGGGCAGCTGCTGTGCTGTTGTCTGCGGCTCTGCTGCTGACGGGAACGGCCTCGGCAGCAGCCCAGATTGACCCGGTAGAGGAACGGCTTGCTGCCATGTCTCTGCGGGAAAAGGTGGGGCAGCTGTTCGTGGTGCGGGTCGAGGCACTGGACCCCAGTGGACAGTCTGATAGCACAATGCTGACCTGGGCAGAACGGCAGGGGCTGAAAAAGTATCCGGTGGGCGGCATTGTGGTGTTTCGGCAGAATGTGAAAAGCCCGGAGCAGTTGAAAAAGCTTCTGGCAGATTTTCAGGCAGCATCCGGGACAGGTCTGTTGACCGCCGTGGACGAGGAGGGCGGCAGCGTGGCCCGGCTGGCCAATGCTTCCGGCTTTGATCTGCCCCAATACCAGAGTGCCCAGGCAGTAGGTACAACAGGGGACCCGGCCAATGCCCGTGCCATGGGGCAGACCATCGGAGGCTACCTCAAAACCTACGGCCTGAATCTTGACTTTGCTCCAGTGGCAGATGTGAACACCAATCCGGCCAATACCGTGATCGGGAACCGAGCATTTTCGTCGGATCCGGCAGTGGCGGCACAGATGGTGGCCTCCGCTGTACAAGGGTTTCACGATGCGGGCATACTCTGCACACTCAAGCATTTCCCGGGCCACGGAGATACCGCAGAGGACAGCCACTACGGCACGGCCAGCAGCACCAAGACTTGGGCAGAGATGCGGGAGACGGAGCTGAAGCCTTTTGCGGCTGGAATCGCAGCTGGGGCCGACGTAGTAATGACCGCCCACATCACCACCCCCAATGCAACGCAGGACGACCTGCCTGCGTCGCTCTCCTACACTATGCTGACCGAGCGTCTGCGGGGGGAGCTGGGCTTTACTGGGGTCATCTGCACCGATTCGCTGTCCATGCAAGCCATTCGTGACCACTATTCTGCAGCAGAAGCGGCTGTAGCGGCGCTGAACGCCGGGGCAGATCTTCTGCTGATGCCGCCCGACCTGCCGGAAGCCTTTGACGGTGTACTGGAGGCTGTGCAGAATGGAACCATCAGCGAGGAACGCCTCAACGAGAGCGTCCGCCGCATCCTGATGCTGAAACAGAAAGCCGGGTTGGAGCTTGACACCCGCACCCCGCTGGAAAAGATGCTGGATGTGTTTCTGTAAGATTGAAGCATAATAAAAAGATCCCCTCCGGTGTGCGCGTACCGGAGGGGATCTTTGCGTATAAAGGAATGTTACCGCTTGATGTCGTAGTTCATGTTCATCAGGTTGCGGATGGAGCTGACATCGTCGGTGATGTTGGCATCGCCGTGAATGGTGTGCTTGATGGCGCTGCTTGCCACGGCAAAGTTGATCATGTCCATGGCGCGGTAGTCGTGGAGCATGGCGTAGATCAGGCCGCTGGCAAAGGCATCGCCGCCGCCCACGCGATCCAGAATGTTAAAGGTGTAGAGCTTGCTCTCAAAGGTGTGGCCGTCGTACCACATAAAGGCCTTGAGGCTGTTCTCGCTGCCACTGTGGGCATAGCGCACATGGCGGGCAATGCACTTGAGGTTGGGGTAGCGGGCAATGAAATGCTGGAAGATCTCGTCCTGCTGCTCATAGCTGGGCTGCAGGGGTACGCCGTCCTTCCAGTCGCCCTTGCTGTGATCATTGTCGTCCTTCCACAGGTGGTAGGGCTCAATGCCCAGCAGAACGTCAACATAAGGCAGACACTCGGTGCAGAAATCGCGGGCTTCCTCCCAGCTCCACAGGGTAGAGCGGAAGTTGCCGTCAAAGCTGACGGTCAGGCCCTTCTTTTTGGCCACCTTGA
>OGOK01002559.1_pt1 | contig 10310 bp, 8 predicted proteins | sample 1552661 | NCBI WGS metagenome assembly OGOK01 (sample SAMEA2580172, study PRJEB22360) | human gut metagenome | biome: human gut; feature: human-associated habitat; material: faeces | place: Denmark | collected 2008/2010
TAACCGATATCGGAAGGAAAAGAAAAGTAAATCAGGACTATATCTATACCTCTGAAAAACCGGTGGGAAATCTGCCGAATGTATTTATCGTGGCAGATGGTATGGGTGGTCACAATGCGGGAGACTATGCGTCCAAGGTAACGGTAGAGACCATGCTTGCCGAGATGGAGAATTCTTTTGAGAAGAATCCCACCCTGATCTTCCGCAAAGCCATTGAGGAAGCCAATGATGTGATCCGCAAGAGAGCAAGCGAGGATGAAAAGCTGGAAGGAATGGGGACTACGGTCGTGGTGGCATCCTGCATGGGCAGATTCTTACAGGTGGCCAATGTAGGAGACAGCAGACTCTATGTGGTGGGCAGCAAGATCCGCCAGATCACAAGAGATCATTCGTATGTAGAAGAAATGGTACGGATCGGAGAACTGGATCGTGCCGATGCAAGGAACCATCCGGATAAAAATATTATTACCAGAGCGGTAGGGGCGGAAGACAAAGTGGAGCCGGATTTCTTTACCGTGGAATTACAGGAGGGTGAGATCGTCCTTATGTGCTCGGATGGTCTGACAAATATGCTGGAAGACGAGGAAATCCGCATGATTATCAGCGGAGCCAGAGACCTTGTGGAGAAGGCAGAGAGCCTGGTGGAGGCGGCCAATGCCAACGGCGGCAGAGACAATATCAGTGTGATACTGATCGAGCCGTGCGCGTAAATTACCCAGCTTTTTTGGAAATGGAGAGCAAGTATGATCAAAATAGGAATGATGATCGGCGATCGCTATGAGATCCTGGAAAAAATCGGAACCGGCGGTATGTCAGATGTCTATAAAGCAAAATGTCACAAGCTGAATCGCTATGTGGCGATCAAGGTATTGAAGCAGGAATTCAGCGAAAATGCTAATTTTGTATCCAAATTCCGGATCGAGGCACAGGCGGCAGCAGGACTGATGCACCCCAATATTGTCAATGTCTATGATGTCGGGGAAGAGAACGGAATTTATTATATCGTCATGGAACTGGTAGAGGGTATTACCCTCAAAAAGTACATTGAGAAGAAGGCCAGACTGTCTTACAAGGAAGCGGTAAGCATCGCCATCCAGGTAAGCATGGGTATTGAGGCTGCACATAATAATCATATTATCCATCGGGATATCAAGCCGCAGAATATTATTATCTCCAAGGACGGCAAAGTCAAGGTGACGGACTTCGGTATTGCCAAGGCAGCTACCAGTAATACCATCACTTCTAATGTCATGGGAAGTGTACACTATACTTCTCCCGAGCAGGCCAGAGGGGGTTACAGCGATGAAAAGAGTGATATCTATTCGCTGGGTATCACCATGTTCGAGATGCTGACGGGAAGAGTTCCTTTCAACGGGGAGACTACGGTTGCCATTGCCATCAAGCATATTCAGGAAGAAATGCCGTCTCCGAAGGAGTTTGTACCGGAGATCCCTTCCAGCGTAGCCAGTATTGTACTGAAATGTTGTCAGAAGTCTCCGGACCGCAGATACCAGAATATGGCAGAACTGATCGCGGATCTGAAGCAGTCCCTGATCAACCCGGAGGAAGATTTCGTGGTGAACACCGATCCGGATATGGAAGGTGGTACCCGGATGATCTCCGATGAGGATATGGCGCAGATCAAACGAAAAGTCCCTTATCAGGGAGGACGGGAATACGAAGAGCCGGATCATGATGAGACCATGCGTCTGCGTTCCGATACCGAAGCCATGTATGAAAACGATGAGGATGGCGAAGACGAGGATAATTACGACTACGACCCCAAGATGGAGCGTGTGACCACAATCCTGGCAATTGTAGCCGGTGTGGTGATCTGTATTATCCTGATCGTTCTGGCAGTGAAGATCTTCGGCGGCAAAAATGAAGGAAGCAGCGACTCTAACTCAGGACCGATCATTACGACCGAAGAGACGGATGCCACAGAAGTGGAAAAGGTCTCCATGCCGGATGTAAGGGGCATGAAGGTAGAAGATGCAAAGAGCACCCTGACCAGTCTGGGAATCCTCACAGAGGTGACTTATGAGGAGTCCGACACGGTAGCGGAAGGTGTTGTTATCAATACAGATGTCAGCGTGGGAGCACAGATCGATAAGGGCAGCAAGGTAACCCTGAAAGCCAGTGCAGGAACTCAGGGTGTGGAAGTACCCAATGTGGTGGATCTTACTTTTGATGAAGCCAATACACAGTTGGTAAGCAAGGGATTCCTGGTCAACAAGACAGAGAGCTATTCCGATACGGTAGAGTCCGGCCGGGTGATTTCCCAGACCCCTTCCGAGGGCAACAAAGCACCGAAGGGCAGTGTGATCACTGTGACAGTAAGTCTGGGTAAGGAAGATACCAAGATCCGTGTGCCGAATCTGATCGGTCTGTCCGAGCAGGACGGCACGGTAGAAGCCATCGAGGCAGGACTGACCGTAGGCAGTGTGACCTATATCTACAGTGACGAAGTGGGAGAAGGCATGATCTGTTACCAGAGCTATTCCCATGGCTCCTATGTGGAGCAGGGAACTTCCATTGATATCAAGGTCAGTCAGGGAGCTCAGAAGGTGACTTACAAGTGTAATGTCAGCATTGCGGCACCGACGACTTCGGAAGCACCCGGCTATGTATCGGGAATGGAAGTCAGCATCAAACTGGTGACGGATGACAATAACGTACTGCTGGATACCAAGACCAGCACTTTCCCGGTAGCTACCAATTTCAACGGTATGACTGCCTCCGGTGGTACGCTCACCATAACGTATCAGGTGACAAGCGAACCGACCACCACAACGAACCCGGATACCGGGGAGCAGGTGACGGTTCCCGGAACGACAGAAGACCGTTCCTTTACCAGAAGAGTTGAGTTCGTAAAGGAATAAGATCAAAGGCGGGAAGCTATGAAGGGCAAGATTATAAAAGGAATCGCCGGGTTCTATTACGTCCATGTAGCGGACGATGGCCATACAATGGGCACGGTGTACGAATGCAAGGCAAAAGGAGTCTTTCGCAAGGATCACAGAAAACCCCTGGTCGGGGATGACGTGGAGATGGATGTCCTGGATGAGGCACAGAAAAAAGGAAATATCAGGGAATTGCTTCCCAGACACAGTGAACTGATCCGTCCGGCGGTAGCTAATGTGGATCAGGCGCTGGTGATCTTTGCCATCACGAAGCCGCAGCCGAATTTTAATCTGCTGGATCGTTTCCTGATCATGATGCAGCAGCAGGACATTCCCTGCATTATCTGTTTTAACAAGCAGGATATTGACGAGGAAGGCAAAAAGGAAGACTATCGTGCCATTTACGAACAGGCAGGCTTTCGGACGATTGCGGTCAGTGCAGCCAAAAAAGAAGGGATAGATACCATTCAGGAGTTACTCCGTGGGAAGACCACCACGGTGGCAGGCCCCAGCGGTGTCGGTAAATCCTCTCTGGTAAACTGCCTGCAGTCCGGCACAGTGATGGAGACCGGCTCCATCAGTGAGAAGATCGAGCGGGGAAAGCATACTACCAGGCACTCCGAACTGATCTCCATTGCACAGGATACGTATATTCTGGATACCCCGGGATTTAGCTCCCTGGGGTTGTTTCGGTTGGAGAAGGAGCAGCTGGCGGAATTTTATCCGGAGTTTGCCCCTTTTGAAAAATATTGCAGATTCGGAGGCTGCTCCCATATCTCTGAGCCGGTATGCGGTGTCAAGGATGCTGTGGCAGAGGGAGAGATCCCGCAGATACGTTATGAGAACTACTGTCTGCTCTATGATGAACTGAAAAATCAGAGAAAATATTAATTATGAGTGAAGTGCAGAATAATCTAGGGGAAAAATTCAAAGAAACCATTGCGGAAGCGATGAAGACCGGAGATTTTCATGCGTTGAACACGCTGGTGACGGATACGGTCAACGATGCCTTGCGGGAGGCGGATTTCCAGGCAAATCTGTCCAGAGAGGCCACGGAGAAAAAGGTGTGGAATTCCCAACGCAGCTGGCAGGATAAAAAGCGGGAGGAAGTCAAGACCGAGGCGGAGATCCAGGCGGAACGGCAGCAGCGGGAAAAGCAGCAGGAAGAGCACCGCAGACAGAACGAGGAATGGCACAGGCAGCGCAGAGAGCGGGAAAAGCAGTGGGAAGAACAGCGGAAGGCGCAGGCAGCAGAGAACCGTGCACGGAATCAGGCACAGCCGGTGACACCCAGAAAAGCTACTGCGGCAGAAATGACGTCTCTGGTCAAAATGGAGAAGAAGGGAAATGTGTCCGGAACACTGTGCACCGTGTTCGGCGGGATCGGTCTGGGATTCAGCGGCCTGGGACTGCTGGTACAGTTGTTACTGGCAGCTTTTCAGGCAGCATCTCTGAGTGCGGCAATCCTTCCGGGAGTATTGTCTCTGGTATTTTTAGAGATGATATCTTATGGCAACGGACAGCGCAGAAGATTAAAGCGTGCGGAGAAATATCTGGAGCTGTGCGGCACCAAAATGTATGGTGTGATCAACGAAATGGCCCGCTATACCGGAAAAAGTGTCCGCTATGTCAGAAGGGATCTTCGTAAGATGTTAAAAGCCGGAATGTTTCCGGACGGACATCTGGATGATAAAGAGACCTGCTTTATGCTCAATAATGTGATCTACCGTCAGTATCTGGAGACGGAGAAAGCCTATCTGGAGCAGAAGAAGGAACAGAATACAGCAGGCACCGATACACAGGATACGGAGCAGAACCGCAGAGAGCAGGAACTGCACAGTATTGTGGCAGAAGGAATGGAATACATCCGTCATCTGCGGGATCTGAATGACAGGATCGAAGGAGAAGCTATCTCTGAGAAGCTGTACCGGCTGGAAAATCTGTTGAAGGAGATCTTTGACCGAGTGCAGGAGCATCCGGAGCAGATGCACCGGATGCATAAACTGATGGATTATTACCTGCCTACTATGTTGAAACTGGTGGAGCAGTATGCGGAATTTGACGAGATCAGCAGCCCGGGAGAAGATATTCTCGATGCCAAAAAAGAGATCGAAAAGACACTGGATATGATCAATCAGGCATTCGTTACATTGCTGAACAATCTGTTCCGGGATGCAGCCTTTGATGCGTCAGCGGATGCACAGGTATTGCAGACGATGTTGGCCAGGGAAGGGCTGACGGAATCGGATTTTGTAAGAGAAAAAAGTGTATGACAGCAGGAAAGCAATGCTGATGGTAAATAAAAAATCATGAGAGAGTATGGAAAGGCGGGGTTATAAGTATGAATATGGATCTGGATGCAGCAACAAAAGAGGCACCTACCCTTACACTGGATCCCTTTGCGGAGGCAAAGGCAGAGATCGTGGAGAAGAAGCCGGAGGAACTGGTAGAGGAGCAGGCTGTTCCGGAGATGGAACTGACACCGGAAGAACAGAAAATGGTAGATGATTTTGCGGGACAGATCGATCTGACCAATACCCAGGCGGTATTGCAGTACGGTGCGGGGAGTCAGAAAAAGATCGCAGATTTCTCTGAGACAGCACTTAGCAATGTCCGGACCAAGGATATGGGCGAGGTTGGACAGCTGTTGACGGATGTAGTGGCACAGCTCAAGGATTTTGATACAGAGGAAGACAAGGGATTCTTCGGCTTGTTTAAAAAGAGCGGGGATAAGCTGAATAATCTGAAAGCAAAGTATGATAAAGCGGAAGTGAACATCAGCAAGATCTGTGATGCCATGGAAAATCATCAGGTGGTGCTGTTAAAAGATGTGGCGGTACTGGACAAGCTGTATCAGCTGAATCTGAATTATTTTAAAGAACTGTCCATGTACATTCTGGCGGGTAAAAAGAAACTGACACAGGCGAAAAACGTGGAACTGCCGGAACTTCTGGAAAAAGCACAGAAGAGCGGACTGCCGGAGGATACGCAGGCTGCGAAGGATTTTGCAGCAATGTGTGAGAGATTCGAGAAGAAGATCTATGATCTGGAACTTACCAGAGCCATTTCTCTGCAGATGGCACCCCAGATCCGACTGATCCAGTCCAATGATATCGCTATGTCCGAGAAGATCCAGTCCACACTGGTGAATACGATCCCTCTGTGGAAGAGCCAGATGGTCATTGCCATCGGTCTGGATCATGCCACCGATGCAGCCAAGGCACAGCGTGCAGTATCGGATATGACCAATGAACTGTTGAAGAAAAATGCAGAAGCACTGAAAGTGGCAACCGTGGAGACAGCGAAGGAATCAGAGAGAGGTATTGTGGATATCGAGACCCTCAAGACCACGAACCAGACACTGATGACCACACTGGATGAAGTCATGAAGATCCAGGAGGAAGGCCGTGCCAGAAGACAGAGCGCAGAGGAAGACTTACAGCGGATCGAAAATGAAATGCGTGAGAAACTGCTGGAGATGAGCCAGTCATCCCATACATGATTTTTACATAATTTTAAGCAGAGAAATCTTGACGAAACCACCAGAGGAAATTAAAATAAAATGTATGTAGGTTAATTAACGGAAGGAGCAGGAAACAAATGAAAAAAATGGAAGAAATGCTAAGGGAGAAACCAATTAAAAATAAGCTTTCTTTTGTGTTCCGCATTATGGATGTTTTATATGTGGTGTTGGCACTGGTGGCAGTTGTGGGATTGATACATTCAAAAAGCTATGTGGGAAGCGTAATTGTTGTGATCATAGTTGTATTAGCTATTGCATTTAATGCAGCTATGTCAAAAATGCTTACCAAAATGCTGGTGGAACCTATTGAAAGCCTGGTAATGGCAGCTGAAAAGATTACAGTCGGTGACTTCGAGATCGGCACTCCTTATGAGTCCGAGGATGAGCTGGGACGCTTATCCGATAGTTTTGAGACCGCAGCCGGTATTTTGAAAAAGGTTGTATCAGATCTGCAGGATATTGTAGAGCATTTTGCTGAGGGTAATTTTGATGTACATAGCAACTGCCCCGATGCGTATGTAGGACAGCTCCGCAATGTACTGGATGAACTGGATGATATGGTGAACAAGGTCAGTGAGACTATGCACGGTATTCAGGGATCTTCCGAACAGGTGTCTGCCGGAAGCAATCAGCTGGCTGTCAGTGCACAGGATATTGCAGAAGGTGCTACCAGTCAGGCTGCAGCTGTTGAAGAACTGGTGGCTACCGTAGAAGAAGTAACGAATCAGGTACTGGAGAACACCAAGTCTACCGATATCGTTCACGATAAGGCAAAACAGGTAGGTATCGAGGCAGCCAACAGCCAGCAGAAGATGGATGAGCTGGTAGATGCCATGAAGAAAATCGATACCACGACCCAGAATATCGAGAAGATCATCGCAGATATCGAGAATATTGCATCCCAGACCAATCTGCTGTCTTTGAATGCTTCCATTGAGGCAGCAAGAGCAGGGGAAGCCGGAAGAGGTTTCGCAGTCGTGGCTGACCAGATCAGACAGCTGGCAGAAGAGAGTGCAAATTCCGCAGTAGAGTCTAAGAAGCTGATCGAAGAATCCATGAACGAAGTAGGAGTGGGTAACAGGGTTACCAGGGAGACCAACGAAGCAATGCAGAAGGTTATGACCGAACTGGATCAGATCATCCAGGAGGTTGCTAATATCCGTACTGCATCCGACAGACAGGCAGTATCTGTCAGCAACATCAAGAAGGGTGTGGAGGACATCAACGATGTTATCCAGTCCAACTCCGCAGCAGCAGAGGAGACTTCCGCTACCAGCGAGGAGCTTTCCGCTTCCGCTACTACTTTGAACGAGTTGTTAGAGCACTTCAAACTGCGCGGTTAATCGGAGGATGTTTTCCCAAGATCGTAATAGAGAGAACAGAAGAACCATAGCTGAAACCACAGCTGTGGTTCTTTTCATATCGGAGGAGTAATGAGTAATAAGGAAATGCTTCATAGAAAACAATATAGGATAGCGGCGGTAGTGGCCGGTCTGGCGCTTGCAGTAAGTATGACAGCCTGTGGTGCACAGAAAGGGACTGAGGGGACGGAAAGCGTGGAAACTATGGAAAACGTGGATCCTGTGGTTCCCGAGAGCGTAGCAGCATCCGTGGAGACAACAGAAAAAGAGAAAAACGCAGAGGAATTCGGTAGAGAAACGCTGGCGGAAACGTCTGTGCCGCAAGGGGCGGCGAATAGTGCAGGACATGAAATGGTGACTTCGGGGACCGACAAAGTTCCTGGGGGAGAGGTTGCGGTGTCGAAAAGCGGTATGCCGACAGAGGCCGCAGGCAGTCAGACAGAAACGGTAGCCGGTCAGCCGGAGGCTATACAGAACCAGCCGGTGGAATATACCGACTTACAACAGATCACTCTGAATCCGGACTGGGAATATGCGGATCATTCGAAGATAAATACCGGAGCCGCAGTACTATACCGGGCACCAGAGGAGTCCGGAAGCAAGGGAATCATTATCGGAGTGAATGCGGGACATGGCACCGCCGGTGGGGCCAAAGTAAAGACGCTGTGCCATCCGGACGGTTCGGCCAAGACTACGGGAGGCAGTACGGCAGCGGGAGCTACGGAAGCTGCGGCAGTGTCCGGAGGCATGACATTTCAGGACGGGACACCGGAGCGAACGGTTACTTTGCAGATGGCACAGATCCTGCGGGACAAACTGTTGGCCTCTGGCTATGATGTACTGATGCTCAGGGACGGAGAGGATGTGCAGTTGGACAATGTGGCCAGGACCGTGATCTGCAATAACGTGGCAGACTGCCATATCGCACTGCACTGGGACAGCGGTGACGGCAAGAATTACGACAAGGGATGCTTTTACATCTCTGTGCCGGAAGTACTGAAGAGTATGGAGCCGGTGGCATCCCACTGGCAGCAGCACGATGCTCTGGGAGCGGATCTGGTGGAAGGGCTGCGGGGACAGGGAGCAACGATCTATGGAAAAGGAAACATGAGCATTGACCTGACCCAGACTTCTTATAGTACGATCCCTTCCGTGGATATGGAACTGGGAAATGCATATTCCGATCACAGCGATGCTATACTGGATCAACTGGCGGAAGGATTGCTGCAGGGGATTAACGTTTATTTTCAACAGCAGTAAGATTGGACAGAGCGGCAATGCATTGATCGGAGATGAACTTCAAAAGAAATCCCAGCACTGCCATCAGCAGCAATTCAACGAGAAACAAACCTAAAACACCCACCATACCGCGCATATAGGGAATAGCCCTCGGAGTGATAAAATAGATAATGATATGGTGGACCAGAAATACTTCATAAGAGTAGTTACTTATCGTACGGAGAAATCGGCCGTGTCCTTTTTCGAGAACCGGTTCCAGGCATGCAGCGGAAATCCAGAAGGCAACGGCCAGTATCGTTATTTTCAAACCGGTGCTGATGGGAAGTGCAAAAGGGCACAGAACAAAGAAAATCACCACCGGCAGGGATAAGAAAATCCATTTAGGATTGAATTTTTCATGATAATAACCAATCATCATACCGATTACGAACTCGTAGCCCTTCAGGAAGAAGTTCATATGGATGGGGGACGGAGAAATCGTAATGAAATAAAACAATCAAATAAATCCCGGTAGCGATGATAAAAAAGAACTTTTCACTTTTTATCATAAAAAATCGAAGCAATGGAAAGATCAGATACAACAGAATAAGACATCCCAGAAACCATTCTCCGATGGTAAGGGAAAAGGTGCTGATCCCGTGCATGCTGACCCAGGAATCCATTCCAAGAAAAGTAAAAACAATTCTCCACGCAGGAATTCCTTCAGGAAAAATATTGTGGACGGAATGGCTCTGGAAAAGGAGAAACAGGAAATAAACAATGTAAAGTATATAAAAGGGAATCAGGATGCGCAGAAATCTTTTCTTATAATATTTTGCGAGGCTGAAGTTCTCCTTCGCGGTATAGGAGAGACTGGCACCGGATAACATGAAAAATACAGCAACACCCAGGGTTGCCAGATGCATATTGCTGTTGGAAAACAGAGGATTGAGTCTCTCTACGGGACAGATTCCGGAGAGATAGAGCTGAAAGAGCAGATGATAAAAAATAATGAAACAAAAGCAGGTACATCTAAGTAAATCAAAATAACGTATTCTTTTCATTGATTTTTCCTCTTTGGTTTATGATAATGCATATTATAGCATATTTTTATTTCGAAAGAAAAGTATTTAGGTGTTTGAAAAAAACACATATTATGCTATAATTTTAGATTATATTGTTCAACTAATAAACAGAAAGGCAAAAATTCCGTTTATAGAGGGATTTTTGAACGGGTAAAGATAAAATGAAGCTGGGTATCGTTGTAAATTAGCCTTTTTTCATAAATCTATATACATCAATAAA
>OGOK01002563.1_pt1 | contig 10299 bp, 8 predicted proteins | sample 1552661 | NCBI WGS metagenome assembly OGOK01 (sample SAMEA2580172, study PRJEB22360) | human gut metagenome | biome: human gut; feature: human-associated habitat; material: faeces | place: Denmark | collected 2008/2010
CTTCCTGAAGTACCTTTTTAATGCGCTCCTCAAACTCACCGCGATATTTTGAGCCTGCCACGATTCCGGACATATCCAAAGATACCACCCGCTTTCCCGCAACGGTATCCGGAACCATTCCGGTTGTAATACGCTCCGCAATTCCCTCAACGATCGCAGTCTTTCCAACGCCCGGTTCACCGATCAGACATGGGTTATTCTTTGTCCTTCTGCTTAAGATCTGGATCACACGGCCGATCTCTTCCTGTCTGCCGACTAACGGATCTAATACTCCCTCAGCCGCCAATGCAGTCAGATCTCTGGAGTATTGATTTAATACCGGTGTATCCGATGCTGTTTTTTTCACCGGCTTACCATTCATGAAATCTTCTTTGTACAGGCTCGCATCTTCTCCCATTGCGATCAGGATATCCACATACATTTTCTGGATATTGACCGCTAAGGTATTTAAAAGGCGGGATGCAACACACTCTGTCTCTTTCATCATCGCGATCAGGATATGCTCCGTCCCGATCTCCTCTGCATGAAAACGCGCTGCCTCCCTTGCTGCCCCTTCTAACACCTGCAGTGCCCTCGGCGAATATTCCTTAGCCTCTGCCGTCAGCACCTGTGCATCCGGTGCAATGAGTTCCTCGATCAGCTGCATGACTTTGTCAAGTTCTACTCCATTATCATTTAATACCTGCGCAGCGACGCCCGTTCCTTCTTTTAAAAGTCCGATCAGGATATGCTCCGTTCCGATATAATGATGATGCAGTGATTTCGACATCTTTGAAGCCTGATCGATTGCTTTTTTTGCTTTTGATGTATATCGTATCTGCATAGTTTCTCCATTCTTTTTCTATTTATAAATCATTTAAATCGATGATCTCTAAATCATCTTCTTCCTCTTCTTCTCTCGGAATGTGTTTTTTCTCCGGAGTATGTTTCCGCTCCGGCTTTTCTTTTCTCTCCGGCCTTTGTTTCTCCTCCGGTTTTTCTTTTCTCTCCGTGCGCTGTTTTTCCTCCGGTTTTTCTTTTCTCTCCGGCCTTTGTTTCTCCTCCGGTTTTTTTCTTTCTACCGGCAGGAAATCTTCGTCCTCTTCCCAGTCCTCATCGTCAAGATCGTCAGACATGCCACGTCCAAACAATCCCGCACGCACTTTATGGATCTTTGATACGCCGACTTCGTTCTCTGTATCGTTTTCTTCCACATCATCCGGCTCTTCTTCCACTTTTTCTTTTGGTTTTCTGTGGAAAAATCCTTTTCTCTGTGTTTCTTCCTCCTCCCAGTCAGCGTCTTCCGGATCATCTACTTCCAAATCATCTTCTTCCACGCCAGGATTCTCTTCTATATTATCATCTTCTTCCAGATCAGTATCATCTTCTGCTTCCTGATCCTTTCCCTGTTTTTCGGACTTCCAGTCCCAGTCATCCTCTTCCTCATCCCAGTCGTCACTCTTACGTCCTCTCAATAGAAGATTGATAATAATAACGACAAGTACTGCGATCACAAAAGCCATAATTCCCATCATATTTCTGGAAAAAGACTTTTCTTTTGCATATTGTTCAGAGAGATCATTGTATTCCTGCTGGAGATATTCCATATTAGAAACATCTTCCGCTTCTTCTGTTTCAAACTCTGTGTTCTGGTCTGCTGCCTGTCCATCTGTTCCATCCGCCGGCTGGTCTGTTGTCTGACCGTCTGTTCCATCCGCCGGCTGATCCACTGTTCCGTCTGCTGTCTGTCCATCTTCTCTGGTCAGTGTTATCGTATACTGGGCGAGTGCTCCGTTCTGCGCCTTCACGACTACTTTTATCGTATTTGTACCGACCTGCAGATTGTCATTTCCTGTGATCGACTGCACCGTCGCAAATTCATTAACCGGTGTTGCCGTCACTGTAACGCTTGTGACATCATTCGGTACGGTAGCTGTATATTGTACTGTCTTTCCTGTAAAGTCCGGGGATAATTTTCCCGCAGAAAGTGATAACACTTCCAGCGAATTATCTGCGGAAAGTGTTGTCTGTGCAGCAGCCACCTGGATTCCGGCAGCCTTTATGTCTGCCGCAGGTTCTGTCGCAAGACATCCCATGCAGAAAAGTGCAGCTATGAATCTTACTTTTCTCTTCATTCGTTTCACACTCCCTCTATTGCCATCATCACTATGGAATTATATGAGATATTCGAAAATGCGTCAACCTCAAACTCCCTCATTGTCAAATTCCGGAATAAAACTCTCCTCCGCCGTCTCCCCCTCCTGGATAAAACCGTTTTCAATCCCTATATCGATTGCAAAATCAATAACCTCATCATATTCCCGATCCGTGATCTTACGGTTTAATTCCGGATATTTTTTCACGTTAGAGAGCGGTGTAAACTGGTGCATGATACTGATATATATTTGATTCTCATAGGTTTCATGCAGATATTTCAAAACTGCTTTGGAATCTTTCGTGCACCCCGGCAGGATCAGATGGCGCACGATCGTACCACGCTTCATCAGGGAATCCTCCCCGTTTTCAAAAACTGCCGCACCCGTCTGACGCACCATCTCCGCTATCACCGCCTTAGCCACAGCAGGGTAATCCGGCGCATGGGAATATTTTGCACTCAAAGCGGTATCAAAATACTTAAAATCCGGAAGATAGATATCCACAATTCCTTCTAAAGAACGGATCGTATCCACATTTTCATAGCTGCTGGTGTTATAAACGATGGGAATCTTTAAATTCTGATTTCTTGCAAGCTCTACCGCTTTTATGATCTGTGGTACAAACTGCCCCGGTGTCACAAGGTTGATATTATTTGCACCCTTTTCCTGGAGTTCCAGAAAAATTTTGCCAAGCCGCTCCGTACTTATCACCTTACCAGCTGTGCCATTTGCAATATTTTCATTCTGGCAGAACACACAGTGCAGTGCACAGCCGGAAAAAAAGACCGCACCGGAACCCATCTCCCCGGAAATGCAGGGTTCTTCCCAGAAGTGCAGTGCCGCACGCGCCACCTTAATCTCTGTGGTCTGTCCGCAGATGCCGCGCTCACCGGATTTTCGGTCCACAGCGCACATTCTAGGACACAATGTACATATTTTCATGGTATACCATCACTCTTTCTATTTAATTTAATGATTGCGCAACCGTGCCTTTTTTTGTATGATAGACATTGCAAAAAGAAGATCAAACACAAAGGAGTTTTCTTATGAGTCCAAAAAACTGTATGGTAGCACAGTCAGGCGGCCCTACTGTTGCGATCAATGCCAGCCTTGCCGGTGTGATCGACGGTGTAATGCGTTCTGACATGTATGACACGGTTTATGGTTCCTTAAACGGAATCACAGGTATTTTAAACAACGATCTGACGAATCTTTCTGAATTAATGCAGCAGAATCCAGAATATCTCGACCGCTTAAAGGTCACTCCGGCAATGTATCTTGGCTCCTGCCGTTACAAACTGCCAAATTATTTAGATGATGATTCTTCCTATGTATTCATTTTCAAACAGTTTGAAACTTACCATATTGATGCTTTCTTTTATATCGGCGGCAACGATTCCATGGACACCGTCTTAAAGCTCTCCGAATATGGCAAAAAAATCGGCAGTCCGGTGCGTATTGTCGGTATTCCAAAGACCATCGACAATGATCTCTGTGAGACAGACCATACACCAGGATTCGGTTCTGCCGCAAAATATATCGCATCTTCTCTTTTAGAAATCGCACATGACACATTTATCTATGCAGTCAAAAGTGTGACGATCGTGGAAATCATGGGACGTGATGCCGGATGGCTGACCGCTGCTTCTGCACTGGCAAGAAACGGTTATAATACAGCACCACATCTGATCTATCTCCCGGAGGTTCCATTTGACAAAGAGGACTTTTTACTGGATGTAAAGCGTATGCTTTTCGAGCGCAATAACGTGATCGTTGCCGTATCCGAAGGTATCCGCGATGCTTCCGGCAACTATATCAGTGCTTCCGAAAGTTCTGTTGACACCTTTGGTCACAGCCAGTTAAGCGGAGCCGGAAAAACACTTGAATTTTTAGTCAAAGAAAAACTAGGCGTTAAAGTCCGTTCCGTGGAAGTCAACGTATTACAGCGCTGCGCTGCACACCTTGCTTCAAAGACTGATCTTGATGAGGCTTTTACTCTCGGTCAGAAAGCGGTTGCTCTCTCCGAGGAAGGTGTTACCGCTTCCATGGTAACAATGCGCCGTATCTCCGATGCTCCGTACGAAATCGCCTATGAGCATGCCGAGATCCGCCACATTGCAAATGAGGCAAAATCAATTCCGAGAGAATGGATCAACGATGCAGGCAATGATGTCACACAGCCACTGATCGATTACCTTTCACCTCTCATACTCGGTGAAGTTCCGGTAAAATACGAAAACGGTATCCCTGTCTATATGGATGTCAGTCATTTAGCAAAACATCAATAAATTTACCGATCTCAACCCACGCTCTTTTAGATTCCGGCAGCATTTTTGCTGCCATCTGAAAGATGTGGAACATTCCTTCATAAATACTGATTCTTACTTTTACTCCCTGTTCTCTGGCTTTTGCAGCCACATCCACAGAATCCGAGAGCAGCATCTCATAGGAACCAACCTGTATCAGCATCGGTGGAAATCCCCTGAAATCCCCATATAAAGGCGAAATATAAGCATTATACGGATCGTTATCCCCAATATAATCTTTATTATAAATAAGGCTGTCCCTTGTTTTTCCAAATAACGGGTCGCGCTCAAAGTTTGTCTCGTAAGATTCCCCGCTCGCCGCAAGGTCTGTCCACGGTGACATGGCTACGATCCCACACGGAAGCTGCTTTCCGTGATCTTTCAGATAATGGCATAATGCCATCGCAAGACCGCCTCCTGCGGAATCTCCTGCGATGATGATCTGCTCGGAAAACCACCCCTGTTCCAACAGATAACAGTATGCGGCATAGACATCTTCTAAAGCCGCCGGATACGGATGTTCCGGTGCCACACGGTAATCGGGTGTCAGAACACTCATTCCATGACTGACTTCACAGTAAAGTCCGGCAAACATACGGTATGCATTCCGCATCGCTCCGACATATCCGCCCCCGTGAAGCTGTAAGATTACTTTTTCCGTATTCGGATTTTCTTTTGCCTGTAAATACTCCATGGAGAAATTATCCATCTCGATCACATCTAATGAAAAACAGTCCGGACATTTCCACGGCGGCTCCGAATCCCCGATTTTTTTCCTCAGTTCTCCATTTTTTATCTTTTTCCCAATCAGGTGATCATTTGTCACATGGGCGATCAGGTCCCTCATGACTCTTCCCCTGATACTCGCTTCGCTCTCTCTCATCCGATTGCTCCTGTTCTTTTTATTCTAAATATAACTCAGCGGACATGAAATCTTCGTTTCAGTTCCACCCTTGCCCTGCGGTCTCCGATGATCAGTGTTCCAAGAAACAGAAACAGGGAAAACGCAAATGCGATCAGTGCAAAAAGCTGTGCCGTCACGATACCGGTAAAAATCAGTATTACCGGAACAATGCTGCATAAAATCATAAAAATCTGCCACATCATATAGCTCTGCCAGTTTCTGCGGTTTACGATCATACAGATGATAATACCAACATCGACTAAAATGATCGCCGACGGCAATGCATAATTGACAGACCATCCGCGGTAGCCGACCAGAAAATCGATTGCGATCACGATCAGTATCGCCATCAGCGTGAGTACCGTGATTTTGGCGCGGTAACCTGTCTTTCCAAGAATTGCAAAACGGATCAGCATATATCCGTAAAAGAATCCAAGCCCCGTGATCGCACTCCATGCAATCTGTGACTCGGTGACCACATTGATATAAATGAGCAGCACCTCAACCAAAAGTGCACAAAACAGATAGATTTTACTGATCATTGTCATTTTCCGGGTGTGCACTCTCACATCCGGGTACATATTCTCCACTTCACCTGTGTATTCTAACACGGATCCGCAGAGTGGACAGCGCTCTGTTTCATCTGATATCTCCACATTACAATTTCTGCATTTACTCATAATTTACTCCATTACTCTTTATTTCTACCGCAATCCCGTCCGAGGCTATTTTCCGGAAAAATCCACGCTGCACAGACGCATCGACAAGATCATAACTGAAACTGAATACAAGTGTATCCCCGTAAGAGCAGATCGTTCCTTTCAGATGCTGCCCCTTTGACATGGCAAGAAATGCATGAAACATTTCCACATAAGGGCGGTACTCTTCTGTCACGGAAATATTGCCGATATTTGTGATCGTCGCAGTATTGGCAAGTGCAGAAGTTGTATATACATACTTCATTGCAAGGTTTTTCAGGAAAAGCGGCACAACTCTTGCAATCAGCAGTTTTTCATTGGAAACGTTATAGGAAAACAGCTTTTCAAGATTTTCCCGGTTGATCTGGCTTCGCAGGCTTTCCTTCACGATTTCAGCCACCTCTGCAAACGTATAGGTCTCTTTGGTCGGATGAAATTCTGCGGACACCATGACAAAAAAGTTTTTCGTGGTAATAGAATTAAAATACGGCCGCAGATTAACCGGCACCGCAACACGGATCGGACACTTTGACGGCATGCCGTGCAGACATTCTGTATAAACGCTCCAGATGTACACACTTACCAGATATTCGTTGATACTGATTCCCATCGCATGACAGACCCTTTTCAACTCCGGTATTTTCATATAACCGTGCATCACGCCGAACTCGCCCGGTCTTAACTTTTCTCCACGGATCAGATATGCCTTTTTTGTCTGGTATCCTTTTGCGGAACTTTTTTTGTAATTTTTTAAGAAACTGTCTTCCCGGTTCAAAGACGTATCAACACTTAATGAATCTCCCAGCTTTTCCTGCAGGTCTTTATGTGCCAGACGCAGATACTGGTAAGTCAGCTCTTTTAAGAAATTGATTCCTCCCATTCCATCCGTCAAAACATGGAATACTTCCAGATTGATCCTGCATTTATAATAGGTCACACGGAACATATAACTGCGGTTTTTATTCTGCTGGATATATCTGCATGGAAAATTGTTCTCCATGCGAACCTTTGGCGCCGCTTTTCCGTTTTCCTCAAAATAATACCAGAACACCCCCTGCCGCAGTCTTAAGTTAAACCCGTCAAACTTCGGAAGCACCATATCAAGTGCCCTCTGCAGTAATTCCGGATTGATCTCCTCTTTCAGTGTAACACTGATCCTGTACACATTGCTCATGCTCTCCCCGGCAATGACCGGAAAAAGGTGTGCTGTATTATCAAGTCTGTCCCAACGGATATCACGGTTTGTCGGAACTCCTTTACTCTGTTTTTTCATATATTCCTCGTTTCTGCATATTTTACAGGCAGGCTGAGTTTCTGTTTTTTCTTCTCTCCCCCCCCCGCTCATAAAATACACAATCTATTGTATGCAATTATAAAATAACCTGACATAAAATACAAGTTTGGTCATATCAAAATTACCTGATATAATGCTATAAATTTTCTTAAAATTCCCTTATTTATTTTTTAATTTATGATTGTATAAAATTTTCCTTCATATTATAATATTTTTGTAACATCTATAAAAAATTTATAAACAAGGAGGAAAATCCATGCACAGTGTGCTGGGCATTGCCCGCCAATGGGCTTGCATTTCTCTCTGGAAAACAAGGAGGATCCACTTATGAAAATTTTCAAACGAACAGTCAGCTTATTTTTAGCTTTCTGTCTCTGTGCCGGGATGCTTTTACTGCAGCCGCAGTCAACGGTATCCGCAGCCACCAGGAACAAACCGACCACCACTGTACTTCGCATGTCCAGTAATTCTTTCGACAGTTCTGCAATCTATGTCAATCTGCCAAAAGCCAAAGTATGTTATATCAAAAACATCAAAACCAGCAGTAAAAATCTGATTGCAAAAAACACCCACTATTATACTACCAGTTCAGACGATACATACACGGATACCTTTGCGTCTATCGGCCTCTATGCCAAAAAAACCGGTAAATACAAAGTCACCTATAATATCTGCGATAAATCAGGAAACAAACTTTCTTCGGGTAAAGTAACGGTATATGTAAAAAATGACCTGCCAGTCAAATCTGTCAAATTTGCAGGTAAAGAAGTTAATTATGCCCTTACGAGCAAAAAATCCGGCAAATTATCTGTTAAAATGAACAAAGGTTACACGCTGAAAAAAATCACTGTCACCACTTACAATAAGGCAGGTAAAGAAGTTGTAAAAACAATGAAAAACAACAGCACCTTAAAGCTTGGCGAGTACGCATATATATTTGATAATTCATATTCCAGCGGCAGAAACTATTCTACCTCACTTGCTGCGCGTACCAAGATCACTATTACTTATATCGACAAATATACCAAGCAGGAATGTGAGAGTATTTATTCCATTTCCCGTCTTGCAAAATAATCCAACAGGAGGATATCTGATATGAAATTATTTAAGCAAATTACTTGCGCTGTTCTTACACTTTGCCTGTGCGCCGGATTATTACTGATCCCTTCTGCGCCGGTATCTGCTGCAACAGGTCCAAGCGCCCCAAAGGCTGTAGATGTTTCTTATTACAAAAATTATCCGATGGTCAATGATTCGGCTATCTCCGTACAGCTCGGTACAAACGGAAAAAACATCAAAAATATCAAAACATCGAGCAAAAACCTGAAAGCCAAAGTAACAAGACTTTCACTTTCCAGCTCCAGTAATTCCGGATACGTTGGTGTCTATGCCAAGAAAACCGGTAAATACACAGTATCTTTTGATGTATATAATGCACAGAATAAAAAGATTAAAAAATTTACTGTCAAAGTCAATGTAACAGAGCCGACATTCTCTAACAATAGTCCTTTTAAGAGTGTAACTTTTAACAACAAAGAATATGATTACGCAAAGGCAGTCTACAATAAAAATTCTGTCAAAGTCAATGTCAAAATGAACAAGGGTTATAAATTAAAGAAGATCGAATACTCTACTTACAGCAAGCCAGTTGCAAAAACAAATTCTTCCTATTCAACCACTTATTCAAACTCCGAGATAACAAAAAAGGTAAAAAATGGAAAGAGTATCCAGTTAGGACATTATGGATACTATTACGGACATGACTACTCTTACACATATGGTACTTACTCTTATGAGTCATACAGCCGTGATGGTGATATTATGGCACCGACAACCGTGAAAATCACATATCTCGATAAAAATAAAAATACGATTTCTACCTCGTACACACTGTACCGTATTGCAGATGATGTAAAATAACAAACTCAAAGATCACAAAAAAAGAGGAACCTGTCACGAAACAGATTCCTCATTTTTTATTCATTATTAAATTATATTCTATTCTCTTTTATCTCTCCAGCGGATATTTCTCTGTCAGCGATTTTACGATTGCACACGCTTTATCAGCTGCCGGTTCACCCTCCTTGATCATCATGGCGATTGCCTCTGCAATCTGATCCATATCCTCTGTGTTTAGTCCACGGGAAGTAACTGCCGGCGTTCCAAGACGTACACCGCTTGTTACGAATGGGGATTTCGGATCGTTCGGGATCGTATTCTTGTTGCAGGTAATATTGACAGAATCGAGAAGTTTCTCCACTGCCTTTCCGGTCTGATCATAATTTGTCAGATCAACAAGCATCAGGTGATTGTCTGTACCGCCGGATACGATTTTAATATCACGGCTTAACAGTCCCTTGCAGAGTGCCTGTGCATTGTCAATGATATTCTGCTGGTATACTTTAAACTCCGGCTGAAGTGCCTCCTTAAAGCAGACTGCTTTCGCTGCGATCACATGCATCAAAGGTCCGCCCTGGATTCCAGGGAAAATAGCTTTGTTAAAGTTATATTTGTCTGCGATTTCCTGACTGGATAAGATCATGCCTCCACGCGGTCCACGCAGTGTCTTGTGTGTTGTGGTTGTGACAACGTGTGCATACGGGATTGGGCTTGGATGAAGTCCTGCAATATGCGCCATATCAACCATGAGCACTGCACCACACGTGTCTGCGATCTCACGGAATCTCTTGAAATCAATGGTTCTCGCATAAGCACTTGCACCTGCGATGATCATCTTCGGCTTGCACTCCATCGCGATCTCTTCTACTTTGTCATAATCAATAAATCCCTCGTCATTGACACCGTAAGGTACAATGTGAAAATAAGTACCGGAAAAGTTTACAGGGCTTCCGTGTGTCAAATGTCCGCCGTGATCTAAGTTCATTCCCATGACCGTGTCACCCGGTTTTAAGATGGCAAACTGTACAGCCATATTCGCCTGTGCACCTGAATGTGGCTGTAC
>OGOK01002565.1_pt1 | contig 10289 bp, 6 predicted proteins | sample 1552661 | NCBI WGS metagenome assembly OGOK01 (sample SAMEA2580172, study PRJEB22360) | human gut metagenome | biome: human gut; feature: human-associated habitat; material: faeces | place: Denmark | collected 2008/2010
TCCGACACCACCATCATGGCCTCTGCCGGTGCGCATTGCAGCCATGTGAACCATGTTTCCACCCAGCTGCCCTACGCCATTACCGCCGCATCCTGTTCCGCCGCGTGCTATGTGATCACCGGCCTGACCCAGATGTTCCTGGGCAGCAGCGCCAGCCTGTGGACCTCGCTGATCCTGCTGGGCGTTGCCATTGTGCTGGAGCTGGTGGTGCTGAACATTCTGCGCGTAAAGCTGGGCAAAAAGACCAAAGCGTGATATACTAAAGGAAATTGAGTGTTCGAAGGGAGACCGTACCATGCTGGAAAAAGCATTCAACGATGTCTATACCAAGTTCAAGCTCCATTTCTACCAGAACGTGTTCCAGCGCTTTGCCACCCGTGAGGCGACCCTGACCACGGTGGAATCCTTTTGCATGGAGGGCATTATGGCCATGGGGGAGCCCACCATTGCGGAGTTTTCCCGGATGATGCAGATCTCCACCCCCAACGCGGCGTATAAGATCGGCTCGCTGGTGCGCAAGGGCTATGTGGAAAAGATCCAGTCCACCACCGACCGCCGGGAGTATCACCTGCGGCCCACCCAGAAGTATATCGACTACTACAACATCAGCTACTCCTACCTGAGCACGGTGGTCCAGCGGGTGAACAAGCGCTTCCCCAAAGAGGACGTGAAGAAGCTGGAACAGATGCTGACCATCATCAGCAACGAGCTGATGCCCGAGCTGAACCTGGAAAACAACCCGGAGGCTCCGGAGGAAAAGAAAACCGCGCGCTGAGCCGCACCCTTCCGGAAACCCCGGAAGCCCGTGCGCCGACCCCGCGCAGCCAGACAGGACTGCCCCACAGAGATGTGGAGCAGCCCTGTTTTTTTCTGCCGGAACGGGCTGTGCGGCCAACAAAAAAAGCCCCGGAGGGCTTGCGGGACCCTCCGGGGCGAGGCAGCGGCGTGCGGGCCCGCTGCCTCAGGGGATAGCGATTGGCAGGAGATTCTGGGAAGTAACTTTTTGGGGGATTACAAAGGAATGTGATGCATGGCCCAAAGGGTCAGCGGGGCGTTTGCCCGGTGCCTTTGGGGGTTGGGGTTCAGTGCTGGGACTTGTAGAACATGGCCTTGCGCTTGCGCTCCATCCAATATCCCGCTGCAGACAGCACCATGCCTGCGCCCAGCATCAGGTCTGCCAGCCAGCCGCTGGTGCCGGTCTGGATCAGCTTGGCATCCTGCACCGCCGGGAGCACCGGGGTCTCAGGAGCGGGGGCCGGAGTGGGAGCCGGAGTGGGGGCGGGGTCAGGTCTTGCATCCTGCACCACGGGCAGCACCGGAGCCTCGGGGGCGGGAGCCGGGGCGGGGGCGGGCTTTGCGTCCTCCACCGGCGGCAGCTCGGGGGAATCGGGGCCCGGGTTCACGGGCGGCACCACGGTCTGGGTGTAGCCCTTGATCCACACATCCCGGCTCTCCTGAGAGGTAAAGGTGTAGTGCACTTCCGCATCCTGCTTGGTGGTCACTACCATCTGGTCTGCCTCAAACTTCACGGGGGTGCCGTCCTTGTTCTTCTCGGTGTGGTACTCGTACTTGATAAAGCCGCCTTCCACGGTGCCGGTGTCCTCACCCTTAAAGATGTTCCGGATCAGGTTGGTAAAGCTCTTGTAGGAGCCGGTGCCGGTGCCTTCGACCTTATTCGCATCGGTAATGAGGGTGTCGGTCATCTCCTGATCATACAGGTACTTTACCGTCTCCTGACTGCCGCCCAAATCCGTTCTCTTTTCCTCTGTTTGCTGAGTAGTCACGGTGGTCATCTGGGTGAGCTTCATGCTGCGGTGGGTGTAGTCTGTCGACGTGCGGATGCTGAGGGGAGCAAAGATATTTTTGACCTTGGATTCGGTCTCGCCCACCACCTTGCCTTCCTTCGTCTGAACCAGCCTGGAGATCATCAGGTCGTAGCCGCCGACGTACTCCCAAGTACCGTCCTGCCGTTTGTAGGTCCGGTTGATGCAGGTGTTGGCATCCCGGGTCATATAACCATAGGCAGTCATGTCGGCGCTCTGGGTGTAGACCTGATAGCCACTCGGGCTGTTGGGGTTGGAATCGGAAGACCCGATCTCCACAATGTAGGTCTGCTTGATCTTCTCTCTGAATGCTTTCTTCTCCCGCCAGCCAAGGTTCCGGTACGTCTCCGTCTGACCGGTTTCTTCCAGATAGGCATTGAAGGCTGCATTACTACTTCCAAACAGCTTGACCTTTCCGTTTTCCTTCACCGCATCGTAGACCACCGTACCGGTGACCTTGTAGAAAGCACTCTGGTTCGGATTATTGTTCTCGCCGCGCTCGTACTCGTAGTGGCCCGGGCCCTTTCCACCTTCGTTGTCAAAGCTGATCTTGCTGTCCAGACCCACGTCTGTGTTGCTCGGGTCATTATCCACCAGCTTATCGGCCTCGTAGTTCCACTTCAGGGTCGGGTTGACCAGCACGCAATCCGTGGATGTGCCGTCCTGCTTCTCCAGCTGTGCGCCGGATGCAAGGTCAAGGTGCTTGATGTTGGTGGGCTTTACTTCCACCTTCTCGACATACACCTTCTCCCAGTCGAAACCACCGTTCCACTGCAAGTAATAATAACCGTTCTTATCCTTTTCGACCTGATACCATTCTAATCGCTGGCCGTCCTTTGTCTTGTAGTAGATGTCTGCCTTATCGCCAGCGTAATAGTTGGGCAGTGTATCCTCGTACTTGGTTCCTTCATTGACCTTGACCATCTGCTTCTGGGCGGCCTCGGCCTGCGCCTTCAGGGCGGCTTTCAGCTGCTCCGGGGACATATCAGCCTGCGTGACGTATTTCTCGATATACTCAATGACATCCTGCTTTATGGTTTTTTCTGTGATCTGAAGGTCACCGACATAGAGGGTCTCGCCTTTTCCAAGCTTGCTCTTTTTATTCTCGATCTCGTTCCACAGTTCCTCATAGGCTGCCGCCAGCTCTGCATCGTTCGTGGCAACCTTCTGCCACGATGCATCCACACTGCGTTCGATCTTCAGGGTGCGCTTTTTCAGGTTGGCGCAGTCAACCGTAACAGGGGCACCGTTCTTCGTAAAGGTGGCGGTGTTTCCGTTCAGCTCAATCGCGCTGATCTCAACCTCGAACCTCTTTGCCAGCATTGCCTTGGCATCGTCAGGAGACAGAACATCTTCTTCCTGTTCCGTAGCGGTATAGGTAACCTTTTTGTCGTTCTCGTCAGTACGGGTGAAGTTGCCCTTTTCATCCTTTGTGTAGGTCTTGCCGTCGTAGGTCAGGGTGCTGCCGTCCGCTGCAATTGTCCAATTCTTGTCGCCGTCATATCGGATCGTTTCACCCAGTTGCTCCGTTTTATCGGTCTTTTTCTGGGTGGTTTGGGTCACCGTCCACGTCACGATGGAAGCATTATCAAGCCGGATATTGGTATAGCCTGCGGCTTCCAGTTCCGTCTTTGACTTGCCCGTCTTTCTCATCAGGGCCTGCATGGCCAGTTCCTTCCGCTGTTCGTCTGTCATACCGGAAGCATCACTGTGGGTGATGGTGTAGGTCGTGGTAACCGTATTTCCGTCATTATCCGTGGAGGTAAGCTTATAGCCGGTGAACTGTCCGTTGACATAGATCTTCTCCGCTTTATCCGGTACATTGAGCACACTGGCATCACCCTCGGTTATAACGTACTCGCCTTTCTGATTCTCCGCAGTCCAGCTGATGGTGCCTGCTGTCACATACGCCTTGCCGGTGACGGTGTTGTCGTACACATCGGTGATGTCCTCGGGCTTCTTGCCGGTGCCGGTCTTGTCCTCTGTGGGGGTGCTCGTAACCGTTGCCCCAGCGGCGCTGTAAGTCAGGATGTAGGTCTTGCCGTCGTCCAATTTCACCTTAAAGGTGCCGCCGTTGTCCAGCTGCTCCTGCGTAAAGGTCAGGCCGCTGATTTTTGCCTTCAGCTGGCTGGCGGTAGCCGGGTCCTCAATGCCCAGCTGATCCACTGCCGTGGTCAGGGCTTTCCGGATGGCATCTTTCTTGGCTTTTTCCGTAGCGATCTGCTCACCGGCGGTTCCCGGGTCGCCCTTCTCCGTGGTCGTCAGGGTCACTTTATAAGTGAGGCTCCGGCGGAGAAGTTCGTTCTGCGTTACGTCCAGCTTGACGGTCTCGCCGTGCTCGGTTTTGTAGTAGATCTCGCCGTCCGCGCCCAGAGTATACTCTGTGTGGTTGTCCCGATTCAGTCTTTCAACGATCTCTGCGTTGTTCAGTTTCTCAGCAGTTTCATCGACCCTGACCTCATACTTCCGGCCGTCACCATCTGTGTACTCATAGCTGCCGTCTTCCTTCGGGTTCTGGCTGAGGATGGTATCCAGAAGGTCAGGGGAGATGGTCTGCTTCTCCTCGGGCTTCTCTTGATTGGTAACAGTGATCTCGGGGTATTTCACCTCAAAATCAACCCGCTCATTGCCTTCCTGCTTTTCCTTTTCCCGGGTGATGGTCAGCTCGGTGGTGGTCTTGGTGGTGACCTTGTTATCCTGAATGGTGATGTAGGTGGTGCGGGTCTGGGGGTTGCCCTCTGCGTCCAGAATGGTCTCGGTCCGGGTGAGGGTATAGGTACCGTCGGGGTTCACCGTGGGCTTTTCGGCATCCACCAGCTTGGCGATGTCTTCGGCGGTCATCTCGGCGGTGGTTTCTTCCTCTTTCTTCAGCTTGAGGGTCTGCCGGTTGCCATCCTCAGAGTTGGTCACTTCCTCTACCTTGTAGCCGTTGACCGCCTCATCGTCCTTCTTGATCTGCCAGCTGATGTCCGGCTTCTTGCCCAGCTCGTTGTCAAGGTTGATTTCCTCTTTCGGGACCTCTTCCTCTTTCTCGTGCAGATCGCCCTTGGCCTCGCCGGTGCCGGTGGTGGTGGTGGTCTCCTTGCCGGGGGTCACGGTGGGCTGGGTGATGGTGGTGGAGCCGTCCGGGTTCTTCTCCACAGTGGGCGGGGTGGTGGTGTCCACAATGGGCTCTGCGCCGGGGTTGGGCTTCGTCTCCACGTTGGTCTCGGACTTCTCGGTCTTTTCAGCGGTGCCGATCTCCACTTTCTCGGGCTTTTTCTCTTTGGTGTCAGTCTCGCCGCTGCCGGGGTTGGGGTTGGTCTCGCCGCTGTCGGGGTTGGGGTTGGGGTTGGTCTCGCCGCTGTCGGGGTTGGGGTTGGGGTCGGGGTCAGTCTTGCCGCCCTCGGGGTTGGGGTTGGTCTCGCCGCCCTCGGGGTTGGTCACGATCACGCCATCCAGCTTCTGGGAGCCGTCAGGGTTGGTCGTGGGATTATCTTTATTATATTTGACTTCCGCATCCTTCAGGGTCTCCTGCGCTTTTTCGGACTGCTTGTTGTCCTGAGGTTCTGCGGTGTTTTCCTCTTTCTTGGTTTCCTCCGCCACAGGCTCCTTTTTCAGTTCTTCCGGAGCTGCTTCCGGAGCATCTGCGTTTGCTGCCAGAGGGCTTGCGGCCACACAAGCGGTCAGGGCCACGGACATTGCCGCCATCTTCAGTTTTTTGTTCGTCATGGTAGTTGCTCCTTTCCAGAATCATGCTGTTTGTTTCAAGGGATCACAGGGCATCGATCATAGCAGAGAGATAGTCGGAGGAGACAGAGCTGTAAAAGAACCCGTCAATCAGACCGTCCTTTTTCGCCCGCCGCACCTGGTCCGCCAGTTGAGGCTCGCACACCTCATCCACCACCAGCGCCACCTGGCAGCCCGGCAGCCCCTGCCGCAGCCTCCGGCACAGGTCCAGCCGCTGTTCCAGCCGCCACGGCGGGTAGGCCGTGACCTCTGCAATGAGAACATCGGCATGGGTATCCACACACAGATCCTCCGCAGCGGTTCCTTCGGTCTGGTAGACCCGGAACCCTGAGTCAAAGTGCTGCAGGGAACCCGATATCGCATCGCCAAAGAGCCTGTTGCGCATATCGACTACGACACATTTCATGTCCACGGCCTCCTTTCCGGGCAGTGTCTCGCCACATGGATGCAGAACGTTTTACTGTATCAAGGATACCACACCGCCCCGCGGCTCCGCATGGGCCATAAGGGACAAAACTGTGAAAATTTTTCGGTGTTCTGCCCAAAGTTTTTCCAGTATTTCCGGCGTGTTCCACAATTTGGCACTTTTGGGAGCAAAATGCGCATAAAAAAAGCCCCCCTTTGCAGGGGGGAGAGGTTTCTCACTCACTCCTCCAGATGGGGGAGGATGAAGTTTTTCTTGGTGACGGCAATGGCCAGGCGGGTGCGGTTGGAGTAGCCGGTCTTTTCCAGCAGGGAAGAGACAAAGCGCTTTACGGTGCGGGAGGAGATGCCCAGCTCTGCGGCGATCTCCTCATATTCCAGCCCCTCACACACCAGCCGCAGCACCTCGATCTCCCGGGGGGTGAGCTGGGTGCTGCTGACCTGCCCCAGGCGGGTCTCCGGGGTGCGGTCCGGGTAGAGGCTTTCCCCCGCCATGGTGCGGTCCATCACCTCCAGCAGGCTCTCCGGGGACACATCCTTATACCAGAAGCTCTCGGCCCCAGCGGCCTTTGCCCGTTTCAGGTAGCTTTCCTCCACCATGGAAGTGATGATGATGACTTTGGTCTCCGGGTACCAGGCCTTGATCTCTGCCGCCACGTCAATGCCGTCCCGGCTGCCCTTGGTGCACACATCCATCAGCACCAGATCCACGGTGTGCCGGGCGCACTGGGCCAGCGCCATTTCCGCTGTGCTCAGGGAGGCCACCCGGCGGTAGCGGCCGCTGTCCTCCACAAGGTGCTCCATGTTCTCCCGGGGCATTCGCTGGTCTTCCACGATCAAAACGCTGGTCATATCGTTTCCTCCTTTGGCAGGTTCACACACAGCCGGTAGCGGGGCCGGGCCTGCACCTCCATGGTGCCGCCCGCCTGCATCACCCGGCGCTGGATGGCGGTAAGCCCTCCGCCCGGCGTAATGGCGGGGTCTGCGGGGGGCGGGCCGTCGTTTTCAAACTGCCAGCGCTGGCCCCCGTCCTGCGGGGTGATGGTGATCTCCAACCGATTGGCCCCGGCGTAGCGCACCGCGTTGGTGATGCACTCCCGGGCAATGGTCAGCAGCAGCTGCTGGCGCTGCCGGGGCATGGGCCCCTGCAGGGCCACCGTGACCCCCAGCTGGGCCGCGTCCTCCACAAACACGTCCCACTCGTTTTCCTCCGGCGGGGTCTCACTGTCCTTCCGGTACAGCTGCACCGCCTTGTTCATCTGTTCAAGGGAGGCTTCCAGCTCCGCCGGGTCCTTCCGCTGCAGCAGGCACTGCCGCACCGCCGTAAGGCCGTAGCCCATTTCATCGTGGAGCCGGGTCTTGAACTCCAGGATCTCTTTTTCCCGGGTCATCTCCTGCACGTTCTCCGACAGCCGGCGCAGCTCCCGGTTCATCCGCAGCAGCTCCTGATTCTGCTGCAGCAGCTCCTGCCGCTGGCGCTGCAGGTCTGTCACCTCTGAAAAGATGCACTCCACATGGGGGCGGACCCCCTCCCCGAACACGGTCTGCTCCGAGTAGAGCCAGCAGGTGCCGTCCGGCAGCACAAAGGATGGATTTTTGCCGTCCACCCTTCGGCCATGGGTGGGGGCCCACACCTGCTGGTGCAGCTCCTCCAGCGATTGCAGATCCCGGCCGGAGAGGGCACGGTAGACCCGGAACATCTGCCGGTTGCACAGCCGGATGATGCCGTCCGGGGTAAAGTAACACACCGCCGCAGGCAGGTCGTCAAAGCCCTCCTTGATGGAGCTGCGGGTGATGTGGTCCGGGTGCAGCCACTGCTTCAGTTTGTTCCACATTCCGGGACACCTCCTTCAAAGTGATCGTTCAGCACCCAGCTGCCCGGGGCCTCCTGCACAGCGGCGGGGCAGGCGGCTTTCAGGTCCGCCCCGGTCTCCACCGAAAGATAAAGGTTCAGCCGGTTGTCCTTCCAGATGGCCCGCACAAACAGGGCATCCAGCTGCCCCAGCGCCCCCTCCACCACCGATTCAAACCGGCTGTAACAGGCCGCTGCCGCCTCCGCCGGAAGCCGGACCCCGTGGGTCACCTCCATGGCGCACTCCACCCCGGCCAGCTCCAGGCTGCTGATGGATTCCTCCAGCGCGTACCGCAGCTCCGCCGAGGGCACATACCGGTACTGCTGGGCCAGGAACATCAGGTTGGCACCCCGTTTCAGGTAAGCGCCCAGCACTGCCACCTGCCCCAGCAGCTGCCGCTTTTCTTCCTCCGGGGCCGCGCGGTACCGGGTCAGAAGCTGATCCATCCGGATGATCTGGGGGGCCAGCTGGCGCTGCAGCAGATCGTACAGGCGGTTTTTCTCCCGCAGGGCGTTGATCTTGCGCTCCACCTCGTAGTTCTGCTGTTCCAGATAGTTGCGCTCTGCCAGCTCCGTGCGGTTCTCCTTCAGGCGCTCCATGTTTTCCACCAGCTCGGTGATGTCTGTCTGCCACATCACATAGCCGCCCTGCACCGGTGCGCTGCGCAGCAGGGTATGCTCGTCCAGCTGCACCGTGCCATGCATGGCGGCCTGCAGCTCCCGGCGGTCCGCCATGCGGCCGTTCTCGGAGCAGCAGTACACGTTGCCCTGCCGGTCCACCAGCTGCACTGCCAGAGAGGTGACGCGCAGCAGCTCCTCATAGCCGGTGTTGGACTGGATCAGGCCGCAGCGCAGGCCGCCTTCCAGCGAAGCCGCCGTCATCAGGCAGTGAACGATGGTCATATCCCCCAGAAACTGCCTGATCAGGGGAAAATGGAAGCCGTAAAGCACCGCGTACACCCCCAGCAGCACCATCGGAATGGCAGGCAGGGGCAGCCGCCGGAGGATCCGGGGGTTCCGGCTCTTGTGGGCGATGATCCCAAAGGCCAGCAGGATGCAGATCACGATCCACCCCACCACCAGACCGAAAAGCCAGCCGTACTGGTAGTTTTCGTTCCAGGGCTGCTGCAGCCGGAACACCTGCTGGTGCAGGTCGTTGGTCAGCACCAGCTCCAGCAGCACCGCCGAGGGCAGCCACAGCATTCTGGCCCAGGCAGACAGGCGGTAGCGCTCGGATCTGTCCACCGTCAGGACCAGCTGAACGCAGAGCACCGGTATCCCCAGCATGGGGGCATAGTAGAGGTACCCCAGCATCCGATCCATCCCCGGGGGAGTGTTCAGCTGGAACCGCAGGGTGCGCACAAGGATCCAGAACAGCATCAACAGATCCACGTTCAGCAGCAGCAGCCGCACCTGCGGATGCACCGTGCGGTTGTACAGGGAGATCCCCCACCCTGCGAACAGGCTCAGATACAGCAGGCTCCGGAGGATACCGCAGGCTTCCTGCAGGCCGGAGGGCAAGCCCTCCAGCGGGAGCACCCGGCACAGCCATGCCAGCAGCACCACGGTGCCCACCGCACAGCCTCTTTGAACCTGTTCTCGCTGCCTCTGCCCCATCATGCCAGCCTCCTTCTTTTGTGCCGTTCTCCGGTGGCTTTTCTCCATTATATCACATCCGTGCTGTAATTTACCAGAGAGCAGAGGAGGAATGCACCTCTGTGCCGCTTGCGCCTGCTCTGAAAACCGTTTGAATTGCAAAACGATTTTTTAGTTGCTATACTGGGCTTATCAAATTTTTTTCAGGAGGCTGCTACAGTGACAGCACAGACAATGCAAATCGGGAACACACCTTGCCGCATTTACGGCGGGGCTAATGCAGAATACTTGCTGCTCCAAATGACAGGTGAGCATGAGCTGCAAAGTATGAATTATGAAGTGGCGGCCATTGCTCAAAGCAACCAGAATTTTCTGTTCGCGGCTATCCCGGTGGAAAGCTGGAACGATGCACTTTCTCCGTGGAAAGCCCCTGCCGTGTGGGGAAAGCAAGGCTTCGGCGGCAAAGCTGGGGACACCCTGCGCTTTCTGACGGAGCAGGTCATTCCCACACTGGAGCAGCAGTATCCTCTCCCGGAAAACGTCAAAATCATTCTGGGCGGCTACTCGCTGGCCGGGCTGTTCGCTTTGTGGGCATCCACCCAGACCGATTTGTTCTACGGTGTCGCCGCCGCTTCTCCCTCTGTGTGGTTTCCGGGCTGGATGGAGTTTGAACAGCAGCACCCGATACAGGCACAGCACGTTTATCTGAGCCTTGGCGACAAGGAGGAACACACGAAAAACACCATCATGGCTGCGGTAGGGGATAATATCCGCACGCTGCACAGTCGGCTTACAGAGCGTGGCGCAGACTGCACCCTTGAATGGAACAGCGGCGGGCACTTTAAGGACGCTGATTTGCGTACCGC
>OGOK01002567.1_pt1 | contig 10281 bp, 8 predicted proteins | sample 1552661 | NCBI WGS metagenome assembly OGOK01 (sample SAMEA2580172, study PRJEB22360) | human gut metagenome | biome: human gut; feature: human-associated habitat; material: faeces | place: Denmark | collected 2008/2010
AGCGTTTGATATCACCGATTTCAGCAAGAATCTTCACTGCTGTGATAACATTTACTCCGGGAATGGTTGTAAGCGTGCAGCCCAGCATCTTATACATCTGTTCCAGCATTTTGTCTACCTCAGCAAGCTGTTTGTCGTAGTGCTGTAAATCACTGACAATACTGAGTGTCACCATATCCCTTGCATCTTGATAAGCATTGTTTTTTACCTTATCACTGGCTACCGCATCCAAGATTTTCTCGCAGGTCTTTGTAGAACATTTATTGTGGCTGACTGGAACAAGTTCTGCCCGTAAATCTTCCACAGACTTGCCCTTTAAGTACTTTCTGGATGGGTAATGCTCCCAGAAATATAATGCTGTTGGTCTGCTAATATCGTTAAAAAACTGCTTGTAAGACGGATACGTAATGCACAACTGCTCATGAAGCTGATTAACCAACCTCGTTCGCTGTTTCATGATGTTATCCCTACGATGCACCAGCTGTCCAAGTGACCAGTACGCATCATTCGGATACGCATCTGGAAGTTTATCCAGCATGTTTAACGTTGCCAGAGCAATGGCTTCCGCATCATCACTGTCGCTTTTACGGTACATGGCACCTCGGTGCTTTGCCTGTCGATGGGATATGGCGGTATTTACATCCTTAACCAGATACCCCTTGTCAATCAACCACACTGCTAAGGCTCTACCGTAACCGTAAGCATTCTCCAGACCAAAAACTATAGTCTTACCATCCGTATTACATTTTTTCACTTTCGCTACCAGCTTAGGAAAATCGGCTGGTCTGTTTGGGAAAGTAATCTCTCCCAGCTTTTGATTATAGCAGTCAATCATAACTGCTGTGTGGGTCTCCTTATGTAGGTCAATACCCACATAAATATAATTCTCTTTAATCATAAAAATCTGCTCCATTCTCAATGTTTGGCAAAATAGTGGCAATCTCAACTGTTAAGCATCTTTCTAGGAATTACGCATCTTTCAGCAACCAAGTGTGCAAGAGTGGTATAGCCTATCCACTTCTGGTCAGACGCAAAATATCCCGAATGGATACCGCTGACTTTCATGGAGATGGATACATCCTGCAGAACACAGGACTCACAAAAGACTTACGAATCGCTTTCGTGGTGTGTGATGTTAACTCTGAAAAAGAACAGTTACAAGTCAATTTTTTGATTTGGGAGCAGATTTTTTCATATGAACCACTAAAATGAGCAGAATTGGCTTTATGCCATAGACCAAAAACAGAGAAAAACAGTAATAATGCACAAATATAATTTTCAGACAGGCAAGCCAACTTTCTCTTGCCCTTGTGAGAGCCTGTGTTGCCCCTGTGTGCAATTTTAAGAGCGAAGTCGAGGTAGTTACCCATAATGGAAGATTAAAGGCTTGTTGGGGAAGTGTGAACGAAGTTACTTTTAGAAAATATAAGAAAAATATTAGGGTCGAAATGTGTGCAGGTTAAAGGCTTTATGCCGCCCTAGACGGCATAAGCCGGAAGACACCCACCGGCAAAGCCGTTGGGTAGAACCTAACATGGCATAACTTTTCCTGCTGTTCAAAAATTTGTTATGCTTTGGGATATTTTTATCGGAATTATCATGTAACAGAAAAATCGAGAATGTTCCATGGCGGTTGTCGCCAATAGAACATCCTCGATTCTGTGTTTCCGTTTGGGTATTATGGAGATATCTCATCCCCCCTTATACCCCCTGGTGAGTGCCGTTGTAACATGGATGTTTTGGGTTCGTCAAGGAAAATATTACAAAATTGTTACGTTTGGTTTTAAATACCCTTATGCGCACCCAGTTCTAAGATTTCTAAATTAATCCATGGATATCATTATCTTCGGCGAGAGCCATTCTGATTAATTTAAAGACCATAGTTAATTTTTTAGGTGATGGGCGTCCTTAAGTGGAGACATAATTAATAATAATTTATGCCACTTATTTCACAAAAGCTCATCATGTCCTCTTTAAAATGATTGAAATCTATCTTACCCTTTGTTTTTATTGCTTTTACCGAATCTACAACGTTTTTTACAATCATAGATTTCTTCTCATCCATACTTGCTTCAACATATTTTTCATAGTCCATAAATAGATTAACATCTGCAAATCCATAAGCAACAGAACAGTGCTTTACCTCTTTATATTTTCCATTTTCCAATAATTCTTTTGGAGCGATAATTGGAATAATGCCAATTATATTAATTATCTCGCTGTATGATTTATCTTTAAAATAAATATAGATATCTTGGCATAGTCTATATATCTCATCATCAACCCCATATACATCTTTATAATATTTTGGAGAATTAATATTTAATTCCATCTTTACCATCCTTTCGACTTTAATAATGGCGGAAATTCGTCATACATATATTCAAAATACTTATTCATATCATATTGCCAATAATGTATGTATTCCTTACTTCCTGATTCTAATACTTTCATAACAGCATTATTTTGTTCCAAATAACTCTTAGAGTATCTTGATAACTCTTAGAGTATCTTGTTTCTGGATACAGGGTTTCACCAAACTTTAATATCTCATTGGTATCTTTATCCACCAAGACATATCCATAATTAGTTCTAGGGTCAGACAAAGAATTACCATGACTTCCAGTTGCTGTTTTAGCAGGTGAAGCTATTCCAACTTCTGCATTTGATGCAAAGTCACCATTTGGTCTATGCCATCTGCCATTTGCATCCTGATAAAATCCAGAAGGTGTACCACTCTTATTTATCACTGGTATTTTCATAATGTCATTTCCTCTGAGTCATGTATATCGCCTATTGCATACAAGGAGATAACGATGACAGATCCCACTAATTCATCAGCTGTTTTCTTTCAATGTCTTTAGAAGCATTTTTTGCCTATCAGGCTCCATTTCTTCCTTATAAAACATTTCAAGATATGCCTTTGCTCTTGATATTGCTACATAATTCAGTAATCTATTTTCATTCAGAATAAACCCTTGCACATCAATATATAATATAATCTTTGCTTCCAATCCTTTAAATGCCTGTATAGTATATGCATTAATCACATTTTTGTTCTTAATGTTTCTAGACTCGTTAAAATGCAATTCTCCAATATCTTGCGGGAATTCACAATCATATAAACAACTTTTACTATTTGAAGACAAATAGGGTGATAATATTATAATATCTGCATTACTTATACCTTCGGTGTGCAATCTGCGAATTTGCTGAAATAGTTGTCTCCGTTCATCTTCCAAAGTTTTATACTTATGGTATTCAACCTGCTCCCCTTCCGCTTTCATTATCCTTGCCTGATCTATACTCGTCATATACCAGTTAGCTGTTGCAATTTGTTTAGTGTTCCTACAGTTTACAGACAGTGGATAGCAAGCCGCAATATCTTCTAACTTTTGACATATTGCATCCATTTCCTCGTATTGTCCAAATATATTCTGGTTCTTGTCATAATATATTGACCATTGTCCCTTTTCAATTCCACCTTTTATCATTTTATCAATGCATTGAATATAAAGGGGAATCATTAAATCTTGTCCTTCATCAACAACAAGTACATCGTACTTCATTTCTTCAGATAAAAAAGTTTCTGCCCCTGTTATAAATAAAGCAGGTAATACTTCTTTAAAATAATTATCCGAAAATTGCCCTCTTTCGGGATATGCCTCTTTTGTTAATTTCATCAATATCCCTGGTAATGTATATACATCAATGTTATTCCCCTCATTTTCAAAAACAGTTTTAACTGTTTCTGCTATCATTTTGTTATAGCATAAATATGCTCCCCTCTTTCCCTCTGCTTTCATTCTTCTGCACTGCTCCATAGCCAACAAAGTTTTTCCCGTACCTGCTGGTCCATATATAAGCATTCGTTTGTTAATGTAAAAATTCTGCATAATCATATATTGTTCATCAGTTAATGACAAAAGTATTTCTTCTGTTCTATGTAATATTACATCCATTGATGGCACTAAGGCAAAATCGCCCCTTAGCAATTCAACAAGCCTGTTTTTATCATGCTGAGAGAGCCCTCCTCCCGGACGATTTCCGTGTTTTATCATATCATCTTTCCAATATTTGAAGCAATTTTCAAAAAAAACAGGTAAATCATCCTTTGTCATTCCCATATCAAAAGTTATCTCAGGGATAAAGTCAATTCTATCCTTAATTTTCATATTTGGATCCTTATCAATAGTAATTTGACAATCAGGAGCCATTACGCAACACGCAAACTGACATCGTGATATAGGATCCCTTTGCCCCAGTCTTTTTGTAAGATATTCTCTAAGTGATTGTTCATTTCCCTGTACCTGATTATATGGTTCTTTCTTCTTCTGAGTTACTCTTCCCCACCTGTTAGTAAATGACCATACACCCTCCGTTCACTCCGCCTTTTACTTCAATACAGAGCACTCCATCATCTGCGATAATAACAAAATCAATTTCTCCAAATATGTTATCTACATGTTCTGCCATCTCTAATGAATGTAGAACAATACAATTTTGCCATTCTAAATTTTGTAGCCATTTGAATATTTTTCTTTCAGCCGAACTCTTAACATCCGGACTGATAGTTGCCGGTATCATTCTAGCCATCATTTTCCTCCATAAAACTTCCAAAGTATCCTAAATTATAATTATCATATTTTCCCACTACAGAGACTCTATCTAGCAGGCAATTTCTGGACTCGCAACTTGTTTCTGGTAACAAAGTGCACGCATGACACGCAGCATAGTTTAACGATTCATATCCTTGGGCCATAGAATCTCCACATAATGGATCTGAAGAACACCATGAAGCCTCCTGTAGCATATTGCATATTGTTTCCCCTAGAAGTTCAGCTTCTCCCTGTCTCACAAGTCCCCCAAGACTTCCGTCAGAATCAGATGAAGATGTATAAATTAATACTCCCGCCATTTTCTCAGTAGAATCAGGATATGTACTATATATTCTTTCCTTTAATGCAGCACCAGAATATCCACAATCCAAGGTTAACTGTCTGATAAGTAAATGTGCAAAAGTGTGAAGAAGTACATAACGGGGCGACATTTTCCCGTTTCCGATATTACTATTGCATTTATCCAATCTGTCTTCCATAACTTTATATCTTTGTGCGTTCTTTGTTTCCCATCTTTCCAACCTATCCTCATCAAATCTGATAAATACTCCCTCACCTAACATTTGTATAGCAGGGAGCCATTCATTAGGAGTTTTCCACAATGGTTGAAATTCTCTTCTATTCGCCCCAATAGAACGATCATCATCCGGACTCGGTTTTTCCGGCGTGATGCGTCGAAATCCTTTTACAGCCATGACTTCCCTCAACCTTTTAACCAATATTACAGAACTAATGTACCCATCCAGCATCGCAGGCACTTCTGTTTCTTCAGCAACAAACTGTTCTGGTTCAATCTCATCCTCATCGGGAATATATCCACTACACAAGGCTTTATATTCATCCTCATACAACATTTTTTCAGTATACAGCTCTTCTTTATCCCCTTCTAAATTCAGCCTCTTCTTAAAAGCCCTTACATAGTCATCAATAGAATACTTTCCTATCTCTAATTGAGATTTTAATAATATACCTATTGCTTGACTAAAACTATCTTCATTGTGTCCACAAACATCCCAAAATCCTTTCAGCTCCTCCCACTTATCCTCAATATTGCTTTGTATCTTTTTGCTCCAAGGGGGAATTGTAAGTGCGCTTTGCGTTACACTAAAATATACATTAGCAGCGCCTCTTTGTAGTGTTCTCATCTGAGCCACGCATTTTTCAGGATCATATGCTTCTTTTCCACTTCCAATCCAAGGTCGGCAGCCCCTACATCTATACCCCTTTAACGCTTCTTTGCTCATACAACCTTCCATCGAACGTTTTTTGCCACAAGAAGTACATTCAATTACAATACTGGACAATCCTCCAGTGCTATTATTAAAATTAATCTTCAGTTTATCCCACTTGTCAGCATCAGGACAAGTACTGTAATTTCCATAATGTACCCACCATTTGTATGGGAAATCTTCCAAATGCCCATTTATACATGCACACACAAAACGGGATGGTACCAATTCTGTACCACATGAACATTTTCTTCCCTTCTTGTCTCCAAACTGTTTATAATCCTTTAACTTCCCACATTTGGGGCAAAAATGTGTTCTTGGAAAACGAAAAGCTGGAATATCCGGATTTCCTTTCGGATTATCCGTATCTGTAGCATACGGTTCCTTAAAATACTTTATACCAAGTAATCTCTGTAAATTAGGCTCATATAGCCTCGGGCTTTTACCATTCCAATAATCCGTTGCTGCCATTATTACAGAGTAATCCGGCATATCTGCTATTGCTCCAGGCGCAAATGTAGTAATTAACTGTGTTTTTCTAAGTTTTCCTATAGCATTTTTTTTGGATTCCATTTTTACCGACCCGAATTTCATACTGTCTCTCCCATTAAATATATACCCGACTGTTTTTCAACACTTCGCATACTATTCATACATCTAAATCTGTCATCCTCCTCAATATCCGGCTTAAGCAGACTCTTTTTATTCTTTCCCTTATAATATAATTCACCATTTGCTTCTATCGCCCACTTATTCTCAATGTCTTTTAATTCCCTTATGACATTATTAAGCTCTAACGGATCTACTTCCTGTACATACTTGCATATAATACCCTCTACTCTTTTCACTCCTTCACTATCAGGATTAAAATTAGCAGCATTTTCATTATTCAGAAGATCTGGACATAAGTAACGGCATAGAGTAACAAATAGTGCCTGTAACCCTCTATCTCTGGCTCTGTCTGAAAACGGTGTCAAACTGGTAGCTTCCACATATCTATATAATGCAGAATGATATCTCAAAAACTGCTCATAATGAGACTTGTCCCTAGATCTTGAAGGGTTATATACCATAAAGACAAGCCCAGGATTATCACGTCCAACTCTACTTGTCGCTTGGATATATTCTGCATTTGTTTTAGGTTGTCCAGCAACTACCATTGTTCCTAATCTGCCAACATCCACACCGACAGATATCATATTTGTTGCAAGTACAAAATCATAAACATCTTCTGTATGATCTTTTTTATAAGGTATCTTAAGCTTCGTCTGAATTACATCTGAAATTTCATCATTTGTCATGCGACTAGTCAATTCTACCTCATACTCATATTTATCCTTACCCGTAAATTTAGGTATCAGATCAGCAAATTTCTTATTTTTCAAATATTGATATCTGCTTTGAATATCATCGACAATTTGTGTCTGCGCTCCTCCCAGTTCTCGTATACTATTAAAATATCCCGTAAGCGTCCAGAAATTATCAATAGTTACATCATCATACCCTTTATCAATCAAATATCTTGAAGCGAATAACCATGATGCATATACTCTGATTAATGTTGTCGTAAATGTTGCGCCTACTCCCATACATCCTACGTATAACCTTGCAGGCCGTTCCATCTCATTCGAACGAACGGCAAAAAAAGAGTCTTCTGCTGAAATACCTTGCGGTGGAAATTGAGTAAATCGCCGTCCATAAAGAGCTTTTATCTGTTTTCCTGCGTTTCTGATAGTTGCTGTCGACGCTATTATTTTAATTGGAATATTATTTCTTTCACAAATCTTAGTAATTGCAGCTTCATAAATTCCAGTCATTGTTCCCAACGGACCTGATATAAGATGCAATTCATCCTGTATAATAAGCTCTGGCGGAAGGTTTTTTTTATCTACTGCAAATAACGTTGCTGGCTTATCCTGTAATGTTATCTGTGCAAATTTATCCACTGTTGCTACAATAAAAGTTGGCCTATATTCATAAATTGTTTCATCAACAAGATGAATGGGAATACCATCCTCTCGGTTAAATTCACATTGTTTATTCCGACATCTTATGAGCATTTTCTTTCTTACTCTATCCACGGAATAATCCTTAGTGTAAAGCTTTTCACCACACCATGGACAAACCTTGACTTGACAAGGATCGGCCTCATCATTTCCAAGATCTGCTCCATTCATTAATTTCATCAATGCAAGGTCTGCCGCTTCCAATGTCCCCGGTGTCAGCTTATTTCCTACCCATAATCCTATTGATATTTCCGTACCAGGAATATTATATTTTATTCTTAGTAAATCGCACGCGCATATTAATATGCTGGCTCTTTCAAATTGCTGAATAGTTAATAATCTCAATGTATATCTCATAATAACAGTTACGCCATCTGCCTGTTCTATATAAGACAATCTTCTATAAAAAATAACAAATGCAGCAATTCCGAGATACGCCTCTGTCTTTCCTCCTCCTGTCGGGAACCATAATAAATCTACCAGCTTCCGTTCATCCCCTTCGGGTTCAATAAATGATCCTATTTCAAGTAGCATAAATGCAAGCTGGAAAGGGTACCAATTAATATTTTCGTCCACCGGTATCTTATTTGATTTTAGTAATGATTGCTTCCGTTGCATATACATTGCTTCATTCGCATAACGGAAAGCTTTCCATTCGTTTCCATTAACAGCCTCACTTTTCTCTAACATTGATATAGATTTTTTTATTCTTGAGGACACATTCTTACACTTACTTACATTTTCTATCGCTGCCTCATGAAACTCTTTATACTCCTTTTCCTCAATTCTACTCTCAAGATTTTTTATCCATTTTTCGTAATTTTCAATAAAATCATATAAATGTGTGATTACTTCTTTTCCATCAGCAGTATATAAATACCTCATATTAAATATCGGGGTTCCCTCTATTTGAGCTGCTTTCATTTGCAACAAATTATATCTTGGCAAAAAAGAGCTTTTTACATATCTGACATCTTCATCTTCTGTATCCCATTCCACAGCACAACCATGTCCCTGACCATAACATTTACTATTTGAATATAGCATATCCAATTCCGCATTCTCAGGAGCCTTTTCCAAATCGATCTGGTGCCTGATATATGTAAATACTTTTCCTTTATTTTCACCGGACGTCACCATTATTTCCGGTTGAAATATGGTATGTCTGTTTATTTCTATATAATCATATTCCTTTATCCGATGTTTATTAGCAGCAACAACCGTTATTACACTCTCACCCGTTCCAAATACTTTATGCGTATAAGAATTTATGTAAAAATCCCCTGCGACTACATAGGACTCATTCTTTCCTACACTAAATGAAAAATTTTTATTGTATTCTGTTCTTTTCCAAAATATTGTTTTTTCGTCAATGTCCTTCTCATATTTCTCAATTTTACCTTTATCTTCTGTCAAATTGTCTAAGGTACAATTTTTATAGGTAGCATAATTCAAGTTTACATTGAAATTCTTAATCCCGGCCTTCAATGTAAAAGTTATCCCCATTGAACCAGGGGTTCGTAAGTTTGATGATGCAAGCGTTACATCATATATATCTGTATTCATTTCAGCAGCATTGTTTGTTGTCACATCTTCCAGATCATCATTCTCCTTACCCTCTGTCAAAGGATATAATTTCCCCGATATATAATATTGCGTTGGATTTTCAACCAATATTTCCTCCGTATCTACCGGTCCAATAATATCTTTCTTTACAATATCCAATATCTCTTCTCTTGCTTTATATATACTTTTATATTTTTCCATTTTCTTTTCTCCCTATATATATTCGACCACACCATATCCTACAAGACTAATTACATTCCATGTTACCATGTCTCCGTATAGCTTAACTCCGCTCTCTGTTCCATCCGCCCTTCCTATAACCGAGACAATATCATCTATAAATACTTCTTTTATCTGGTTTGGAAATACAGAAAAAAAAGGAACTGTATTTTCAGGTAATCTATAGATAGCTCTCAGGATTCTAACCATAGATTCATAAAATACCTGACCTGTTTTTCCAATTTCCCTGCCGGAATCTTTCAAAATAATCCTGTAATTGACTTGTTCCAATACATGATTATCCTTTAACAATATCACTTCTTTTCCTCTCAGATCTGCATAATTATTTCTTAAAAAGACCTGTACCCCCGGTATTGTAACGCATGAGCGTATATCAACTTCTCTGCCAAGTCCTATTTCAATCTTCGATAAATGTCTCTTACCGTTTCGTCCATACTTTGCTTCATAGCTTCTTCTATCGCCCTCCTTATCAATACTCATAAAATTACATTGTGATGTAATTTTGTATATATTACTTCGTGCTCTGGTCAATGCCACATAGCATACCTTGTGCTCATCAAGTGTTTTTTCTCTCTCTTCAAAAATGCTATTTTCAATAAGTACAGTAGTAAATTCCTTACC
>OGOK01002571.1_pt1 | contig 10259 bp, 10 predicted proteins | sample 1552661 | NCBI WGS metagenome assembly OGOK01 (sample SAMEA2580172, study PRJEB22360) | human gut metagenome | biome: human gut; feature: human-associated habitat; material: faeces | place: Denmark | collected 2008/2010
AGTAGAAATAAAAACAGGAAACAACCTCTCCATAGAAAGCTTGCAGGACAGCCATGCCTACCACAGCCGGGACAAAGAAAGCGGCATCTATCTGCAGAGAGATAGGATCGCCCGTCCGGATACAGGGAAAAAGAAAATGGACGATCCCTACTTCTCCATCGGGAAAAAGACAGAAACCACAGACTCCACCTATACCAGCGTCACAAAACAGGCAGGCATCTACGCAGGAAAAGAAGGATACGATATCCAAGTCAAAGGAAATACCCATCTCAAGGGAGCCGTTATAGACAGTAAAGCACCGGCAGAAAAGAACAAACTCACCACCGGTACTTTGACATGGGAAAACATAGACAACAAAGCTGAATACAAAACAGGAGGACACGGAATATCCTACAACGGGAAAATAGGGAGAGGAGACAAGAACGATCCCTTAGACTCCTGGACAAATAACCGCTATGGGAAAGATACCATAACAGGACAAAGAAACGGAATGAACAAAATCACTGAGACCATCTACGGCTCAAAAATCCCGTTAAACGAAAGAGGCATCCTGAATACACCCATACCGTCTGTGAAAGGAAAAGCAGGAACAACCACGACATCCGCCGTATCCAAAGGAACCCTAACCATCACGGACAAAGAAAACCAGAAACAGGACATAGAGAAACTGAACAGGAATACAGAAAACAGCTTAAATAAACTCAAAGAAATCTTCGACAAAACAAAAGTAGAAGAAAGAAAACGACTATTGGAAGAACTGGGAATAGTCGGAAACCGGGCCATCCATGAGATAGCCTCCCACAATGGATGGAAAGACGGATCCACAGAAAAGGTAGCCCTCCATGGCATGCTGGGAGCCATCACAAGCGCCAAGAGTGGAGGAAGCGCGCTAAGCGGCCTGATAGCAGGGGGAGCCAACGAATATGCCATAGAGTACTTAAAACAGACCAAAGGGAAAGACTGGATAAACAAGCATCCCGATACAGTGCAGAACATCTCAGCCGCCTTTGGGGGAATCCTGTCCAAGATGACAGGAGGAAGCGGACATACAGGCGCCTACATCTCCCAGATGGGAACGAAGTGGAATGAGTTGGAAGAAATTAGAGAAGTTGATAATTTAAATGAAGCGCAAGATATTATGAATGAAAATGTAAATGAAGAAAAGGAGGCAAGTAGAACGTCTGAATCTGACTTCATGCAAGAATATCCGGATTTGAGTAATGAAATATTTAAGAACCATAGAGATATTGCGAACTCCGCAGGGCAATTTATAGGCGGTTCAATGGGTGCAGAAGTAGCAGCAGACCTATTAAGGCATGCCTTATATGGAAATGGTTCGCCTGTTTCAGCTGATAGTCAGTTAGGGCAAAAGATTAGTTCTGATTTGAATAACTCTGCTATTCTTAGGGCTGCCATACAATCTTATGGAATGAAATTAAAAGTTGGTGAAACTAAGTATATTTACGGGTCTGTTAATTTGCAGGTAAAAGATGAGTATGATAATAATGCTACTATTAATGGAGTACTGGGATATGGGAGAATAAAATTGGGGCTACAAATTACAAGAAATGAAAATAGTATAGATTATTATGGACAGGCCAGCGATGCATATAATTTTGAGTGGCATGATGTCAATTCCAATTTAGAAAAGATGAAAGAGGATTCTTCTTGGGATCAATTTGGGAAACTAATAATTGATGCCATAAATAACGGGGCAGCAGGATATCAAGAAATTGGCGCGATACAGGCTTTTGACTGGAGTGCAAATCTTGATGGAACAATAGGGTTAGAATAAGGAGGAACATTGTGAAAAAGAAAATATTCCTTGCGTGTTTGGCCTTTTGTTTATACAATGCTTTTCTTATGGGAATTCATATGGTTATGATTCTATCGGAACCTACTATTTGGAGTCCAGCGGTAAGAACTGTATTTGGACATGCATCTCGCATACAAATAGTAGAAAGAAATAGGAATTTGCTTTATTTGGAATTATGTGATAATAGACCGGAAGATAAAATAAAAATGAAATCAACGATTCTAGATAGGGATGTATATGAAAAAGAAAGCGAAACGGATATATTTTACAGAGATAAAGTGTTCTATTCTTATGGTAGTGCCGGATTTTATACGATTTATGCGAATCCATTTAGGATAAAGGTATATAGGAATCCGTCTCAGCCATTAGAGGAGAAACAAGAGATAGATAGATCCTTAGCGAAGTATAACAGTGATGAGATACAAGTAATTTCATCACTGTCAGATCTTACTTCAGAAGAGCGGCAGGCATATGAGAAGTTGAGAGTGAAAGCAGATAATAAAAAAGGTAGATAAATATATGCCGATGGAACGGATGAGCGTCAATTATCTTTTCCTGCGGAGACAACAGTAAATTTCGAAGGGTTGGTATATGAAAAAAGTTATTATATCATAGTATTTCCAATAGACAGATGAATGGGGAAATATTTCAAGTCAGGATGATCACTACAGCAGCTGACATAGGAAGAAACCCGACCATAGAAAGCGAACAGGACAAAAAGAATTACAAAGAAACAGGCAAGACATCCGGACTGTCCGTCAGCTACACACCGGGAAGCGCCGTCAGCGTAAGCGGAGGAAAAGGACAGACAAACACAGACTCCACCTACGAAAGCGTCACAAAACAGACGGGCATCTATGCAGGAAAAGAAGGATACGACATCCAAGTCAAAAACAACACCCGCCTCAAAGGAGCCGTCATAGACAGCCAGGCAGAAAAAGAAAAGAACCGGATCACCACCGGTACTTTGACATGGGAAAATATAGAGAACAAAGCTGAATATAAAACAGGAGGACACGGAATATCCTACAACGGGAAAATAGGGAGAGGAGACAAGAACGATCCCTTAGACTCCCAAACAAATAACCGCTATGGAAAAGACGCCATAACAGGACAAAGAAACGGAATGAACAAAATCACCCCAACCATCTACGGCTCAAAAATCCCGTTAAACGAAAGAGGACTCCTGAATACCCCCATACCGTCTGTGAAAGGAAAAGCAGGAACAACCACCCGATCGGCCATATCTAAAGGAACCATAACTATCACGGACAAAGAAAACCAGAAACAGGACATAGAGAAACTAAACAGGAACACGGAAAACAGCCTGAACAAACTCAAAGAAATCTTCGACAAAACAAAAGTAGAAGAAAGAAAACGACTGTTGGAAGAACTGGGGATAGTCGGGAACCGGGTCATCCATGAGATAGCCTCCCACAATGGATGGAAAGACGGATCCACAGAAAAGATAGCCCTCCATGGAATGCTGGGAGCCATCACGAGCGCCAAGAGTGGAGGAAGCGCCCTAAGCGGCCTGATAGCAGGGGGAGCCAACGAATATGCCATAGGATACCTGAAAAAGACCAAAGGGAAAGACTGGATAAACAAACATCCCGATACCGTACAGAACATCTCCGCCGCCTTTGGAGGAATCCTGTCCAAGATGACAGGAGGGAGCGGACACACAGGCGCCTACATCTCCCAGATGGGGACGAAGTGGAATTTACAGTTAGATGAGCATGCCCAAAATATAAGAGAAAAGTTATGGAAAGAACAAAAAAAAACATATGATAATGAATATGTAGATAATGAGAATGTAGGAGATGCATATACCAATCTTGAAATTAGTAGTGCAGAAGCTAATCTTGAAAGTAGGTATAAGCAATCTACCCAGATGAAATTGGCACCTGTTGCTACAGAACTCTTAGGATATTATATGGATGGAGATAATTCTAAACATGGTATTACTAATATTGAATATACGGAGCATGGATTACGTGTTGTGGAATTTGGAGAAACTTCAGTTTTAAATAAGGTACTTAGAAATGATAAACCGATAAACATGCGCTTTATCAAGGATACGCTAAATTATGCAGGGAAATCTCCTATAATTACCTCTGCAGATAGTTATTCCTTTTATACGAGTGGTGTAGATCTTGCATTGGGATTAGGAAGTGCAACAGCCATTACTTCAATTAAGTTTGAAGAGGGAAAAATCCTTGCCAAAATAACAGTGACAGACCACTACGATTTTGGTAAAAAAGAAGCAAACGCAGGAGATTTCTTAAAATCGGCATATATATTGCAACAATCGGGTAGAAAGAAGACTTTTGCATATAAAACTACATATGATGTTACCTATACAATAGACGAGTTTCTTGATTATATTCTGAAAGGTATAGGTGATTGATATGAGAAATACTAAAATATTGGTTGCTTTTAGTTTATTAATAGGGTTATGTGTTGATTTACACATGAATACATTTCAATTTGAACATTCAACTTATTATGCGGCATTTAGATATAGGTTCAAGGTTGACAGGATATTTACCGATTTGTGGACAAAGACGGCCTTAGAGTCGGATTGTTTCGCTTATAAGTATGAATATCCATATATATTTTTGTATGGCATAGGAGGATATACAAAAGTAAACTTAATTCCTTTTTATGGGGAAACGATTAAAGTGGTTAATGAAACTTATTATAGAAACATCCCGGATGATTTGAGAAGTGATGTGTTAAGTTCTTTATCGCAGCTAAATGAATCTTATCTATGGGGGATAGAGATTAGATATGACTTTATAGGATTACCCAAAAGAGATATAGATATTTTTAAAGAATTACAAAGAAAAGGGCGTGAGAAAAAAGTCAATTATATTAAAAGAGAATCGTATTATGCTTCTGATAAAAAATTTATGAAAGAATATATTGATAGTAGAAAAGGATTAGATATGCTTGATAAAAAGCTGGAAGGTATTACCTTAGAATTAGAAAATAAATAAATAATACACAGGCTGAAAGCCCCGTATGCCCTGCAGACAGGCATGAACGCAAGAGACATACAGAAAGATCAGAAAACAGACAAAGCCATTAATAAGAACAATGCCGTAGGAATCAATATCAGCTTGGGCAGCACCGGATGGAAAGACCATGCGGAAACCGTCACCGAAGAAGCCAAAGGAAGCCGGATCACCGCAGGAAGGACAGCCGCCGTCATCGCCAAAGAAGACCTGGTAGTCAAAGGCAGCACAGTCAACGCCCAAGACATCCATCTCACAGCAGGAAACAACATCCACATCCTCTCCTCCGAAAACAAAAGCACAACCATAGAAGACTACAAAGCAAAAAGCGGAAGCATAGGAGCCTCCATCAGCAAAGGAGGCTATGGCATCGGCGCGTCCTACGGGAAAGGAAAAGGACAGACAGAAGAAACCACCCTTACCCATACCCCGTCAGACATCACAGCAAAAGATACGGTATCCCTTTCGAGCGGAAACGACACCCTGATCCGGGGTGGGACAGTTAAAGGAAATAAAGTTACTGCTAACGCAGGAAGAATGTCCATAGAAAGCGAACAGGATAAGAAGAATTACAAAGAAAAGAGCAAGACATCGGGCCTGTCCATCAGCTACACACCGGGAAGCGCCGTCACCGTAAGCGGAGGAAAAGGAAAAACAAACACAGACTCCACCTACGAAAGCGTCACAAAACAGGCAGGCATCTACACCCCGGATGAAGGATCCGACATCCAACACAAAAACACCCCCCGCCTCAAAGGAGCAATTATAGACAGCAAAGCACCGGCAGAAAAGAACAAACTCACCACCGGTACTTTGACGTGGGAAAACATAGATAACAAAGCAGAGTATAAAGCAAAAGCAAGCGGAATTACCGTATCCACCCATGCTATATCTAAACTCAACCCCTTAGGACTGGGCTATGTACCGACCATCCCCGTGAAAGGGAAAGCAGGAAGCACCACCTATGCAGCCATAGCAGACAGCATCATCACCACCACAAAAGAAAAAACAGACAAAGAAATCAGCCACGACACAGCAAACGCGCTTAACACACTCTCCGAAATCTTCGACAAAAAGAAAATAGAAGAAAAACAGGAATACGTAAATATACTCTCTCAGGTAGGATACCGACTCATAGGAGACATAGCAGGACACAAAGAAAACGAACTGAATAAGAAAGCAGAAAAAGCCAGAAAAGAGAATAACAGCATACTGGCGGAGAAATACGAAAAAGAAGCAAAGAAATGGAGCGAAAGCGGAACCAATAGAATCGCCATGCATGGAATCATGGGAGCCTTAGTATCCAAAGAAGCAGGAACAGGAATGACAAAAGGACTGACAGGAGCAGGACTGAACGCCCTCCTGCAAAAAGAACTGGGAAAAATCAAAGACCCGGAAGTCCATAAAATAGCAAGCGCCGCCATAGGATACCTGGCAGGAGGGAAAACAGGGGCAGCCATAGCCCATCAGGCGACAACCTTCAACTATCTGACCCATGAACAATATAAACAATATCTGGACGATATGAAAAACGCAAAGACAGAAGAAGAGAAGAAACGATTACAAAAAGACTGGGAAGCCATAGATGAAAAACAAAGATATTCACCAATATCAACGCCCGGTACATATTGGGACTTAAAGACGGGCAGACCATTTACGGTGAAAGAAGGAGGAAGTCTTTTTGAGCCGGTATTAGTTACAGCAACACGTGCACATGGAGAAACCATATTTGAAAGTGCGATGGCAAGCGGAATTAATACAAAAGTTGCCAAATATCTGGGAAGAGAAACCGTTATCGGAGACGCACTTACCTTGCCGTGGGATATAGCCAATGACGCAAACATTGATAAGTATGGAATACGGGGCGCAAGGGATAGAGTGTTGATAGATATTTATGGAACGATAGGATTTGCAAGATTAGCTTATATTACAGGTGGGGTACCAGGTATAATAATTGGCATCGGTGGTGCAATTGGTATTAATGAGTATAAAGATTGGATGATACCGGCATTGACTACTGAAGAAAGAAAACAAGAAGATGCTCAATATATTAGAGATATAAAAGATGAGATGGATTAAGTTATCTGGATGAGGAATGATATATCATGACAGATTTAGTAATAATTTTAGTATATTTAGCAATGATGCTTATATGGATTTTTAAGAAGATAAAGTTTAGAAGCTTAGTTTTTTCTACAACTATTCGAATTATAATTATAAAATTTATTTATTCATTAATACTTCCATTTTCTGTATTTGTATATATTTTTTTCCCGCCAGAAAATGCAGTTCGGTTTTTATTAGGTGCGAGTAGTATAGGGGCATTAGGGGGGCTGTTTTGGCTTTTAGATCGCGAAAGAAGAATTGTCATTATTAAGAGTGTTGATCATGAAACATTAAAAGAAATACAAGGATCTCTTCAAAAGCGGGAACGAAGAACGAAAGAGGTTCTTGTTGGATGTATTTTTTTCATGTTTTTAGGTTTCTTGATCTATCTTTTACCACATTAGAGAAAGCGTAAGGGAATTATTATAAGGATAAGAATGGAGCATCTGTCTAATCATGTCATTCGTGAAAATAAGCGTAACGGATATAAAGAAGTGCTAAACAAAGCAGCCCTGGATAAATCCAAAGAAATCGCAGCAGAAGGAATAGTAAGCTGGAGCGCGGCGAACTGGATGGAAAGCGAATATCCCTACCTGACACGAAAAGAAGCGGAGGCAATCGGGAAAAACCTTGTGAAGAAAGCAAGTCCATTGGTGGCAGGCGGATTTTATTTATACGGGATACAGGAAAACCACGAAAGATTTAAATCCCCATACAACGCATTTAGCGCGGATGCATATGATACATTGCCCATTTCAGCGGGAATGTTAGGAGGAGCGATTGGTGGAACTGTAATGGGGATTCCAGGTTCAATTATTGGATTCGTCTTTGCTACCGGAGCGGCTACATGGTATGTCGAAAATGAAAAAAGTAGATGGGAGAAAGATGAGGCAGGCAAGAATATAGACACTAAATAGGAAGGAGAAAAGATGAAATGAGATTCTTTGTGGGGAGTTATATATATGACATAATTCTTTTAATCTTATGTGGAGTAGTATTTAAGACTTTTATCCTAAAAAAAGGATTATCAGAAAAAGAATCTTTTTTTATACGACATACATTGCCAATAGTCTATATACCCCTTTCTGTATTATTAATCGTGAATATGGTTTATATTGTTTTGATAGATAGAGAAATTATTGATAATACTTACAAAGGATTTGCACTGTATTCACTTGTTTTTATTTGGGCTATAATGATGATTATAGGATTTTATAATAGAATTAAATACGGCTCCAAGGATTGGGAATATGTTGAAGAAACCAAACGAGGGATTTTTGGACTTATTGGACTTTTTGTTATGGCGATATTAATGTACTTATTTATATGATTTATGTGTTTTCAAAGGAGCCGTCATAGACAGCCAGGCAGAAAAAAACCGGATCACCACCGGTACTTTGACATGGGAAGACATAGAGAATAAAGCCAGCTATGAAAGCCATGGGAAAACACAGACAGTTTCTTCTGATAAAGTATCCTCTTCCAATCCGTTGGGGGCATCTGTGGCAATGGCTGTTCCTGTACAGGGGAGTCACAGTAGCATAACAAGAGTTGCCATAGCTGACGGTATCATACAGACAACGGAAGGAAAGACAGAGAAGGAAATCAGCAGGGATACGAAGAATACACTGAATAAACTGGCGGAGATCTTTGATAAAAAGAGTGTGCAGGAAAAACAGGAACTAATTGGTCTTATAGCTAAAGAAGGCTTTACACTGGTTGGGGATATAGCTACAAGAAAGCAGGAATCTCTGCGGACTAAAGCAGCAGAAGCCAGAACCCATAATAACGAAGCCAAAGCAGAAAGCTATGAAAAAGAAGCCGCTAAGTGGGCTGAGAATGGTATCAATCGGATCGCTCTACATGGCATCGTAGGGGCCTTGGTATCGAAGGAAGCAGGTACAGGAGTAGAAAAAGGTCTGACAGGAGCCGGGCTGAATGCCGCTTTGCAGGGAGCATTGAAGAATATTTCTGATCCGGAAGTACGCAAAGCCGCCAGTCTGGCGATAGGTCAGGCAGTTGCAGGAGAAACCGGTTCTGCCATTGCAGAATACGCCACCGTATTCAATTGGCTCTCCCATCAGCAGCAGGAAATGCGGGACAAACTGATCAGCGAAGCAGAAGCGGAAGGAGATATGGATAAGGCAGAGCGAATACGGGCATACTACCAGGAACTTGACGAGAAGCAGGATGATGTCATCCGTAAACTTGAGTTGCCGGAATCGGATGACTATAGCCCAAGCGTGGAAGCAGCTATTATAGAATCCACCAATATCTATGAAGATACAGATGCCTTCCGGGAAGTCACAATTGGTGCACTTAAGATAGCAAAGGAAAAGGGGCTGACAGAATACCATTTCCTTGATGAAGACTATGTAACGCTAAATGCTTCTATTGGGATGGGTATAGGTCTCTCTGGCGGATTTATTATGGACAGGACAGGGAATGTCTATTCAGTGGTCGGCGGAGGGTTTACAGGAGGAATCGGTGGAACAATAGCTACTGGAAAATTAGCAATGGATACAAGCGGGTGGACTGCAGCAAACTTGCAACAAGCTCTATCAGGAGGTAGTGTCAGCTTTGGTCTTGGTATAGGTGGATCGGTTACTGTAAACGTGTCTAAAGTAGCCGGTAGCAGAGAGATAGGTGGTACGACCGGAATTTCTGCAGGAATGACAGGAACTTACACGCAATTTATTTGTAATATAAATGATTTGTGAGAGGTGGCGTCATGAAGAAAATCGACTGGGATAATTTAAATTACTATGATTTTATTGGGGGGATAGGAATAGGTGTAATTCTGTTGTTTGGCATATATTTGGGGGGCTTTGGTATACGACAAAAGACTATCGACTGGAAACCGCACGACAACTGGAATGTATATACAATGAGATTCCCAATCCGGAAACTGTAACAGACGATGCTTATGGTGTAAAAAAGATGTGGTTGTCGTACTATGTTGTAGGCCATAGAACTTATGCTAATATGGATGAAGATAAAATTATGGATTGGTACATAGAAAGGTTAAATTCAAGTGGGTGGCATGTAGATAAAAGACGTAGAGAAAAAAATGATAAGGTGGAGATATATAGTGTAATTATGCGGAATGAAAATTTTTGGTTGGAAATAAGCCATATAAGGGAAAGCTGTAGATTCAAGTTTTTTTTACTAAAAGAAGACTGGATATATGATAAAGGCCTTTAATTACTAATTTTAGGAAGCGTGAAAGGGAACGTCACCATCACAGCCGGACAGACGGCATCCGTCAGAGCCTCCGACATCATTGCAGGGAAAGACACCCTCATCACAGGAAGAAA
>OGOK01002573.1_pt1 | contig 10242 bp, 6 predicted proteins | sample 1552661 | NCBI WGS metagenome assembly OGOK01 (sample SAMEA2580172, study PRJEB22360) | human gut metagenome | biome: human gut; feature: human-associated habitat; material: faeces | place: Denmark | collected 2008/2010
ATGTATAAAATTTGCCGCTTTATGCGGCATAGCGGTCCGGCGGCGTTTGAGCCGGTGCATTTCTTTGTTTCGTTTCTTTGTGCAAGCAAAGAAATGAAAAACACTTTTACCTTGCTTTTCTTAAAAGCAAAAAAATTTTTTACTATGCTTTTTTTAAAAGCCAAATTTCGAGTAAAACATTAATAAATTATTTTAATATTGTATTGCTCATATTAACCCAAAATAATATTTTTTAAGACAAAATACGCTATTTTAATCGCTTTCCGCCAATTCTAAGATGTGTTATAATTGTAGATATAAATCAAATATGGAGGATTTTTATGTATTATAAAGAAAACACTAAGGATATAGTTTCCATAGTCGCTTATATGAGCGGCGTTCAAAGGCGCGCTCTCATAGAAAATTATTTTTCCGAATGCCCCGACGCGCTCAAGCAGCTTGATAATATATCCGAGCTGAGAATAATAAGAAGTCTTTGCAAGCTGAGGACAACCCTTTTCCTTAAATTCAAAAAAACAGACGATTTAATGAAATATGATCTTAAAAACCTGAATTCTATAAGCTGGTTTTCATATCAGGATATAAAGGAGCTTGAGGAAAACGGAATCCCTATCCTTAAAGTTAATTACAGATCCTCTAAATATATGTCGGATTTTAACAGGCTTATTCAGGAGCATATAAATTCCTGCAAAAACTTCTTCCCCGCCTGGCTAAACTGGGATTATATCAAGGATTTATTCGTTATACCCAAAGGTCAGGTGGAAAGCGTTGTAATTAAAGAATTTAATAAATATATGGAAAATTTAGGCAATTATCCGTATCAGGTTTACCTGCATTGGAAACCCTATGACTGCGGCAATATGCTTTTTAACGATAAGAAATTTGTAAGCATTATCTACGATCTTAACGACGATTTCTTTAATGAAAATGAAAAAGTAACCGACGCCGCCGATTACACAAAAACAAATATCTATGATTTTATACAAAGAAACGAAAGCACCGCCATTGTGGTGGACTGCGAAAATTCCAACGTCTATAAGCTCTACGCAATGCTGAAAAATCTTAATCAGGAAGAGCTTTCGAAAATCAGGAAAATTATCCTCTTTGACGATTACCACACAACCAGCGCATGGGACCGCCTTGAAAAATTCACAAGCATACCTGTCGAGCACATAGAAGTGGAGAGAGTCGTCGATAACAAATCGCTTGTGGATATAAAAATGACCGCGGGAGTGTGCCGCGAGTTTTACGACAATAAAATAACGTCGTTTATACTCGCCTCCAGCGATTCTGATTACTGGGGACTTATCTCTTCCCTCCCCAACGCGGATTTTCTCGTTATGTATGAATACAACAAATGCGGCAGCGCAATCAAGCAGGCCCTCGACACAAGAGGCATATATTATTGCTCTATCGACGATTTCTGCTCAGGCAATATTGAAGTGTTTAAAAACAGCGTCCTGCTGGATCTGCTAAAAAGCCGTATAAATGAAATTCCCGATATAAACGGTCGAGACCTCGTTGACGAAATATATCAGTCGGCAAGGCTTGAAGCCGGAGATACGGAAAAAAATCAGTTTTTTGAAAGATATATAAAAACGCTCAGGCTTTCCGTGGATTTAAACGGAGTTTTCACTATACATATAAAGGAATAGATATGATTTAAAATCTTATTCTGAAAAAAACGCGCTTGTGAGTAATGTAAGCCGCGATAGTTATAATTTTTGGAGCAAAACAGATGTTAATCAGGTTTTGCTCCATTTTTCTTTACAAATATTTAATTATTCTGAAAATCCAATAGCTAAGAATATAGACCTGTCCAGACTGTTTCTAAATACCGACGTCATGATAAGGACTAATCATGCCGCTTTTGGACGCCAAAAAAGCCCGTAAATACGTGACTTCAATAGGGAACATAAAAACCGGTTGAGAATAGCAATTCGTCAGCAGTTACGGCTGACGAATTTTTTATTACAAATCAAATAGAACTAATAATATAAGAATTTTAAAATATTAAAAGTAATAGATGGATAACTAAATGCGGATTACCATCGTGATCAACGAACAAGCTTTTAAGTAATACAACAATTAAAGCTATCCGAATTTAAGCGAATGATTGTGCTGCATATAGTTGTATTATAAACATATTTAGTTGTAGAAATTTGCCAATTATTATTGACAATCTATTTATATTATAGTATACTATAATAAATAAAAGCCGTTCAAATGAAGCTTTAACACACGTCATTTATTCAAATAAATTTATTACTTTGAGGAGGATTTACTATGCTTAAAAAGGGTCTATCTGTTTTAACAACCATTTCAATTTTATTTTTAACAGTATCCAATGTATGTTCAAGTGCAGTTAGTGCAGATGAACCGGTAGAAATTTTGTCTCTGCGCTCTGAATATGGAAAACATTTCAATAATGGTGATGGCACAATAACTGCCTATATAAATACTGCGCCTATTCATTATTGGCAAAATAATCAATGGATGGATATTGACAACACATTGGTCTTGGACGAATACGGAAACTATACTAATGAAAGCAATTCTTTGAGTGTTACTATTCCTTCACAACTTTCTGTAAATAATGATGAAGCCAAAACAGAAAATGCTGTGAAGTTAGAATACGAAGAATTCAGCCTTTCTGTCTCATTAACTGATTTATCCATAAATGAATCTGAAAAAGATGTATATGCAGATATAGAGAATTATGTTCAGCAAAACGACAGCGCTGCAAAGATAAATATAATTAACAATACGCAAACTGATTGTTCAGATAACAACATTCCGATTGATGTAATTGATTCATACAACAACATTGCTTCGGCTGCGGTTTTTGAATCTGTGTACGATGATATTGATCTTTCAATTGATATTCAGCCGGCGTCTGTTATTGAATCTGTTACGTTTAATAGTTTTGAGGATATTCCGGATTCTTTAACATATTTTATTGATGCCGATGGGCTTGACTTAGAATGTAAAGACAGCAATGTTATTGGTTTTATCAATGACAATGGCGAATGTGTTTTTGAGATTCCTGCAATATTTATATATGACTCATCAAATGAAAGTAAAAGCTATTCCGTTGATTATGACATTAGTGACAGCGATGATGGTTATTTGCTTACAGTTTACCCTGCCTCTAATCTGACTGAATCGGAAAATACTGTTTATCCCTTAACTCTGAATTCTGAATATACTGTTGAACGAAGTGTAAACACGTACTGTAATTCAGAATCATCGCCAAACGAAATAATCAGAGATCAATATATGCGTATTAGCAATACAAGTGGACATGGATATCAAACCTATGTTTCTTGTAACGATTCATTTGTTAATTATGGCAGCAATGCAACTATTTTGGATGCTAAACTTAATATCTTTTTACGTGGCAATTATATAAACTCTTCTAAACATATAAAAATATATTCACTGCAAACACAGCCGATGAATTGTACTTGGAATAATGCTTCAGCGTTAGATGAATATAATACTTTAGTTGGCGGTTTTGATGTAGTATATACTGAGATGAATTCATGGAAAGAAATTGATGTGACAGCTTTAACACAGGCATGGCTTAATTACGGTAATTCATCTCAGAATATAGGAATACCATGCTATGGATTTAAAATGGTTGCCGATAGCGCCCCCTATGCCGCAATAGTTGCAAATTCGGAAAGAGCGGGTAGTAATAAACCATATTTTGAAATTACTTACTCACTCTCTTCAGATTATACGTTAGATTACGCTCCATATAAGTATAATAATATAACCTCTAATCTTGGAAATATATACAATTTACAAAATAGAATGAATTGCTATGCTTATGCACTGCAAGTTTATTATAAAGGAACGGGAAGTTATTTGCTGTATCCAGGAGAATTTGGAATCGGGCAAAGTATACAGGGGGATGAGTATACTTTTGCAAACTTTGGCGAATTATTATCAGAATATAATCGTTTTGAGCGTCAAATTGAGTATAAAATTGATGAAATAAATGATTATAGAGATGTATACCCAAGCCAGATTCATGGTATTGTTAATAATAACAATGAATTCAAACAGTGTATGAACGAATATATGACCTTTATAAAAAATCAAATGATTAGAGATGGTAAAGCAATTAATTTTACACTGCAGGAATATAACAATTCTGACATACTGAATCCAAATAACAATTATTTTTCTCCCCCAATCGGATATGATGAAAATAATGAAAGAATAATTGCTATGACTGCATATTATTTATATAATAGTAGGTTTAATGGAAGCTTGTCTATGCACTACTACTTAAGAAATGGTAATGGGACTTGTCCAAAGCATGGCGGAAATTGCAGCGTCTGGTCACAAAAGATGGGAACCGGAAAGGTTACTGACTCGGATTATTACGGAACAGTAATATGCGACCAAACAATCTATGATTCTGCATATAAAATAGGCGCTTATAATATGGCGAGCTGCGATGAATTGATCAAATTTTATACTATAACAAAAGACTCGAATATATACAACTCCGGGCATGATTATGGACATGACAGTGATTCAACAGGAACGGTCTATTACGGCAATTAAAGGAGGCGGTAAAAATGAAAAAAATATTCTCTTGGTTTACAGCGGCAATATGTACTTTTTCTATAATGTCGACTAACGCCTCATATGCGGAACAGATAAAAGATAATTTATGGGAAAAGTTCATCAAGTATGATCTTTGCATTACAGACTACAGAGCTTTAACAGATGAAGAAAAAGAGTTATGTAAATTTATTTTCGATACTGAACAGGCGGCAAATGATAATATTATCTGTGAACGTGCAAGGCGTATACTTGCAGGGGACGATGTTGGTGAGAGAATTACGATTGAACAGCTTGAAGATGCATATGGAATATGGGATAATTACTCTATCTATAAGGACGGCTGGCAGACTTATATCCACTGCGTTCCCGATGTGATACGTTTAGGCGACGGAACGTATTTTAACTCTTTGGCCACAGGCATAAGCGAATACTGGCTTGATGACAGCGGAAGTACTTATGTAGTATTCAATGAAAAAACTTCTTCTGATGATATAAGAAGCTTCGATGTTTTTGATAAAAACGGTGAACTTTTGAAAAATATTCCGTCTGCTATGCCGGAATGTCCATATAAGGATTTCAGAGGTAATGCAGAATATATGGAGAAATTCGGCTTTATTGAGAAGAATGGCGGCTACTATTACACGAAAGCTGACGGAACAGCAGTTTTTGCGTGGAGTAATTATACAGCAAGCGACAGCAGTGAGCCTGTAACGGAACCATTTATTGTCGAAAGTGATATTAACGGCTGCCCTGTTGTGGCTATTGAAACCGGAGCCTTTTCTAATTCAGCATTAACTGAAATAGTTTTGCCGGATACACTTGAATTTATTGACAGATTAGCTTTTTCAACATGCCGTAATCTTGAAAAAATAAATTTCCCCGAAAATCTAAAATATATTGGAAATCTTGCTTTTTTAGGATGTGATTCACTTAATGAAATAGAATTACATTGTCCGAATTTAAAAATTATGAAAGAAGCATTTTCAGATTGTAATGAGCTTATTAATGCTATTTTAGATGTAAAAGAAATTGATGAGTCGGCTTTTGTTTCCTGCAAAAAACTTCAATATGTGACTATAGGTGAAAATGTTACAAGGCTTGGTGCCAATGCATTTGAAAATTGCAGTGAGCTTGAAGCTTTGGAATTGTCTAAAGGAACAAAAATAATTGGTCAGGCTGCATTTTTGAATACTGAAATAAAATCAATAACACTTTTACCGACCGTTAAAATTATAGGTGCATATCCGCGAAAGACAGGCAGAGAATTCACATCCGGCATTGAATCACAGCCTGCAAGAAGACCTCTTACCGACGATCCGGTATGTGCATTTGACAGCGACTGTATTATATATGGCTACAGAGGGACAGAAGCAGAGCGCTATGCAAAGGAATGGAATTTGGAATTTATAGTTCTTGAAGCTGAATCAGGAGATGTAAATTTCGATGGCGAATTCAATATTTCTGATGTTGTCACACTGCAAAGATGGCTCGTAGGTAAGTCTAATACAGAATTAACTTATTGGAAATCCGCAGACCTATGCGAAGATGACCGACTTGACGTATTTGATCTTTGCATGATGAAACGTATGCTAATAGTTAAAATTAATTCAAATTAATTTTGACATACCCCTGTGTCACAGTGCGACGGCATAAATACACAACAGACCCCTGTGTCAAAAATTAATTTCCTGTGCAAAACAGAAAAATTCTCTTTTTCCTCTTGACAAGAGCGCTCATATGCGATAACATGAAGATGACGATATAGCTGTCAAAGCTCGTAAAGATTTAAGAATCTTTGCGAGCTTTTTTGTTTGCCTAAAAAAGTTTTCATTAATGCGCCGCACAGTTGAAATACAATAAAATCAGAAAGGGGAAGTGACAAATGAACGAAAGAAAAAAGTTAGAATTCATAAGCAGCGTCACAATCATGAATACGCCAATGAAAAAGCAGCGATTTATTGTAGATGAAATGATTTATCCGGGACTTCATATACTGTCGGGCGACCCTAAAATAGGCAAGTCGTGGATGATGATGGATATGTGTTTGTCAATCGCAAAAGGAGAAAAGTTTCTCGGACGCAAGACTGAACAAGGGCACGTTGTGTACATGGCGCTTGAAGATACGTTTGTCAGCTTGCAGTCAAGGATGTATGAACTGACGGACGAGCCAAGCGGTAATCTTCAGTATGTGCTTCTCGGTAATTCTATAGGGAACGGACTTGAAGAAGATTTGCAGGAATGCAAAAGGCTGTTTCCGGATTTGAAGTTAGTTGTGATCGATACACTTCAAAAGGTCAGAGAAACTGTCGACATGAAATACGGAACGGATTACAGAGAACTGTCTGTTTTGAAAAGTATTGCCGATCAACTTGAAATTGCAATTGTACTTGTGCATCATAATCGTAAGACACATGATTCAAACCCCAACAATATGATTTCGGGTACGAACGGTATTGCAGGCTGCGCAGATGGTCTGCTTGTGTTCACCCGAAACAGTAATCAGGCTAAGCTCAATATCAGTGGTAGAGGCGCTCCGTCCTTGGAGCTGAATTTAATGAGAGAGAAAGCAAAGTGGAAACTGCTTGACGATGTTCCTGAATACAAACCCGATTTATTTCCCTCCGCTGTTCATGATTTTATGCGCGAAAAGAAAAATGTTAAAGGAACTGCATCAGAGATCTGTAAAATGCTGAATGAAAAGTTTCCCGAACAGGATTTCAATAACAACTGGCTGTACCGTGATTTGCTTCAGCACGATGACGAAGTCCGTTCGCTTGGAATAGACTACGGCAAGACAAAAAGCAACGGCATACGAAATATTTATATCAGTTATGATATTGAAAAGGACAGCAGTGGCAGTAAAAGACTGTGTGCTGAAAGTGTTGTCCCTGCCGTCCCTCAATGTCTTGAAAACATCCCAAATACGTTGATTGAGGCGACAGAGGAAAATAAATTGACTGTAGGTAATGCCGTCCCTGCTGTCCCTATAGCAAGCGGCTATTTCATACAGTTTGTTGCGGACAGACTTCATGCAAAGCTTTCAAGTCAGGGTTATGATGTGCCGAAGTTTAATTCGGAGAATCGAAAAAAATAAAGCCGATTTGCGCCCTCCTAAGATCAGTCGGGCAAGTTATCGATAGAAAGCATAAAAGCGGCACACAAGCAAACGTGGAGCGTTTGAGGGCGAATCAATAAAACTATGCAGAGGTGATGCGAAATGTGGAACTGACAGTTTGCACAAATGGAGAGACTTTGAGATGCTTCCGAAACTCAAAGATTATGTTGCAAGTTAAAGCATAGGGGTCAAAGCCCCCCTATGCAGCTACAGCGAACGAGCAAAGCTCGCCGCAAAAATGGCTGTTCTGCGAGGTTTTCGGAAATCTATTGTGCATAATTTCAATGGGGTCGTAAATTCAAATTTAGAATTATTCAGGGGTCGCAGAGCTGAAACATTAAGCTGAATCGGCGTATTTTGGGGAGTTGTGCATGATGTCAAATAATAAAAATCTAAGAAAGGAAAAATTAAAATGCTCAATTTAATATTTATAACGGGAGCGAACGCAAAGACATCAGGGAGGGTTATATATGGAAAATATTTACAAAGAAGTACAGGAAGACACAGGTTCAAGTCAGTATCGTCGCCGTCATAATTATATGCGCAGTGAAACTGTCATTGACGGAATTGTTTACAATATCAATTCAGTGTTTGACTTGAACTCAAAGTCTACAGCGGAGGATAAGCTGAAACTTCTCCTCAAAAATGCAGCTGAAAAAATGTCGTTTTAAATAGAATTATGCTGGACTTTCATGACCGATTGTGATATACTGTCTGTAATATCTCAATCGGTTTGACAGAGTCCATAAACGGACGGAAAGAGAGGTTTATTATGTCAGACACGAATAAGATAACGGCTTTGTACTGCAGGCTCAGCCACGAGGACGAGCTTGCCAGAGAAAGCAACAGCATTTCAAATCAGAAGGATATACTCCGCAAATACGCTGATGAACATGGATTTTTCAACACTGAATTCTATATTGACGATGGATTTTCAGGAGTGAATTTTGAAAGGCCAGCTTTTAAACGCATGCTTGAGGACGTTGAAAATGGGAAAATAGAAACGGTAATTACAAAGGATCTGTCCCGATTTGGCAGGAATCATCTGTATGTCGGATTATACACAGAGGAAATTTTTCCGAAAAATAATGTTCGATATATTGCCATAAATGACAATGTGGACACCGCAAATTCAAACTCGTCGGGCATGGATATGGCAATGTTTTTCAACATATTTAACGAGTTCCATGTCAGAGATACAAGCAAGAAAATCAAAGCAAGCTGTGTGATAAAATCCGAAAGAGGTCAGCGAGTGGCATCCAGACCGCCTTACGGTTACATGAAATCTTCGGAAGATCACAACAAAATACTTCCGAATCCCGAAACAGCACCGATTGTAAAATACATTTTTCAGCTGTGTGCAGGAGGTCTGGGACCGGCTCAGATCGCCAACAGGCTTGAGAAAGAACAGATTTACACTCCGGCAATGTACGAATACAGCAAAACGGGAAACGTGATTCCCAACTTCGACACAAGCTATCCTTACCGCTGGAATCCTACTGTGGTAGCAAATATTCTTGAGGATGTAAGCTATATCGGGCATACTTGTAATTTCAGATTCGGCAGAGCTTCCTATAAGGATCATCGAAAATTAAGACTGCCGGAAAGCGAACATAAGCTGATTGAAAATACTCACGAGTCATTGATTGATGTCAATACTTGGGAGATCGTTCAGCGGCTCAGGCAGAGTAAACGCAGAAAAACAAGTCTTGGCGACAAAAGTATTTTCGCCGGAATCACATTCTGTGCGGATTGTAAACACAAATTATACTTCCACAGACACTCGCATGAAAAGCCTGAAAATTGGAAATTTGTCTGCTCCTTATACCGCAAAAATAGCAGGGAGCAATGCACCATGCACGGTATCAAGGAGAGCCATCTGAATGAAATTGTGCTTTCCGAAATCAGAAATGTGACCGAATTTGCAAGAGAGCGTACAGATGAATTCGCTGAGTTTATCAGTCATAAGTCGAATACCTCCGCTAAAAAGGAACTTGTTAATGCTGATAAAAAGCTGAAAAAGTGTGAAAAAAGGCTTGCGGAGGTTGAAACAATTTTTAGAAAGCTTTATGAAGATCATGTGCTTGGAACAATTGATGACGAGCAGTTCAGAATGCTGTCGCGGGGGTATACCGAGGAGCAAAATCAGCTTAAAGCTGATATTTCGGAGTTGAATAATTCAATATCCGAATTGAAAAATCAAAGTGCAAACACTTCAAAATTTACTTCGCTTGCTAAGAAATACACCGATATCACTGAGCTTACTCAAGAGATACTTCACACCTTTGTGTCGAGAATAGAAGTTCATGAAAAGCAGAAGGATGACAACGGCAGCGTTTCGCAGGAAGTCGATATCTACTTTACACATATCGGTACTGTGAAATAGCAAAAGGAAAAGGTCGAGCAATTACTCGACCTTGTACATAAGTTACGCTGTTCCCTATCTGCGCCGCGTAAATACGGGCTTTAAGGCGTTTTTATTTATATATGGTCGAGGTGACGGGACTTGAACCCACGGCCTCTGCGTCCCGAACGCAGCGCTC
>OGOK01002575.1_pt1 | contig 10235 bp, 8 predicted proteins | sample 1552661 | NCBI WGS metagenome assembly OGOK01 (sample SAMEA2580172, study PRJEB22360) | human gut metagenome | biome: human gut; feature: human-associated habitat; material: faeces | place: Denmark | collected 2008/2010
GAGGCAGACATCACCACCATCACCCACATCGGCCTTGCCTTCATCGGCGAGGAGGACGTCAACTACAAGGGCAAGGTCGTGAGCGCCAAGGAAGCCATGGAGAAGGAGGGCCTCAAGCCCCTGCATCTCCAGCTCAAGGACACGCACACCATCATGCTCTCCAACAGCCAGGGCGAGGGCACCGCGGCCATCCTTGTTCACGAGGTCGAGAATCTCGTCAAGATGTCCGACCGCATCTTCTGCCTCGATTATGAAGGCCTCAACGGCAACATCGAGCCGATGCGCGAGGACGTGAACGAGCTGCGCGGCCTGCCCGGCCAGATCCGCTGCGCCGCCCGCTGCCGCAAGGATCTTGAGGGCAGCTACCTTTACAGCGACAACCGTCCCGAGCACGCGCTGCAGGACCCGCTGACTTTCCGCGGCGGCTTTATCATCACGGGCGCGGTCGAGGATGCGCTGGACTACGTCAAGAAGTTCCTGAGCATCCAGATCAACTCCCCCTCGGACAACCCCTGCATCATGCTCGACAAGAAGGACGTCTTTGTCAACTCGAACTTTGAGACGACATCGCTCGTTATCGGCGTCGAGATGCTGGCTATCGCGCTGGCGCACCTGTCCCGCGCGGTCAACTACCGTCTGATTCGCATGTGCATGCCCGAGTTCACACACCTGCCGCGCTTCCTTGCCCCGCGCAACGGCAGTGCCCACGGCTATGACGAGGTGCAGAATGTGCTCTCCTGCCTCGACGCGGAGAACCGCTATCTCACGACCCCGTCGTCCGTCGACTTCTATCCCATGCAGGGCTCCATTGAGGACCACGCGAGCAATCTGCCGCTGGCCGTGACCAAGTGCCGCCAGATGGTCGACAACCTGCGTTACCTCGTCGGTATGGAGGCGCTGTTCGCCTCTCAGGCCGTCGATCTGCGTAAGAGCGACGATAACGGCGACTACATCCACCTTGGTAAGGGTACGCAGAAGGCCTACGATGTGCTGCGAGCCGTCGTTCCCGAGATGAAGAGCAACCGCAGTGTCTATGACGACATCAACAAGGCCTATCAGCTCGTGCTGGAAGAGAAGTTCCTCGCCGATGGCGAATAAAAAATTGCAGCCATAGAACCTTCACCATAGGAAAGGGCCGGTCATGTACGTGACCGGCCTTTGCCTTTTCTGATTCAATTGCTCTTTTGAGCGGGGAGGGGAGTCATCCGCGGCGGAACCAGTCCTTCATAACGGTGAAGATCTGCACCAGCTCGTCCTCTTCGATGACATAGGGGACCATGGAGTACATATAGCTCAGGAACGGACGGCTGAATACGCCGCGCTCATAGGCATACTGCTGGAAGCCCTCCAGCGTTTTGGGATCGTACACCTCCACACAGGTGCAGCCGCCCATCACACGCACCTCCTTGATGCGCTCGTCGGAAAAGCCCAGCATTTCACGCTTGGAGATCTCTTCGATCTTCTTGATCTTCTCCATGTAGTTTTCGCGCTCGAAGATCTCAATGCCCTTGAGCGCGACCGCGCAGGCGAGGGCGTTGCCCATGAATGTGGGGCCATGCATCAGCGCGTGGCGGTCATTGTCGCTGTAGAAGCCGCGGAAAACCTTTTCGTTGGCGACCGTCACCGCATGGCCGATGTAGCCGCCGGTCAGCGCCTTGCCGAGCACAAGAATGTCCGGCAGGACCAGGTCGGCCACAAAGCGATTGCCCGTCCGGCCAAAGCCGGTGGCGACCTCATCGAAGATCAGCAGCACGCCGTACTCGTCGCACAGCTCGCGGGCGCGCTTCAAAAACGAAATGTCGTACATTTTCATGCCACCGGCGCCCTGCAGCAGCGGCTCGACGATGAAGCAGTTCAGCTTGTCGTGATAGAGGGCAAAGGCCTCTTCGAGCGCGGGGATCTCGGTCGGGATATGGACGACGCCCTCTTTTTTGTCGAAGGCGAAGTGATAGTCCTCGTCGTCGCCGACCTCCATCGCCTTGAAGGTGTCGCCGTGGTAGGCGTGCTCCAGTGCGAGGATCAGCGTGCGCTTTTTCATCTCCGGATGATCGTCGCACTGGTTGGTGTTGTATTGCAGCGCCATCTTGAGGGCGACTTCGACAGCCACGCTGCCGGAGTCGGAAAAAAAGCAGTAGTTCAGATCGCCCGGCAGAAATTCTTCCAGCTTGGCCGACAGCTTTTCAACCGGATCGTGGGTGAGTCCGCCCAGCATCACGTGGCAGAAATTGGCGGCCTGCTCCTGAATGGCGGCCGTCAACTCGGGGTGCTGATAGCCGTGGATCATGCACCACCAGGAGGAGACGGAATCGATCAGTTCCTGATCCTCGGTGTATAGATGGACGCCCTTTGCCTTGATGATCTTATAGGGCGCTTTCATGGTTTTCATCTGCTCATACGGATACCAGATCATGTCAGCGATACCTCCTCATACAGTGCTGCTAAATCGGTTGGTTCCATCGGAAGTTCCTGTGCGCCGTCGGGAATGCAGGCGAGCACGGGCAGGCCCGTGCGCTGTCGGCACATGGCGATGTTGTCCTCTTCCATCGTGTCGCCGCGATGAAAGTGATTAAAGAGGATTCCCTTTACAGGGAGCTTTTTGCCTTGCATATACTCTGCCGTCAGCACCACGCTGTTGATGGTACCAAGACCCGCGTCCGCGATGATCACGCTTGGAAGCTTCAACGCACGAATGACGTCTTCGAGAAGCGGGCAGAGAATGCCGCCGCTGCCCTCGACGGTGACATAATCGTTGCGGCTGCACACGGCCTCAAAGCCCTGCCGGATGACCGGCAGCTCGGGGGGATTCCCCTCATAGCGCGCCGCCAGATGGGGCGACCACGCATGCTCATAGACATAAGGGCACATTTCGCCAAGCGGCTGCGAAAGTCCCGCCGTTTGCTGTACGAACATGGCGTCGCCGGGGATGAGGCTGCCGTCGCTCCTTCGCCGGTTGCCGCTCCTGGCGGCCTTATAGTATGCAGCGTTCTCTCCGGATTCCGCCAGCTTTTTCACCATCAGCGCCGTGACATAGGTCTTGCCGACGTCCGTTCCGGTCCCCGTGACAAAAAGAGCCTTTGCCATGCCTCACGCCTCCTTCCAATAGGCGGGGGTCACGTCCCGCCCGAGAGACGCGAGCATGCTGCGGTCGCTGCGGATCGTTGCGCAGGCGGCAGTGGTCAGCATGTTGCCGGTGATCGTGGCGGAGGCTCCCGCGCGGAAGGCGGTCTCACCGTCGTTGGTCAGCAGCGCGCGTCCCGCCGCCAGACGGATGTTCGCCTCCGGATTGATGTAGCGGAAAAAGGCAATGGTCCGCAGGATGTCCTGCTCAGTCAGGCGGGGCAGATGCTCAAGCGGGGTGCCGGGGATGGGCATCAGCGCGTTGATGGGGATGGAGTCGATGCCGAGCTCTGCAAGGCTGACCGCCATGTCCAGGCGGTCTTCCCACGTCTCGCCCATGCCGATGATGCCGCCGGAGCAGGCGCACATGCCCTCGGCCTTGACCTTTTTCAGGGTCTCCACTTTCATATCGTAGGTGTGGGTGGTGCAGATATTTGGGAAGTTCCGCTTTGAGGTCTCAATGTTGTGGTGATAGCTCGTGACGCCCGCCTTGTGCAGCCGGTGAAGCTGCTCGGCGCTCAAAAAGCCCATGGACGCGCAGAGGTCGATCTTGCACTCGCGGTGCATCGTCTCATAAGCGTGGATCGCCTGATCGAACTCCTCGCCGGTCAGGGCTCTTCCCGCGGTGACGATAGAGAAGCGGTCCACGCCCTCGCTTTCGTTCATCTTGCAGGCCTCTAAGATCGCCTCTTTGGGGAGAAAGTCGTAAACGTCGCATTCCGTGTGATAGTGCGCGGACTGCGCGCAGTATTTGCAGTCCTCCGGACAGCGGCCGCTGCGACCGTTGATGATCGAGCAGAGGTCGACCTTGTCGCCGACACAGGCCTTTCGGATCTCGTCCGCACCCTGACAGAGCGGCTCTAAATCGCAGGTGAGGAAGAAAGAGAGGTCATCCTCGCGTGTCAGGCGCTTACCGTGAATGATCTCCTGTGCCAAGTTGAGTATGTCCATATCGCGTTACCTCCGTGTGCTTGTCAAGATCTTGCTGCCGTTGCCACCTGAGGAATATTGGGCGTTCCGGAGACGGTCCAGATGCCGCTGCGCTCCAGAAGCGGAGCGAGACGCTTGATGAGAACTGCGCCCAGAACGCTCAGTGCGGTATCGCCGGGAACGGCGAGAACAAAGCAGTACAGGAACAGCGGGCCCACCGCGATGGGGGTGTCCAGCACGTAGTTGCAGATCACATAGTAGTAGATCATCCCCGCGGCGTACACCACGGCGAGGCCTGCCAGATTGGCAGCAAGATAGCGGGCAAAGGTGCGCTTTTTCAGCTTGGCAGCGAGCGTACCGGTCACGTAGGTCCCGATGCAGAAGCCGATGATATAGCCAAAGCTCGGCTTGAGCACGTACCACAGTCCGCCGCCCTCCGTAAAGATGGGAAGGCCGGCAAGGCCCAGTAGCATATAGGCAGCCACGGAGATCGTTCCGAGGCGCGGGCCTAAAATGAGCCCTGCGAGCATCGTAAATAAGTATTGCAGGGTAAAGGGGACGACGGGAACGGGAATCTTGATGAATGCGCCCACAGCGATCAGCGCTGTAAACAGGCTGCAAAATACAAGCTGCTTGGTCTTTGACATTGTAAACCTCCAAGAAAAATGATGTTTACAATCTACCAGAGAACTTCTTGACTGTCAACCATAAATATTTGATAGGTTTACAGTGATTGAGAGAGAATTGAGCAGATATTTGACGGAAATCCTGCAAAATGAAAGAAAAAAGCATGGTCAAATCGCATTTCTGCAACTTGACCATGCATTTTAATTTTTCGTTTTGTTTTTGCTCAGTTCAGGAAGTCCTTGAGCTTCTTGCTGCGGCTGGGGTGACGGAGCTTGCGCAGCGCCTTAGCTTCAATCTGGCGGATGCGCTCGCGCGTGACGTTGAACTCCTTGCCGACCTCTTCGAGCGTGCGGGGACGGCCGTCCTCAATGCCGAAGCGCAGCTTCAAGACTTTCTCCTCACGCGGGGTGAGGGTGGAGAGCACGTCGACGAGCTGCTCCTGCAGCAGCGTGAACGACGCGGCCTCGCTCGGCTCGCTTGCACCCTCGTCGGGGATGAAGTCGCCAAGGTGGCTGTCTTCCTCTTCGCCGATCGGCGTTTCGAGGGAGACGGGCTCCTGCGCGATCTTCAGGATCTCGCGCACCTTGTCGACGGGCATGTCCATCTCGGCGGCGATCTCTTCGGGAGAGGGGTCGTGGCCGAGCTCCTGCAAGAGCTGACGGGACACGCGGATGACCTTGTTGATGGTCTCCACCATGTGCACGGGAATGCGGATGGTGCGGGCCTGATCCGCGATGGCGCCGCCTGTGGCCTGACGGATCCACCACGTCGCGTAGGTCGAGAACTTGTAGCCCTTGGTGTAGTCGAACTTTTCGACGGCCTTGATGAGGCCGAGGTTGCCCTCCTGAATGAGGTCGAGGAACAGCATGCCGCGGCCCACGTAGCGCTTAGCGATGGACACGACGAGACGCAGGTTCGCCTCGGCCAAGCGCTGCTTGGAGCGCTCGCCCTTCTTGACGGCAGATTTGAGTGCCTTCATTTCCTCTTCGCTCAGCTCCGTGCCGTTCTTTTCGGCCTCTTCGAGCTTCTGCTTGGCCTCCACGCCCGCGGACATCGCGGTCGCGAGCGAAATTTCCTCGTCCGCCGACCGCAGCGACACCTTACCGATCTCCTTGAGGTACATGCGCACGGGGTCGTCAGTCGAGAAGCTGTCGACCAGCTCGTTCGGGTCGACGAGCTCTTCCTCTTCGATCTCGGCGATCTCCTCCATCGGCGGCTCCACATCGTCGATGTTGCTGTCGATGGCCTCGGCGGTGCCGATGTCGATGCCGAGCGTTTCGAGCGAGTCGTAGATCTGGTCGAGCTGCTCGCTCTCAAGGTTCATCTCGTCGATGGTCTCCATCAGGTCGCTGGAGCTGAGCTTGCCCTTGGCCTTGCCCTTGGCAAAGATCTCCATGAGCTTTTCGCTGCCCTGCAGCAGCGCCGCCGCGGGCAGGGAGGCGACCAGCTTTTCATCCAGCGGGGGATACTTCTCCGCGGGCTTTTCCGCCTGCGCGGTATCCTCGTTCGCTTTCTTGGCCACTGCGGCCTTTTTCGCTTTCTTCGGCAGCTTGATCTCCTCAAAATCCGCCTCGGCGAGCAGCGCGTTGGCCTGTTCCTCCAGCTCTCTGCTGGTCAGCTGTTTTTCTTCCATGTTTGCTTTCCTCCGTTACCCTTATATTTATTCTTTTCCATCGCGGCCATCAGGGGATCTTCATTGACGGCTGCGCGCTTGTGCGCTTCGTCTAAAATGATATTGCAGTAGTCGCTGAGCGCCTGTGCGCCGTTTTTGAGCGACTCCGGCTTTTGCAGGATACCGATCAAGTGGCTGATCTCCTCCGACGTGAAAAATTCCGCCAGCGCTGGGATGTTCACCTGCCCGCTCTCGCGCAGCTGCGCGCGCAGCGCCGTGAAGAACCGGCCGAGCAGGGGGGAGGAGAAGTCCTCTTCCCGGATCGGCGGATTCTCGCCAAAGAGGGAATCGTCCAGCGTCAAAAGCCGCAGCACGCCTTCTTCGGCGAGCGCCGAGCGAAGGTCGGTGTAGCGGATCGACCGCTCGCGCGGCTGGGCACTCGCCGCGGGATTCAGGTCCCGCCGCTCCTGCTCGCGCTTTTCCTTGTAGCGGGCGCGTTTTCGCGCGCGCTCGACCTCGAGCTTCATCGCGTCGGGCGTGATGCCTGCGGCCTCGGACGCGCGCACGGTGTAAATTTCGCGCTCAACCGCGTTCGGCACTGTGGAGAGCAATCCTGCTGCCGCTTCGGCAAAGCCGATACGTCCCTCGTCGCTTTTGAGGTCGAACTTTGACTTGAGATGCGCCATGCGGAAGTCCATCCCGCTCTCGCTGCCGGAAAGCAGATGCTCAAAGGCGTCCTTACCCTGGAACTTGATGAAGTCGTCCGCGTCCTGTTTGATGTACTCTCCGTCGACGAGCCGCTTGGGGAGCTCGAGCACCTTGACCTGAAAGTCGGTGTTATTGAGAAGCGTCAGCGCCTTCTGCGTCGCGACCTTGCCCGCGTCATCGTTGTCGTAGCAGAGCACGATCTCCTTCGTGTAGCGACTGAGTAATTGCAGCTGCTCCGTCGTCAGCGCTGTGCCCATCGAGGCGCAAGCATTGTCGAATCCCGCCTGATGCAGCATCACGACGTCGATGTTGCCCTCGACCAAAATAATGTTGCTGCGCTTGCTCTTTTTGGCCAGGTTCAGCCCGTATAAAACGCGCCGCTTGCTGTAAACGATGGTCTCGGGCGTGTTCATATACTTCGCGCCAGGATCGTCCTTGCTGATGATGCGCCCGCCAAAGCCCAGCACATCGCCGCGCACGTCGATGATGGGGAAGATGAGGCGCTTGCGGAATTTGTCGTACAACCCGCCGTTCTTGCCGCGAATGGCAAGACCCGAGGCAAGCAGCTCGCCGTCGCCATAGCCCTTTTTCCGCATCGCGGTCAGTAAGCCGTCCCACTCGTCCGCCGATGCACCGAGGCCGAAGTTCGTTGCATTGCGCCGCGTGATCTTGCGGTTTTTCATATACTCGAGCACCGGCACACCCTTGGGCGAGTAGAGCTGATCGTAGTAAAAGCGCGCCGCGTCGCGGTTGAGCGACAGGATGCGCGAACGCAGCCGGCTCTCGTCGCTGTGCTCTTCTTCCGGCACGGGCATGTTCGCGCGCCGTGCGAGAAAGCGCACCGCATCGGGGAAGGAAAGGTTCTCCTCCTCCATGATGAAGTTGATGACGCCGCCGCCTTTTTTGCAGCCGAAGCAGTAGCACAGCTGCTTGTCCGGCAGCACGTGGAACGAAGGCGTCTTTTCGCTGTGAAAGGGGCAGCAGCCCCACAGGCTCCCGCCGCGCGGCTGGAGCGAGACATAATTGCTGACAACGTCGACAATGTCGTTGCGGGCGATGAGCTCGTCCAAAAACTGACGGTCAAAGGCCATGGCGTCCTCCTTTCTCACTTCTGCGCACGGAACATTTTTCTGTCTATGGTATATATACGCCGAAAATGGTTGCTTTCCTCTTTTTTGACGGAAAAATTTCAAAAAATTTTTCCCTGTGCGGAGAAAATTTGACAGACTGTGCCATTTCTCCTATAATTTCCGCAGGAATCGCTGCGCAAAGGGGGCGGAACATCGTGAATATCCGGTTGTATGCGGTAAAATTAGATCGACCGCTCTCAGAAGCGGAACGGTCCACGCTCGCGCGTTTTCTGCCACCTGAGCGGCAAGACCGCATCAAAACATCGGAACCCCTCTGCGCCTACGCGCTGCTCTGCCGTGCACTGCATGAACTTTACGGCTTGGAGGACTTACCGCAGCTTTCCTACGGCGAGCACGGCAAGCCGTACTTTGCTTCGCATCCGGACGTTCATTTCAGCCTGAGCCACACGCGCGGCGCTGCACTGCTGGCTGTTCACAACGAGCCAATCGGCGCGGATATCGAGTGTCTTCGCCCTGTGAGCGGCGCGATGCGCACGCGCTTTCACGCGGCAAATGACGCCGATTTCTGGCGCCTCTGGGTGCAGCGGGAGAGCCGCTGCAAGCGCGCGGGGATCAGCGCCGTCGCATTGCGGGACAGGGAAGTGCCGAGCTTCCCGAATGAGCGCGTTTTCGCGCTCGAACCGTTCCCCGACTACACCGCCAGCGTCTGTACCTGCTCTGACGCGGACGTTGACAAGCCGATATACCTTACAGTAAAAGAGCTCATATAAAAGGTTCCGAAGAAGTCTCTTCGGAACCTTTTTTGCTTGATTTTTCCTCTTACAGCTCCACGACGATGGGCTCGTGGTGCACTTTCGGCAGCAGCATATTTTTGACGTCGCTCGTTTTGAGCTTGATGGTCGAGGTGCAGAGGCACGGGTGGCAGGAGAAGTACTCCGCCTCATAGGTCTCCTTGTCGATGAGCAGCTGCACGCGGTTTTCATCATCGTTCATCAGGCCGAGGATCGTCGCTGAACCCGGCGTGCAGTGCAGCAAGTCCCAAAGCTGCTCTTCCGGCGCGAACGACAGGCGGGCCGAGCCGATCTGATGGCTCAAGTCCTTCGTATGAAACGCCTTGTGCGGCGGCATACATAAAAGGTAGAAATTCGTCTTCTGCCGGTTGCAGAGGAAGAGGTTCTTGCACACGTCCACGCCGAGCACAGCGGAGACATCGTCGCACTTTTCCATCGTGTCGGCCAGCTCGTGGGTCACGCGCTCATAGTCGATGCCGAGGGAATCCAGAAAGTCGAACGCTGTCGCTTCCTGCGCGGGCAGCTTACCCTCGGGGCGGGAATTGTGATAGATCGGGGAGATTTCCATGTTGCTTTATTTCTCTTCTTTCAGCAGTTTTTCGCCGGCCTTGAATATATCGCCCGCGCCGACGGTCAAAATAAGGTCGCCCGGGCAGGCGATGCGCGCGAGCGCGGCAGTCACCTTGTCGAGCGTAGGGCAGTAAACGGATCCGGGGATCTCGCGGCTCAGGTCCATAGACGAAATGCCGATGTCATTCTGCTCGCGCGCGGCGTAAATTTCCGCCAGCACCACGACGTCGGGCACGCGCAGCTCCTTGACAAAATCGTTAAACAGCGCCTTCGTGCGCGTGTAGGTGTGCGGCTGGAATGCGCAGATGATGCGCTTGTAGGGAAGCGTTTTCGCCATTTCGAGCAGCGCGTGCAGCTCACCGGGGTGGTGGGCGTAGTCGTCGATGACCAGTGCACCGTTGCACTCGCCGTACACCTCAAAGCGGCGGCCTGCGCCCTTGAAGTTCAGGGCAGCCTCGGCGCACTGCTCCACGGTCAGGCCCACAAAGCGGCAGACGGCACACATGGCCAGCGCATTATAAACGTTGTGGCGGCCGGGCACGGACAGGCGGATGTGGCCGGTGATTTTGCCCCACTCCTTGAGGTCGAACTCAAAGAAGCCGGGCTTGTACTCCTGCACATTGATGGCGCGGTAGTCGCCGTCGTTCTCGATGCCAAAGGTGCGGACGCGGCGGTCCAGCGTGTACATGACATCCATGGTGTTCTTGTCGTCGGCGTTGGCGAAGATCATGAACTGGGTCATCAGGGCAAAGCGCTTGAAGGCAAACTTCAGCTCACCCATGCTGCCGT
>OGOK01002576.1_pt1 | contig 10228 bp, 9 predicted proteins | sample 1552661 | NCBI WGS metagenome assembly OGOK01 (sample SAMEA2580172, study PRJEB22360) | human gut metagenome | biome: human gut; feature: human-associated habitat; material: faeces | place: Denmark | collected 2008/2010
GCAAGCTGCTGCGACTGAAACAGCAGTATTTCTTCTGCGCCGCCTCCCTCCACGACCTGCTCAAGAAGCACCTCAAGGCAGGCAGAAAAATTGAGGATTTCGCGGAGTACAACTCGATTCAGCTCAACGACACTCACCCGACTATCTCCATACCGGAGCTTATCCGCCTGCTTATGACAGAATACGGCGTAAGTTTCGAGAAATCCCTTGAGATCGCGCAGAAGACTTTCAACTACACCAACCACACCATCATGCCGGAGGCTCTTGAAAAGTGGGGCACAGACCTCATGGAGGAACTGCTGCCGCAGGTTTATTCCGTGATACTCCGGATAAACGAGGCGTTCATCGCGGATATGTACCGCCGTAATATGCCCCGCGAACAGATCGACCAGATGAAGATGGTTTCCGGCGGAGTTGTACACATGGCTAAAATGGCCATCTACTGCTCAAGCTGCACCAACGGAGTTGCGCGTATCCACACCGAGATACTCAAGCACAATGCGCTTCCCGAGTGGTATGAGCTGTATCCGGAACGCTTCCAGAACAAGACGAACGGTATCACGCCGCGCCGCTGGATAGCGCTCTGCAACCCGGAGCTTTCCGCGCAGATCACCGACCTCCTCGGCGACGAAGGCTGGATAACCGACCTCTCCCGCCTGAAAGAACTTGAGAAATACGCCGGCGACCCCGCTCAGCTTGACCGGTTCAGCCGCATAAAGTCCGCGAAGAAAGCCACACTCGCCGAGTACATCGCAGAGCACGATCGCACAGCTGTCGACGCCGACAGCATTTTCGATATCCAGATAAAGCGCCTGCACGAATACAAGCGCCAGCTTCTGAACGCGTTCTCTATAATGTACATCTACTTCGGGATAAAGGACGGCAGCATCAAGGATTTCTACCCGACGACATTCATCTTCGGCGCGAAGTCCGCACCCGGATACGCCCGCGCCAAGGCCATCATCAAGTACATCAATGAAATTGCCGCGCTCGTAAATTCCGACCCGGCCGTGAAGGGTCTTATCAACGTTGTATTCGTTCAGAACTACAACGTTTCCTACGCTGAAAAGCTGGTTACAGCCGCAGATATTTCCGAACAGATATCCACCGCGGGCACCGAGGCGTCCGGCACCGGAAACATGAAGTTCATGCTGAACGGCGCAATCACCGTAACGCTCGGAACCTACGACGGCGCAAACGTTGAAATAGCCGAGGAAGCCGGAATAGAAAACAACTACATCTTCGGCGCAAGGGTAGAGGAGCTTGAAAAGATCATGCCTTCCTACGACCCGCGCAAAATTTACGCTTCCGACCCGCAGATCGCCCGGGTCCTGGACACCCTCATAGACGGCACGTTCTCCGACGGCGGAAGCGGAGCCTTTCGTGAGCTGTACTATGCGCTCCTGGACGGCGCAAGCTGGCATGTTCCGGATCACTACTACCTTCTCGGCGACCTGCACAGCTACGTTGAAGCGAAGCTGAAGGCAAACGCCGATTACCGCGACGACCGCGCGGGATTTCTCCGCAAGTGCTGGATAAACATGTCCAATGCAGGGAAGTTCAGCTCCGACCGCACTATCGCCGACTACGCTAAGGAGATCTGGAGGATAACTCCCGATAAGTAAGGCGTTTTCCCGAAAAATTCAGAAAAAGTTCCCCTATGGCACTTGACAAGGGGGAACTTTTCTGATATAATAGTGTAGTTAAGACTGAAAAGTCTTACCCCTTTCTCGTGCAATTCCGCACGGGATATATATCCATAAGGAGGTGCTATATAAATGGCAAAGTTATCTGAGAAGTATGAGGCTATCATCGTTTTCTCCCTGAAGAAGACTGAGGACGAGATCAAGGCGCTCACCGCAAAGTTCGCTGACCTCATCAAGGCAAACGGTACCCTTACCAACATCGACGAGTGGGGCAAGAGAAAGCTCGCTTACGAGATCAACTACGAGGGCGAAGGCTACTATGTACTCTACAACTTCGAGTCCAAGCCTGACTTCCCCATGGAGCTTGAGCGTGTCATCAACATCACTGACGGCGTTCTCCGTTCCATCGTTGTACTCGCACAGGGTCAGCAGCAGTAATTTCCGCAGGTAAAGCCGCGATTATTTTCAGGAGGTGTCGTTATGTACAATAAGGTAATTCTTATGGGCAGAATAACCCATGACTTAGAGTTGAAGACCACTCCCTCAGGTGCAAATGTCTGCTCGTTCAGCATTGCTGTAGACAGAAGGTTTCAGCAGAAAGGCGAAGAAAAGAAATCTGATTTCTTTAATATTGTCGCATGGCGTCAGCAGGCTGATTTCGTTACCCGTTATTTCGGAAAAGGCAGAATGATACTCGTCGAAGGCGAGCTTCAGACTCGTTCCTATACCGATAAGAATGGAATGAACGTCAGAGTCACCGAAGTAATCGCAGACAGGCTTTGCTTCACCGGCGAAAAGGCTCAGAACGGCTCCTCCGGCGATTATGCCGCTTCCGTTCCGAACGCTGCACCCGCAGCGCCGGCAAGCGCTCCGCAGCAGTCCGCGCCCGCACAGGCGCCAGCGGCTGATTTCAGCGGGGCCTCCGGCGATCCCTATCCGTTCTAAAAATCCGTTTACTTGAACAATAAAGGAGGTTCAGTATCATGGCTGAAAAGTTTGATAGACCGGCTCACGCAGTTAAGCGCCCCAGAAAAAAGGTTTGCCAGTTCTGCGTTGATCGTTCTGAATTCATTGATTACAAGGACGTTGCTAAGCTCAGAAAGTACATGACCGAGCGTGCTAAGATCCTTCCCAGACGCGTAACAGGCTGCTGCGCTTATCACCAGAGAGAGCTCACAACAGCTATCAAGAGAGCTAGACAGATCGCTCTCATTCCCTACACCGCTGAATAATTTCGCGGTTAAGCCGGTATCCGGCTGACAAGATTTCAACTTTTTTCAGTAACACAATTTTCCCCCCGGAGCTTTCCGAGGGGACTTTTGTTTAATTCGGAATTCTGAATGCGGAATTCCGAATTATGGTGCGCGCTGCGCGCGGGATTTTGATTTGCTGAAAGCGGATAGGGCGCTAAATTATAGTTTCCAAATCGACTTTCAGGCAAACAAAAGCGGAGCTTTTCAGCTCCGCTTTGTATTATGCATAAGTGCTGAACATCGCGCCGATGTTGTAGGTATAGCTCGGTGTGACAGTGTTCGAATATGAGAACAGCCCGCCGGAGCTTCCCTGCAAACGCTTGATCTGCTCCGCTTTCTGAGTTACCTTAGAAGCAAATCCGCCGCGTCCGAACGTAGACTTGAACTCGTAAGCCTTGATGTCGGTCAGCTTATCCTTGTCGAAACTGAGCTTGTTGTCGCTGCCTACCGTGACGCCCGCGCGCTTGAGCGCACTGCTGTACACCTTAGCGGTGTTCACCATGATAACACCCTTCTGGAGCACCGACTGATTCTCGGACTCGCTGAGCGCGCCGATCATGTCGTTGTAGTCGTCAACAAAGCTCTGGATCTTCTTGGAAGCTGCCTCTGTATCGACCTTGTCGTCAAAACCTAAACCGTTGGCGTAGTCCGCGAGTGCGTCAGCCGAAGCCGCCGCGCTGTTCGCCGCAGACTTTACGGTAACGGTCTTGTCAGCCTTTTCCGTATCCTCGCTGTCGGGGAATATGGAATTGTACAGCTTCTTATACTGTGCCTTAAAGTAGTCGTTCTTGCCTTTCAGGATATTTTCCATCGCGTCGCTGGACGACACCGTGGACTTTCCTGATGAGAAAGTGCTCTTTGAAAACAGACTGCCTGTGCTTACGCCTGTTTTCGCGGAAGCCTGTGCCATCTTAAGCTGAATCATTGCCATACTGCCTACTGTTGCCATAAAAACACCCCCTAAAGAATTTGATTATTAAAGTAGTAACCTTATCAGGAAACTTTTCTCACGATCGCGATAGGCGTCTGCTGAGAGCACTGGTCAAGGGGATTATCCTTGAACGCCTGTATCGGGAACTCATCGGGCATGTCCTTGCGGGGTTTGCCGAGTACGTTCGCTCCGATATCGTTCGCGTCGATGATAACAACGTCCACCCCGAGGTACTTTGTGAGCCTTTCGGCAACCTCGTCGGGCTTATCCGGAGCCATCTTCGCATAGTGGTTGTAAGGCGGCAGCGTATATTCGCACGGACCGTCGATAGCGCGCGCCTTCATTCCGCAGATGTTGTAGAATACGCCGTGCTTGCCGAACAGCTTGCCGATAGCAGCGCAGAACGCCGCCCACAGCACCTTGACTCTGCCGACCTCGCGGATACACAGCTCCATCGTCTCAGGCATTCCAAGACCAATGCCGTAGTTCGTCTTAACAACGAAGTGCGACAGGATCTTTGCCAGCCTGGAAACCTTGATCTCCTCGATCGGGAACGCACGTCCCTGGGAGATCGCAACGATCTTCTCCGACATGATTATTGTATCGCCGGGCTGGATATACTCCCTGACATACTTGTCGAGGACGTCCTCCAGCACGTCGTCCTTTGTGATAACGTGGGTTTTTACGGGATATCTTGCATACCTGCCGTAATCCGTATCTATCTCAAGATTCTTGCCCTCGTTGGGCTGAAAAGGCATTTCCATTTCGTTTTCCCCTATTTCCCTGGATATTACAGGCAGTTATCAGCCTACTCCGTATACCTTTCTGTATTCTTTCATCTTCTCAACGTACTCCTTGCCCGGGATAACGTCGTTCTCCAGAGCGTCGATGATATCGTTGATGGTGACGATGGAGTAAACCTTAACGCCGAACTCGTCGTAAACTTCCTGCACAGCGGACTTGTCAGAGGTAAGACCCTTCTCCATGCGGTCAACGGTGATGATCATACCCTCAATATCGATCTTTGCGGCGCTCTGGAGCTTCGGCAGAACCTCGCGCAGAGCCTTGCCGGAGGTCATAACGTCCTCGATGATAACGACCTTCTCGCCGTCCTCAAGGGTCTTGCCTACGAACATTCCGCCCTCGCCGTGATCCTTGACTTCCTTGCGGTCAAAGCAGTAGTTCACATCAACGCCGTGCTTGTTGTAGAGCGCTGTGCACGCGGAAACGGAAAGCGGGATTCCCTTGTAAGCCGGACCGAAAAGGGTCTGCGGCTTCAGACCGTTCTCCATAATGCACTCAGCGTAGAACTCGCCGAGCTTTGCGAGCTGCGCACCGGTCTTGTAGTTGCCGGCATTGATGAAGTAGGGAGCAAGTCTGCCGCTCTTGAGGGTGAACTCGCCGAATTTCAGCACGCCGCTGTCTACCATGAACTTGATAAAGCTCTCTTTATATGTCATCTGTTTTTCCTCCAATGCCCGCGGGCATAATATTTCATTGTTTATATTATATCACAGTAATAGTATAATTGCAAGGGTCTGAGCAATTTTTTTCCTGCACAGCACGGGTTATCGTCACGCGTAGAAAAAACTCCAAAAAAACTGCGGGTTTATTGTGCAATTGCGACATACGGCATACATAAAAGCGCCGTTTTATCCATGCAAAGCGACATCGTGTAACAGGTTTTACGTTTTCAACATGTGCATTTTGGTAAAAATCAAGTGGTTTTTCCCTTGACATTTTCGTTATTTTGTAGTAAAATAACTATGGGCTTTTCTGCACGGGGCTACCCGGCAGGAGCAGCTTACGTTTTTTAATATCTATTGTATAGATGTATGATAGACGTAGTGGCGGTCTAATATATAATAAAAGGAACCCGTTACCTATGCGGCTTCCGCGGCTCCGGGGGGAACTGCGGCGGTCAGTCTGCCATGATTTTTCAGTGCCAGCACTGTTTCAAAAGATTAACGCAGCATAGCACTGCGATGAAAAAACCGTTCCGTATGGGCGGCAGATTCATTCCAACAATTGTATATTATTCCCGCCGATCATTAAGAAGGAGGGAAACGAAAAAGATGGATCCAATAATAGCGGTAATAATCGCAGTTGCGGCATTCATCGTCGGCGCAGCCGCAGCAGGATTTATCTGCTTCAAAATGGGCGTGAAGCACCGCATTAAGACTGCGGAAGCTCAGTTTGAATCCGCGGAGAAGGAATCGGCGCGCATTATCGAAGAAGCAAACGTAAAGGCCGAAGACCGCAAGAAAGCAGCTCTCGTTGAAGCAAAGGACGAGATCTACAAGATGCGCTCAGACGCCGAAAAGGAGATCAGCCGCTTAAAGGGCGAAACCGACCGCGAGCTGAAGGAACGCCGCGGGGAGCTCTCCCGTTCAGAGCGCCGTCTCCAGCAGAAAGAGGAAAACCTCGACAAGAAAACCGACAAAATGGAGCGCTATGAAGAACAGCTCCACCAGAAGCACAAGAAAGCGGACGAGAAGATCGCAGAAGCCGAGCAGCTCAAGACCGAGCAGGTCGAAACCCTCGAGCGCATTTCCGGCTTTACCACCGATCAGGCAAAGGAACACCTGCTGTCACTGTTAGACAGCGAGCTGACTCACGAAAAGGCTGTAAAGATCACCGCCTACGAGCAGAAGCTCAAGGACGAGGAGGACGAGATCGCGAGAAAGCACATCTCCCTTGCCATCTCCAGACTTGCAGCAGACACCGTGTCTGAATCCGCAGTATCCGTCGTTGCTATTCCGAACGACGAAATGAAGGGCCGTATCATCGGCCGCGAGGGACGCAATATCCGCGCCCTTGAAACGCTCACCGGCGTTGACCTTATCATCGACGACACCCCCGAGGCGATCACCCTGTCGAGCTTCGACCAGGTTCGCCGCGAGATCGCGCGTATCTCCCTTGAAAGGCTCATTCAGGACGGCCGCATCCATCCCGCCCGCATTGAGGAGACCGTCGAGAAGGCACGCAAGGAAGTCGAGCAGCGTATCCGCCAGGAAGGCGAGCGCGCAGTTATGGAGACCAACGTCAACGGCCTCAACCACGAGCTTGTCCGCCTGATAGGCAGACTGAAGTACAGAACTTCCTACCGCCAGAACGTACTCAGCCACTCCATTGAGGTAGCCCACCTCGCCGGAATCATGGCAAGCGAGCTTGGCGTTGACGCTGCCCTTGCAAGACGCGCAGGTCTGCTCCATGATATCGGTAAGGCTCTTGACCACGAGATCGAAGGTTCGCACGTACAGATCGGCGTTGACGTATGCCGCAAGTACAAAGAAAACCCCGAGGTCATTCACGCTATCGAGGCTCACCACGGCGACGTTGAGTGCCGCACGGTAATCGCAGCGCTCGTACAGGCAGCCGACGCGATCAGCGCAGCCCGCCCCGCAGCAAGAAGCGAGAACTACGAGAACTACATAAAGCGTCTCGAAAAGCTCGAGGAGATCTGCTGCTCCTACAACGGGGTCGAGAAATCCTACGCTATTCAGGCAGGCCGCGAGGTTCGTATCATGATCAAGCCGGAGACTATCACCGACGACGGCATGAAGGTTCTTGCCCGCGACATCGCCAAGCGCATAGAAAACGAAATGGAATACCCTGGTCAGATAAAGATCAATCTTATCCGGGAAAGCCGCGCAGTAGATTACGCGAAATAAAAACCGGCGCTCCCTGCGGCATACCTGCGGGAGCGCTTTTTTTATCCTATAATCAGAGGAGTATATACTTATGATACTATTTGACGCGAATAAATGCGTTTCCTGCAACTCCTGCATACGCGCCTGTCCGACACCCGAGGCTAACAAGGCGGTGCAGACCGAGGACGGAAGAACCGTCTACAATATCGATCCCGACAAATGTATCCGCTGCGGCGCCTGCGTCAAGGACTGCTCCCACGGCGCGCGTACATACGAAGACGACACCGCCGGCTTCTGGAACGACGTCAAAGGCGGAAAGCAGGTCGTACTGCTGGTCGCGCCGTCAATCAAGGTGGCGTTCGACGGCTGCTGGCGCAACGTGCTGGAATTCCTGCGCAGCAACGGCGTAAAGGACATCTACGATGTCTCCTTCGGCGCAGATATCTGCACATGGGCGCATATCAGGTATCTCCAGAAGAATCCCGGAAAGAAGCTCATCTCGCAGCCCTGCCCGGCTATCGTTAATTATATGCTCAAATACTGCAAGGAGGCTCTTCCTAACCTCTCGCCGGTGCAGTCTCCGATACTCTGCGCGGCAATATACCTCAGAAAGTACCTCGGCGTCAACGCAAAGCTCGCTGCCCTGACCCCCTGTATCGCAAAGCAGGACGAATTCCGCATGACCGGCGTCGTTGACTACAATGTCACATTCCAGCACCTCGGGCAGCTTCTAGAGGAAAAGGGCTTCCACCTCGCCGACCAGAAGGGAAAGCGCTCCGCGTTCGAATTCAGCGGTCCGCAGGGTATCATGGGCGCTATCTACCCCAGACCGGGCGGACTCAAGGCGTGCCTGGAGCTTGAGGCTCCATCGCTGAACGTCATCGCCTCCGAGGGCACCGGACATATCTATCAGGAACTCGCACAGTACCCCACCGTGGGCGCCCGCGACCTTCCGGACGTATTCGACGTGCTCTCCTGCGGGCGCGGCTGCGGAAGCGGTCCCGCCATCGGAACTCCGCTTTCCGTCTACCGAATGAGCGGTATCCTGAACGGTATCGAAAAGTACAACCGCAATAACCGCGTTAAAATGGACAGAAAAGGCCGCGACAAGCAGTTTCTCGCCTTTGACAAGAAGCTCGACCCTGCGGACTTCCTGCGGATCTACACCGCGCACAGCGTAGAGCAGCGCTCCTACACCGACGAACAGATAGACGAAGTCCTGCACAGCCTCGGCAAGCACACCGACACCGAGATGAACTACAACTGCCATGCATGCGGATTCCGAACCTGCCGCGAACTGGCGAAGGCTATCCTGGACGGCACCAGCCTGCCAAGCTCCTGCTCGCAGTACACGCTTCATGAAGCGGACCGCCGCCGAGAGCAGATCGCCCAGACAAACGACAGCATAAGCGCTATAACCACGCAGCTCAGCGAGGTCGTTTCAAGGCTGACAGACAGCATTTCCGGAGTTACCTCGGCTACGTCCGGCATTACCGAACTGAACGGTCAGAACAGCCAGCAGGCGGCTGCCCTCGGCGATGTTGTCAAGGAACTCCACACACTCACCGACAACATCGCTGAATCAATGGCGGCAATCGACGAAAGCGTTACCGGCTTCTCAAAAATGACCCGCAATATCAGCGATATCGCCCGCCAGATAAATATACTCGCCATCAACGCAAGCATTGAAGCCGCCCGCGCCGGCGAGTACGGAAAGGGATTCTCGGTCGTCGCGGAGGAAGTGCGTTCCCTCGCGGAGCATTCCCAGACCGCAGTTACCGAAGCGGAAACCTCCAACAAACTGGTGTTCAGCAATATCAGCGACGTAAACGGCATAGTAACCACCATTAACGACAGAATGTCCGATATCCTGACGATGATGAACAGCATGCAGAGCAACATCGCCGCTACCCTCGAAAAGGGCAGCACCATAAGCACGGAGATGTCCGGCGTATCCGAGATAGCCTCCACCGTAGACAATCTTGTAAATCAGGCTGAGGACGTTCTCCACACCGCCGACTGACAGGAGGATAAATGTCAAATCCCACCGATCTGAGGGTCATAAAGACCCGCCAGGCCATACGCATCGCGCTGATATCCCTGTTATCCGAAAAGGAGCTTTCCGACATCACGATATCAGAGCTTTCCGCCCGGGCGCAGGTCAACCGCAAGACGTTCTACCGGCACTACCGCTCGATTTCCGACGTTGTGACCGAATTCGAAAACGAGCTGCTGTCGGATTTCTCAGATATACTGAAAACCAGCAACACGAGCATATTCAACATCGGCTCGGTGCTCGGAGAGATAAGCGCGCTGATAAGCAGCAATCAGGAATATTTCGTGAAGCTGCTGAAGCTCAACCCGGAGCTTTTCAGCACCGGGCGCGTCAAGGCTATGCTCCGGCGCGCTATCGAAATAGCCCTGCGCGACGTGTGCGTCGTGAACGACGAGCAGACACTGCACGCGCTGTCGGAATTCACGGTAAGCGGCGTTCTGTCGCTGTATTCGGGGTGGTTTGACAGCGGCTGCACCGGCTCGCTGGACGTTATAACCGACATTGCACGGAGAATGACCACCGACGGGCTGCGCGGGTTCGTTCCTGCGGAAAAGCTGCATGAAATACTCAAATAAAGGAGCTGAACAGGTGCGTTTCGCAGTTTTATCCGATATCCACTCGAATTACGCCGCTCTGAGGGCGGTCATAGCCGACGCTGAGTCCAGACAGCCGGATTACTGGCTGTTTCT
>OGOK01002577.1_pt1 | contig 10223 bp, 10 predicted proteins | sample 1552661 | NCBI WGS metagenome assembly OGOK01 (sample SAMEA2580172, study PRJEB22360) | human gut metagenome | biome: human gut; feature: human-associated habitat; material: faeces | place: Denmark | collected 2008/2010
ACGACTTGTAACGCCCTTCATGTTTTATTGGAGGGAAAATTGAACGTGGATGTTTTGGACGTATCAGGTAACATCGTGCGCGTGGAGACGATACAGGCTCCACGCACGTTCGCTACGCCTCATATCTTTTCCGAGAAAAACCAATTCCCCGCTACTTTTACCGTCGACGAGGATGTGGTATTGCTTAAGGGCACCAAGGAGTCTGTATTTACCTTAATGCATTCTATGCCGTTATTCCTGCATAATTTCCTTTGCGTCAGTACTAGCTGTAATAAATGTACGATGACTCGTTTGAAGGTGCTTTCGTTTCGTGGCATCCGGAACCGCTTTATTTATTACTTATTCGAACATCAGCAAAAGGATTCGAATGTCGTGGAACTAGAACATACCCAAGAGCAGTTAGCAGAGTATTTTGGTGTTACCCGCCCGGCTTTATCGAAGGAAATCGGGAGATTGGTGGATGAGGGATTTATCAGCATTACAAGGAGAAAGGTGACGATTTTAAATAAGACGGCGTTAACATGTATGCTTTAATGCTTTTGGGAAAAAGGTAAAAAGCGTACATTTGTGCCCAAACAAATAACTCCGGTGTATGGGCAAAGTTTTAATTATTGACGACGAGAAGCAGATTTTAGGTTTACTTTCACGCATTATCGGTTTGGAGGGATACGAGGTTTTACAGGCTGCTACTTGTAAGGCGGGGCTGAGGCAGATGGAGCAACATTCGCCGGAGGTGGTATTGTGCGATGTGTTCTTGCCGGATGGTAATGGCGTGGATTTGGTGTCGGACTTAAAGAAACTCCGCCCTCTATCCGAGATCATCCTACTTACCGCGCATGGTAATATTCCGGATGGCGTACAGGCAATCAAGAATGGAGCCTTCGATTATATTACGAAAGGGGATGATAATAATAAGATCATTCCTCTGGTAGCCAAAGCGATGGAGAAAGCTTCTGCCGCTTATCAACAGCAAAAGAAGGAAGCTACGTCCGTCGGGAGGCAATATTCGTTTGATACGATTGTCGGTAAATCACCCGCTATCCAAGCGGCGATAGCGTTGGCTCAGAAAGTCTCGGCTACGGAGGTTCCAGTTCTGTTGACTGGTGAGACCGGTACGGGAAAAGAGGTCTTTGCTCAATCCATCCATCAACATAGTTCCCGGAAAGGGAAGTCTTTTGTCGCTATCAATTGTTCCTCTTTTAGTCGGGATTTATTGGAAAGCGAGATGTTCGGTCATAAAGCGGGGGCTTTTACCGGTGCTTTGAAAGAGACAAAAGGCTTGTTTGAGGAAGCTTCCGGAGGTACGATCTTCTTGGATGAGATCGGGGAAATGGCTTTCGACTTGCAAGCGAAATTGCTCCGTATCCTTGAGACCGGGGAGTTTATCAAGATCGGCGATACGAAACCTACGAAAGTGGATGTACGCATTATTGCCGCTACCAACCGTGATTTAGAGAAAGAGATCGAGCAAGGGCATTTCCGGGAAGATCTATTTTATCGGCTTTCCGTTTTCCAGATCCATCTTCCCGCGCTTCGTGAACGGGTCGAGGATATCCCTCTCCATATAAAAGCCTTTGTTTCTGCTTTTTCCTCCAAGATGGGAAAGAATATCCGAACAATTTCGCCCGAATATATAGATGCCCTGAAAAAACGAGCTTGGAAAGGTAACGTACGTGAGTTGCGTAATGCAATTGAGCGTAGCCTGATTATTGCCGATGGAGATACCTTAACCTTGGATGCTCTCCCTTTGAATATGCAAACCTCCTCTGCGGCGAGTACGGAATCTTATAGCGGTTTTGACCTGAGTGGCGTAGAGAAAATGCATATCCAAAAAGTGCTCAAATACACAAAAGGCAATAAAACCGAAACTTCCCGCCTTCTAGGTATAGGCCTCACTACTCTTTATCGGAAGATTGAGGAGTATGGGCTTTAATCTCATATTCTGCATTATTATGTATACCCGAAAGCATCTTGAAGATATGTAAGGAGAAACGGACATTGCTAAATAGTTTATCTTTGCTGAACGTAAACTTAATAATAATCGCTTAAAATACATCACCTATGAGTCTGAAGATTAAAACAAAACTAAGATACGGAATCGGGCTGCTGTTTGCCATGATCGTTTTGCTGGGAGGTCTATCGGTAAAGAACATCTCCGATATGTCTGCCGACACAAGGAACATATTGGCCGATAATTATAATTCTTTACTCTATTCACGCCGGATGCTGGATGCACTGGAACGAATCGATAGCGATCCTTCGGCTCAAGCCGATTTCGAGAAAAACCTAGGGCTACAGAAAAAGAATATCACGGAGGTCGATGAGAACGTGGCCACCTCACATCTAGTCGCTCAATACGAGCAATTGGCGAAAGAGCGTAATGAGGAGAATATCCGTCGTGTACGTCTCGCCTTAAATCAAGTCATGAGTTTGAATATGGCTTCTATCTACAGGAAAAGCCAAGTGGCGGAGTCTACGTCTCAAAAGGCTTTATTTTGGATTTGGGGGATTGGCCTCTCTTGTATGGTGGTCGCTTTCGCTTTTTTAATACGTTTCCCCCGTTCGATAAATACCCCTATCCGTATGTTGATGGACGGTATCATGGAGATCGCTAACCATAATTACGAGAAACGATTGGATCTCGCTAAATATGATGAATTCGAGGGGGTAGCGAAATCCTTTAACCGGATGGCGGAACGGCTTACGGAATACCGGAAAAGTACGTTGGCGGATATTATTCAAGGAAAGAAATATATAGAGGCTATCGTGAATAGTATCACGGAGCCAATCATAGGCTTGGATCGGGATCGTAAGATTCTTTTCGCCAATAACGAGGCTTTGACGATCTTGAATCTCAAGCGGGAAAACGTGATCGGAAAGTCTGCCTCGGAATTATCCTTACGGAACGATTTGCTTCGCAGGTTAGTTCGGGAACTGATCCAGCCGAGCGAGAAGAAAGAGCCGCTTAAAATTTACGCGGATAATAAGGAAAGTTATTTTCAAGTGCAATATATACCGATCCGTGTGTCGGAGAATGGCGAGGCGGAGGAGTATGTGGGCGACGTGATCTTATTGAAGAACATCACGGAGTTTAAGGAGTTGGATTCCGCTAAGACCACTTTTATCTCGACGATCTCCCATGAATTGAAAACTCCGATATCGGCGATCATGATGAGCCTGAAATTGTTGGAGGATGCCCGTGTGGGAGTCATGAACGACGAGCAAAAAGCACTGGCGGAAAGTATCAAGGAAAGTAGTAATCGATTACTGGAAATTACCAGTGAGCTATTGAAAATGACGCAGGTGGAGACCGGCAAGCTACAATTGAATCCGAAAATCACCAAACCGATCGAATTGATCGAGTATGCGATAAAGGCGAACCAAGTGCAAGCTGATCGCTTCAATTGCCATATAGAGGTGGAATACCCGGAGAAGATTTCCAAGCTTTTCGTGGATAGCGAGAAAATCGCATGGGTCTTGACGAATCTATTATCGAACGCAATTCATTATACCCCGGAGAATGGCCGTATCATAATCGGTGCCCGCCAGCAAGATCATAGCGTGGAGATCTATGTGCAAGATTTCGGTAAGGGCATTGATCCCCGATATCATCAAAGTATATTCGATCGCTATTTCCGTGTGCCGGGAACGAAGGTACAAGGAAGTGGTCTAGGGCTGGCTATCAGTAAAGACTTCGTGGAAGCTCATGGAGGAACACTTTCTGTTGATAGCGCGGTTGGAAAAGGAAGTACTTTTGTTATAAAATTCAACGTATAAGAGGGTAAAAAAAGAGGGTGTTAATTACCCTCTTTTATAATATCGCTTCCTCCGGAAGTGGATGTATCCGATCTTGCCGAACCTTTGTAATGTACATCACTACCTCCGCTTGCCGAAGCCTTGATATAATCGGTTACGTGCGTATAAATATCGGAGCCACCACTGGCGGAACATTCCAACTGGTTTAAGATAAGATCATAAGCCTTGATATCCGAGCCACCTGAGGCGGAATATTCGCCGTTCTCCGCTTTTCCCGTAAGCTTGAGATCGCTACCTCCGCTGGCACGGCCTCGTATTATTCGGGTAGTAAGATCGTTGATTATAATATCGCTACCGCTGGTCGCTTCAATTATGCAATTAGATACGTTGACCGGTTTCTCCATTTTCACGTCGCTACCCCTTGTCGCTATAATTTCCAGATCATCTCCGGATAAAGCGCTTCTCAGGACAAAATCCATACAACCGGACATCTGGATTTTTTCCAGCTTCTTGGAAGTGCCCTCTATTTTAAATCGGGTAGGGCTTAATTGTGTACCATTCTCTGTGGAGATTGAAAGTTCTTCATTTTTTACTTGAACGTTTATATAAGGATATAAATTCTCGTCGATCGTGATTCGTAAGGACGCTGATTCTCCTTGCGTATACCCGAAAACGTACGACGGATTTCCTCCACGACTGAATAGGCTGAACCAACTGTCGCTATACCCCATGGCGGTTGAGCCGACTTTTATCGCTGAATAGTCTCTGACGGAGATTTCTTTCGTGATAATATCCCCATTCCCTTTTACTTTCTTCGCCTCGATAGGCATCACGCAAAAAGCGATCAACGCAAATAAGGCCATCATTCTTGTTCTCATATGAAGTGTAATTAATTTATACTCTTTTCTTATAAGACGAATGGATTTGAAAAAACGTTACATCTAAAATGAAAAAAAAAGAAGCTATCATTGACTTTTTTTGTGATAGCTTCTTTTTCTTACCCTAATACAGGGAGGTCGATTAATTACTTTTAGGTTTTTCAACCATATGTTCTACTCTGTCTTTGACGTATTCGACTTGATTTTTACCCGTGTCTACCACGTCCTTTACTTTTTTCTTCGCCTTATCTGTAAGACCGTGGAGTTCGTTCTCCAGACATTCGAACTGTCCTTGATCTTCCATCCTGCGAAGTACGTAACCAACAACTACACCTACGGCTAAACCGAATAATACATTTTTCATAACTACTACTTTTTATGAGTTAAAACATTATTTTTTGTAATTATGAAACAGCAAGTCAACCGATAAGGTTGGTGTTTATTTGTTATTTTTCAGTAAATCCCTAATCTCGGTAAGTAATTGGATATCCGCAGGGGGAGCGACCGGAGCTTTCGGGGCTTCTTCCTTCTTCTTGCTTAAAGCATTAACGCCTTTGACAAGTAAAAAGACGGCGAAAGCAATGATTATAAAATCCAGTGTCACTTGTATGAAATTTCCGTAGTTAATGGAGACCGCCGGAGAGATCACCTTGTCTCCCTCCATTACAGCGTGCTTCAAGGTGATTTTTAAATCCGTGAAATTGACGCCACCTACAAGTAAACCTACCGCCGGCATGATCAGATCCGCTACGATAGAAGATACGATCTTTCCAAAGGCACCACCGATAATGATACCTACCGCCATGTCCACTACGTTACCTCGCATGGCGAACTGCTTAAACTCTTGTAATATTTTTTTCATAAAACAACGCTTTTTATATTATAACAACAAAATTAGCCATAAGTTGAATATTTTCAATGCTTATAGCGAAATTTGAAGAAATTATTTTTGATTTTCATGTTTTTGTTTGACCCATTTGAGCATTGATGTGTTATATCCTCTTTCTTTGGCCTTAGTCAATAAAAAGAGAATAGCCTCTTCTGGGAGTGTAGGCGTACGACTAAGTAGCCATAAATAGTCTGAGGTATTACTGCCTACGAGAGCGTATGAGTAATTATCCTCGTCAATTTCCATAATGTTGTACTCGGCGTAGAACCGCATAAAGAAACACACTTTTAATTTACTAGGACACGTAGGATCTGTTATTTTGGCTATACCTTTCGCTCGTTTGAAGGAACCGGAAAAATTACCCCAATATCCGCTGTTAACAACTTCTATATCTCCATTCGGGAGAAATGAGTATTCCACGGTAGCCCCTACGAGATTATGCTCAAAGCGATGATCAAAGCGTGCTATTTCAAACCATTTCCCCATATAGCGGTGTAAATCCAAAGTCTGGACGGTTTCTTTGTTTATAATGTGTTGAGTGCAAGATAAATTACACTGCATTATAAGACAGATGAGGCCTATTAGTTTAAATCGCATAGGTTTTTATTTTTATCTCATAATAAACATAGAGAGCCTCTAAAAAGTTTGAAAACGTTCATATTTTAGGGTTTTTATTTTTTCGACAACCTGTGCTTTAACTTTTAATTTGAAATTTCTATCCTGTCTGAACTGAGAAATTCGTAGTTGTGGCATTTCCGGACGATAGATTTAGATCCACGTTTTTATATGTTTTTTTGTATTGAAAATTTCATAGTTATGATTTGGAAAAATCATAACTATGAAATAAAAAGTCATAACTATGAAATAAATGACTCTTTACTGTGAAAAGAATATATGAAGATGTTTTAATTGTAAATGCTTGTTTGTGAATTAGTAATCGTCAAGATGTCTAACTTTGCGTGTTTGTTTTCAGTTGGAATTTAAAATAGAGAGATATGGATGAGAAAGATTTGGTGGAAGGGATGCGAGAGTATATAAGTCTGTTACAAAAGGAAGGACGGTATTCCTCGGCGAAAAGTTATCAGGATGCGATGAACTCTTTTATACGGTATAGCGGGACGGATCGTATCCCATATACATATATAAATAAGGATACTCTTCGCCGGTACGAGGCTTATTTGTTGGAGAAAGGCTGCATGCGTAATACGGTCTCCACGTATATCCGCCGTTTGCGTTGTATCTATAACAAGGCGGTGGAGAATGGCGAGGCGGCGTTTATCCCCTCTTTATTCAAGGGGGTTTTTACGGGTGTGGAAAGCCAGCGCAAGAAATCCTTGCCTCTGGGAGATTTGAATCGCTTGATGACTGTCCCGGTAAAAGGAGAGAAGTTGAGGAAGACACAGCTGACGCTTTGCTTGATGTTTCAATATGGGGGGATGTCGTTCGTTGATTTCGCCCATTTGAATAGGGGTAATATCAAGAACGGCATATTGGATTACAATCGCCAGAAGACCGGGACCTCTATGCGGTTGGAGGTCTTGGATACGGCGGAGGCTATGTATAAGGAGCTGGCAGGTGAGAGGGGTGGAGGCTCCGGCTATTTATTTCCCTTTTTAAGTGGGACGAAGAACGGCCATGAGGAATATCTCGAATACAATGCGGCCTTGTCCCGGTTCAACCGGAATTTGAAGACGTTGAAGGAGGTTGCCGGAATAGCCCCGGATGTGACTTCTTACACGATCCGTCATTCTTTTGCCATGGCATTGAAGGAACAAAATGTCCCCATTGAGATGATCAGCGAGTTATTGGGGCATAAGTCCATCAAGACAACCCAGATTTATCTAAGAAGTTTCTCGTTGGAGAAGATGACGGTGGTAAATAAGTCTTGCTTTGAGAATGTATATAATTATATGCCAGAGGTGGGATGAGGCTACTTGGGAAGTAGCTGTATTCTTTCATGGCGCAAAAGTAATAAAAAATAACAAATAACAAACAATCATTAGGTTAAGTTTGTGCTTTGATTTTGATTCTCCTTAAATCTTCGTTCTTATTCCTAGTGTATAGACATGGCAATAGAGACGAAATGATCTCGTATTTCCTACATCATCACGTCCCTCCTAAAAATCGAACATACATTCTTGTAGAGACGGGGCGTGCCCCGTCTCATCCCCTTAAAATGGTATTCTAAATTACTGTCAGACGGTGGGAGACGGAGCACGCTCCGTCTCTACAACTGGGTAATAACCATTTTCCAACCTTTTAAGCTACTTCCCAAGTAGCTTAATATTTCAAGCGATGGTGATTTTCAGAAAAGCCATTTTTAAAGACATAAAGTGTTGTTTATCAGGAGTAAATATGGTTCTCTTGGTAGGGCTTTGAATTGTCGTGAGGCTTGAGTGGAGATCCTGCTATAATCTTAGGAAAAGATAATCATAATGATGAATGTTTTGAGAGACGGTTGCTCGGAGAGGGGTACGGCGCGGGTTGGCAAGCGTCATGACCTGAAGACTGTACGCTGGTACGTGCTCACGCTTCCTACTACGGGTGTGGCACGACGCGACAGGATCAGCCCCGCTAAAAGCTTGGATGCCGAGCTTTCCCGGCGCAAGCGTCGTGGGGAGACGTTGTTCGAGTATTTCGCCCCCTCCTATGTGGAGGTGAGGAAGGTGGACGGAAAGATGGTCAACACGAAGCGGCCCCTGCTGTTCAACTACGTGTTTGTCCGGTCCTCGGTTGAGGAGATCTTCCAGATGAAGCGCACGCTTCCCCTATACAATTTCCTTCCCCGGGTCTCTTCCGGAGGCATGACTCATTTCCCTTATCTCTCGGATAGTGAGATGGGAAACTTGCGTTGGGTGGCGGAATCTTATTCCAACGAGCTTCCGGTGTACGTACCGGACAGCGACCGCTTGCTGAAGGGCGACCGTGTGCGTATCACGTCCGGTTATTTTACCGGTATGGAGGCGGAGGTGGTGATCCAGCCGGGTGGCGGGCATAAAGATGTGATGGCCCGTATCCTCGATTGCATGTGGGTCCCCTTGTTGGAGGTGAAGCCGGGCGAGTATGAGCTGATCGAGCTGAACACCAAGGGCAAGCACGTCTATACTCATCTGGACAACGACCGCCTGCGGGAGGGTTTGCACGATGCCTTGGGACGTTACCATGCCTCCGGCAGCGTATCTGAGGAAGATACTCGTTTGGCCCGTGAGGTGTTGAGATCCTACGGTTCGCTCCGTGCGGAGACGGACGTGATGCGTTGCAAGATCTACTCATTGCTTCTTTCTGCCTACAAGTTGTTGGGCGAGGAAGATGAGTTCGTGCGTTTGCTCGCCACGATGCGAAGCATGCTCCCGGCGGTAAAGGCGGCGCAATCCCGTGCCTTGCTGCTTGTGACGCTCTACGGTTGCACGGACAGCAGTGTCTACAGGCAGATGGCGCATGAGGTGGTGGATCCGTGGCGGGGTGAGTCCTCGCCCAAGAAAAGCAAGTTATCCTTGATCCGCCGGCTGGACGATTGCGATCGCTGGCTGAAACACGAAATCAGTTGACAGTTGACAGTTTAAATCAAAAATCATAAATCAAAAAGAAATGTCTTCCCTTCCTTCCGGCGTTCGTTTGGTGAGGTTGCTGAACGAGCATTTGAATGATATCATGAGTTGCGAGCGTACGAATACCGCCTCTATCCACTTGTATTGCACAGGTCCTTACTGGGTGGCATTTGAGTACTCGGCCTATCAGTTGCGCCGTGCGTTCCCGGACAGCGAGGTTACGCCGATGCGCTTGTTCGGCTACCCGTTTCCTGTGGTGATGGTTTCCGTGACGGATCGTTCGCTCCGCTCGTATGCCCGCAAGCACATCTTGCGAAGAGATGACAAGGATTACAAGCAATTGACTGTACCCAGACTCTCCCTCATGGACTACCAAGAGTGGCACGCCGGCGAGGTGGAGGGGTTACCTTTATTGAGTTAGAAAGTATGAGTGGAAAGGTCGCCCAAACATCCTATTACAGATACTTTTGAGAGTCAACCATATCTACAAAAAGACAGTAGTAGGCCTACCGTATTCGATATGCAGCTATTGATACAAATCACTGTGTGCTGTTTAGAGGTAAACTGATAGGTAGTGAGCGACAAATGAAAGCCTTCTGCAAAGTTGGCAAGGTAAGTGACAAGGAGATAAACTGAACATGTGAATATAGGCTCTACATGAAGAATGTCAATTGAATTATAAACAAATAACAAATGAGTTAAGCACGAAGAGCCGTGTGATGGAAGCCTGTTAAGACGGTTCCGTGAGAAGGAAGGGTGAAAGTCCCTCTCCTTACTCGACCTTTAATATTTAATGTTTATATTATAAATGATTCAAATTACAGATAAAAGTAAATGCTGTGGCTGCAATGCTTGTGGTGATGTATGTACCCATAAGGCTATTACTTTCAAGACCGATATAGAGGGATTTTGGTACCCGGAAGTTGATAAAAATAAATGTACAGATTGTGGTCTTTGTGAAAAGGTCTGCCCCAATCTGCACTCTGAAGAGCTAAAGAAAAATGATTTTGAGATTCCTGTTTGCTATGCCGCCATACATAAGAATATCGAGGTACGTTTCGACAGCACTTCTGGTGGAGCGTTCACAGCCCTTGCCGAATACGTTTACAAGCAAGGCGGCTACGTGGGTGGTGCGGTCTATAATGAAGACTG
>OGOK01002584.1_pt1 | contig 10197 bp, 6 predicted proteins | sample 1552661 | NCBI WGS metagenome assembly OGOK01 (sample SAMEA2580172, study PRJEB22360) | human gut metagenome | biome: human gut; feature: human-associated habitat; material: faeces | place: Denmark | collected 2008/2010
CGGAGTTGTCGGGAGACAATCGTGTACAATGACCGCTCCACCCGGATTCAAATGTTCCAAAGCATTGGATATATCCCGGTCTACCTGATTTTCGAGATGCAACCCATCGATAAATATCACATCGTATTTTTTCTGAGGATAGGCCGAAAAAAACTGATCCGAAGTCATCCGGTAGGTCAGAAAAGGAAGATACTCTTTTAACTTTTCCTGTGTCCAGTCTGTACAATACCTACTGTCCAAATCATACGGATCGACCGATTCTTTTTCCGCGCATCGAACCTTCTGAAAATGGACAGCCGGGTTATCCATTCCGATTTCAAGATAGGAAGTATAACGACGGGCTTTTATCAGATAATTGATTATATCTAAGCGTGTTACCAAAGCTTTATCAATTAATTGTTTGCAAATCTTTCTTGTGCGTAAAAATCTAAAATCTTACAATTGAATATAACTTCATATTTTGCCTGTATCATATCGGATTCGGATTTTTCCATCTTGGTTTTGGCATTATTATAATCCAGAACGGTAGACCGTCCGACTTTCATTTTTTCATTTTCATATCGGAACGATTCCGAAGCGGCTTTGTAGGACTCTTGTGCGGACAAATATTTTTGATAGGCATTTTCTGCATTCTGTAAGGCGGTTTCGATCTCTTTACGCAAAGCCATTTTAGTTTCATCCAAGACCGCCTCCTGAAGCTTGATATTGATACGAGAGGCCCGAATCTGATTCCGTGTTGCCAGTCCGTTGAATATCGGTACGGAAAGATTTATACCCACATACTCACTTCCGTTATTTTTAAGTTGTTGCCGGAATGCTGCGTTATTATACCCTGTAACAAACGAATAGTAATAACTGTTACTATAACCTCCGGATAAAGATACCGATGGATATCTGGCCGCTTGGGCAATACGAAGGTTATGCCAACTGCTTTGAAGGTTTAACGATGCGGAGCGAATTTCAGGACGATCGTCTATTCGTGAGAACAGCAAAGTCGTATCGTATGACCGTAAGCTATGCAGTGCGGTTTTTAACAGTTCATCGCCGGATGGTTCTGCAACATCGAAACCCGCCGAAGATTTTCTGTTTAATGCTTGACTTAACTCCAGAAGAGCTGTCGATAAGTTGTTATTGTTTTGAGTCAGGTTCAATTTATCCTGCGCCCATGAAGCCTTGCTTTCCAACAATTCCGACTCCAGCATTTTCCCGTTATCTACGAATACCTGACTTCTGTTCACCTGCAAGCGGCTCAGTTCGACCTGGGAAGCAGCTATTCGAACCAACTCCTTGTATTGGAGAACTTGCAGGTAATAAGCCGTAATATTCAATATTACATCGTTCTTTGCTTTCTGAAGATCTTCCAATGTCGCCTCGAAACCGGCTGCCAGACTTTTGATCTGGTGTTTTATACGCATTCCGTTGAAAATTGTCATGCTTCCTGAAATGCTCCCGCTCGTAGACATTTGGTTATTATCTTGATATGTCCCGTCACGGGAAGGTCCCCGTCCGAAATAGTTCGTATGCCCTAAATTTCCGGAAACGGATGGCAAACGGCTGTTTTTAGCTGTATTAAGGTCCAATTCGGATAGTTGGCTGTTGAATTCGGCCTTTTTGATAGACACGTTATTTTGCAAAGCATAATCGATACATTGCTGAAGCGACCATTTTTCCTGTGCAAAACATTTTATACACAGGAAAAAAAGTCCGATGCAAACAATTATTTTTCTTATGATGAACATAGTCTATGTCAATAATAACGATTCATCCCAACCGGATTCTTTTTCAGAAACCGCCGACAGAAGCGTCAAGCCGATTCCGGACAGACCGCCCAGCAATCCATAATGCACTCCATACACGCCATTGATTCCCGTGTACCATAACCTATAACCCGTCTTTTTGTCCGTATAATTCGCATGACCTAATCCTCGATGCAAAAAATCGGACGATAACTCCCGAAATTCCGAACATCCAGACAACCGATATATTCGATTAAACAGATGACCGAGACTGAAATTGCCTCCGTACAATCCGGCTTCCAGATATTCATGATCGTGCTCAAGATGCAATTTCCCGTATTGTGCCCATTGTTCCAGAGCCCTATCCCTTGTTTCCGGAATGTGTAAAAGGCTCCATAGTACGCCGGCTTCCGACTGGCTCCAACCGGGAAGTGTATTCAACGTGTTTTTCAGTGAGATAGCCTGACCTTTCAACTGATTTTCGAGATTATCCGCAAGCTCTGCTATATAATCCATATCCGGATATTTCAGCCGTATTTTCCGAACCAGCAAATAAAGTCCCGATAAGCCGGATGGGATGCTATAATCCTGAATGTTATTCAATTTACCGAGCGTCATTCTTTTATACAGTTCCGCAATGAATCTATTTAAGTATTCACGGGAGAATCTTTCATTGCGGTTCATGCAATACAGTGCGATACCAGCAGCACCTTGCAGCAGATCGTAACGATCTTCCTGCATATCGTAAATCATTCGACGGAAAATTTTCGGATCTACACTTCCCATTACATCGAAAAGATCCGCTTCAATCATGGGATACCGAATCATATAATCGAGCATCCATCCTATACCGCCTAGCCCGTCGGCTAAACAGGCATTGCATTCCTGAGGATCGTTTATATATAAAATTTTCTTATGAATATTATCAATTCGCTGACCATATCTATCAGAAATTTTCACATAATTTTCTTCATCATCCAATTCAAAACAACGATGAAATAAGAACAACTGAATGCCGGCTTCGCCGTACATCAAAAACGGATCATAATCCCGATCAAATCTTATTAGTACGAGAGCTATCTCGTCTATCTTTTGCCAAATATTTTTTTGATTTGCTTCGGTAAATATCGGTTGCTTGTTATTCATCAGATGTCCGTTTTAATGTTTTGTTTACAGAATGCACGATCTCCTTCCACGACGAAATCCCAATTATTCTTTTGGCAAATTCGAAAGTCTGCGGTTCATTTTCTGTCCCGGCATCGCGAAAGACTATCCATGAAGGTTTTGTGCCGAACGGATCTTCGGGGTCATCAGAATATTTTCTCAGTCCGGTTTTCAACCCACCTTCAAAATGAGCATCGATCCAACTATGCGCGAGGTAGGCATCGATTCCGTCGCAAACCTCCATTTTTTTCCATGCATAAGCCAATCCTGCGGCTTGTTCCTGTAATGCCTCATCTGTATAGTCCATTGAATTGGGATTCTGTTCCGACAATAACAATGTCCGTTTTTTCCCTTCATAAGTAGAAGCCGTATGCTTGATCCAATCATCCAGTACTTCCAGATTTTTAAATGTGACATAAGACGTATCGAGTGAATAAGTAGCCTTTTTATCGAGCCAAGACTTGGGATCGAGTAAACTTTCCGGATAAGGGTGAATCGCTACTCCCCATTTAAAATCTCCTTCTGCTTTACAGTAAGCCATTAATGTATCCATGACTTCGGCGGCCGGATAACAGTGCGGTTCGGTATATTCTTGATTCCAACAATGATCCAGCGATATGAAGACTTCTGCGTCCGCATCGTATTTCCGTGCCGTATAGTAGACCATCCGCATGGACTTGACGTAGATATCCATAAATTCGACAAGTGTCTTGTTGCCGGCATTCGTCCATACGCTTCCGGAGTTGACTTCATTATGTACGATCCATCTATGAATTCGACCGTATTTACCGTCTGGACGATTATAACGGGCCGCTAAAAAATCCAAAGCAGCGGCATACAAATTAACAGAGTCAATATTAGTCAAATTCGGCATGGTATAAGCTCCGCAACGCTTGTATTCCGGATATTCCAGCAGGCGTCCTACCTGAAGGTCGCGGCTCCATAGTTCCGGATAAATTAAAATAACGGCCGATACGTCAATACCGTGTTCGGCAGCGCAGCGGATCGTTTTGTCATATTTTTCGATTTTTCGTTTATCTGCATAGTATGTTTTGCCATTATATTCGAACGGAATATGGTCAGGGGAGGAAGTAAGGCGCAAAAAATTATTGATCCGGATATTAAATGAAATATAAGATATCCCGAGGTCTTCCAAATCCGTATATAAATGGTTGTATTTAAAATCGCCCAGCCCTTTTTTCGTCTTGGGAATGAGTGGCGGAAAATGGGGTCCTGTACGAGTCTTCGTCGTGTAACGACCGTACGAACATAGATAAAGTTCGTTGTTGCTGCGATAAGCCAAAAACCAACGGGAATATATACGATCGTAAAATGTTCCGTCATATTTTGTAATACGAGGAACCGACACTTCGAAGCGCCCATTTTCGGGACAGAGCACGGTGATCTCTGTCATATTATGCACTGCCAAGTCTTTGAAAATAGGTAATTCGCATAAACAAACGGTCAAAGATGGATTTGAAACGATCTGCCCCTGTACCCTGATCTCTTTTTCATCCGTTTCTATCCGGTCGATCTCATTAGGAAAAACAGAATCGTATAAATAGCTTTCTTTGCAGATAATGTTCTGCTGCGATAAACGTTTTTTGTAATCTTCCTTTATAGCGGCTTTTTCCTGTTCATCGGACGTTCTGGAGCGCAACCGGATATTCTTGATTTGAAACAAAACGGCCTCCGAAGCTATGACCGGAGCTACGATCAATTGTAGAACGACATGAGAAGTTAATATATATTGCATCAACAAATCTCTGTAATCAGATAAATCGATTGAAAAAGAACGCCATTTCTGAGTTACATCGATATTGCGGACTATTATTAATTCTTTCGATTTGGTATAAATCCCGATATGAGAGATAAAAGAAGAACATTTATAATCGAAAGCTAATACGCACCGATCTGCGGACCATTGTTTCTTTTTAAGCTGTAAAGGCAAATAGCATATGTCCGTCAGAAAAAACTCATATGCATGACGTCCTATCCGTTTTAACGGCGTATACGTATGTTGGCTGATTATTTTTAATGCTGACGAATTCATATCATTCTTTTTGAGATGATTGACAATGTTTTTAACGATCGGAGTTTGTTCCACATCCGTAAAAATACGGTTCTGACATCCCACCAGAATACGGCTGACGTATCCGTATAATATTTTTTATAATGTCCGGAAACATACATTCGGACAATTCTAAGCAATGCCCATGGAGAGCGCAAGGTCCAAAAACGCCGGTAAATAAAACGCAGGCGTTTACGGGTATTCTCGTCATTTTTTTCTATCAGGGCGTCATGCCACATCATAATGTTTGAGGTGTACTCCCATTTCTCTCCGGGATGTCTGATTGCCATTTTTAAACCGATGGTTTGTTTTCCGTGCTGCCGGTATTTGATTAAACATTGGGCGATGTATCCTATTTTATTCCGGAAAGCGGATGCCATAGCGAGCATTTCGTCATGGGCAACGATATCGGACAAAGGAATGCAATACGGCATCATGGACGCACGTAGTGCACATGTAGCTCCTGTTACGCGGCAGTATATACTTAACATTTCGAGTTCATATCCTCTGTCGAACAGATCGAGGGTTTCTTTATCCAATCCCAACACGTCGAAAAGCGTTTGATTATAACTCGGTATTCCTGCGGCGTTGACAAGTACGGCATTGGTAAAGACGAACTCCTTATCCGGATTGCTGTTAAAATAGCCGATAATGGTTTCGACTTTCGTTGGCAGCCAAATGTCGTCCTGATCCGATAAAAAGATAATATCGCCTGAACAACGGCAAATAGCCTGTTCGAAATTTTTTCGATAACCGTGATTCCATGTGTTTACGTGTAACCGGACCGGCAAATCGTATTGTCGAATCAAATTCTCGATTATTTCAACGGTGTCATCCTCGGAGCAATCGTCACAAATAACGATTTCGTCGATCCGTAACGTTTGGTTTCGAATAGACATCAGTTGCTCCCGAATATATTTTTCTCCGTTATATGTGCACATGGCGACAGACAGACGCATAAACAGACCGTATTAATGGTTTTTAAATAAAGATTCTATGGGTTGAACGAAGCGTTCGATCAGACGGGTGTCTTTCGTGATAATTTCTGCCGTTCCATCCATTTGCTGAATAAAACGGAATTTATTTTTATAGCTGGATACCATCCCCTGAGGAAATGCGACTTCGCCTATATAACCTATTTCTTCTTGATTGATTGTTTCCGGAACGGAAGATATGGAAATCAAACGTCCTTTCAGCAAGCCGTACTCCATATACGGAAATCCGTTCAGCTTGACATTGACCTGTTGTCCGATTTCGACTTTACCGAGCCCTGAAGACGGAATGGTTATTCTCCCGATAATCTGCGTAGAATCCTCGGGTACGATCGTTGCCAAGCGATCTCCGGTGGTAATATTTTGATTTTCGGCCCAATATTTTGTAAACGTAATTTTCCCCGCAATCGGAGCATTTAAGATGTATTTATCTTTCCATAATTTGATTTGGGCCAACAACTGAGCGTGTTGTTCATCGAACTGTAACTGGAATTCGTTCTGCTCGTTGTCATATTGGATGGTTAGGTCCGTCAATAGTTTTTGTTGACTCAGAATATTCGTTTTTGTTGAAATAATGGAATTTTGTTGGGATGTAACGGATAATTCCTTTTGAAGCAGCTTCTGAACGCTCGCATCGTAATCAGCTTCCGTCAATGCATGTGAAAGGAATAATACGGAATCCCGCTTTTGACTGTTTTGTTCGAACCGGAGGTCTCTTTGAAGAATTGCCAACTGTTTTTCCTGTGCCAGTAAACCTGCATACAGCATTTTTATTTGTTGCTCGATCTGATTTTTTTGTTGGGGGATCGCTCCTGTTTGCGTATAATGGTCATAAGATTTACAGGTCTTTTCCAACGCTGCGTAATAGGATTGTAATTCACCTAATTGATTTGTTTCATTTTCGAAATACGTATTTCCTGTAACCAAAGAAAACAAGGAATCAGACAATATCCTTTCCAATTGCAGGACTGATCGGTAATCGGCCGTATTGAACAATACCGCGATTAATTCATTCGGCAGAACGGACTGACCGTTCTCAACCAATATATGCTCCACCTTTCCGGTAGAGCGAGCGATCAATTCGGTCGGAGGATTCGTCGTGGTCAGTACGATAGAAGATGTGACGATTTCCGGATATTTAAAAAAATAAGCGACACCAAGTAATATGACAAATATACTGAAAATCACAGAAATACCCCATCGGACGACCCGTCCGGGAATACGCCCCATGATTTCCTGCACTTCGTCGCTGTATATAGGTCTCGGCATAATCGGTCCTCTCGTTTGTTAATTCCCTAATTCCAGCTGGTCTTTTACCAGATTAAAATAAGCGCCCTTATGGGCTATCAGTTCCGTATGATTGCCTTGCTCGACGATTTTCCCTTTCTCCAACACAACGATCGTGTCTGCATTTTTTACCGTGCTTAAACGATGGGCGACGACGACGACGGTTCTGTTTTTAAAAAAGAGCTTCATATTATCCATAATCGTTTTCTCATTATTAGCATCCAACGAGTTGGTCGCTTCATCGAAAAATATATATGCGGGGTCTTTATAAACTGCGCGAGCTATCAGGATACGTTGCTTCTGGCCTGTACTTAAACCTTGGCCGTCTGCCCCGATTTTGGTGTCGTACCTCAAAGGCAGATTTTCCACATAATCTTCAATATTGGCTGTTTTTACTGCGTTCCGCACTCTAGTCCGATCCGGGATTTCGTCGGCAACTCCGATATTACACTCCAGAGAATCGGAAAAAATATAGCCTTCCTGCATAACGACACCGCAGCTCCGTCTCCACTTCGAATCGCTGTACCGTTTGATCGGAATACCGTTCAAGGTGATTTCGCCTTCGACCGGTTGGTAAAAGCCTAACATCAATTTTAACAGAGTCGTTTTCCCGCTACCGCTTATCCCTACGATCGCAGTCACTTTATTCGCTTGTATAGTCAGATTGATACCGTCCAACACTTTTTCTGAATGAGGACCTTCGTACTGGAACATCACGTCTTTCAATACGATATCCTTATGTGCTGGAATATCCTGTATTTTGTCCTCGTCGGCAGGTTCTTCGTCATCCATGTCGTTGATCTCGTTCAATCGTTCCGTACTGATTTTTGCATCCTGCGCCTCCTGAATGAATCCGATAAACTGAGAAATGGGACCGTTCAGCTGCCCCAATATGTATTGCATGGCCATCATCATACCTAAGGTCATGTTTCCGTCAACTACCGCTTTGGCAGCCAAAAACGAAACGAAAACATTTTTTGTCTGGTCGATGAATAATCCTCCGACCTGCTGGGTTTGTCCCAAAGTCATCGATTGAATGGAGATCTTATAAAGTTTAGCCTGAATCCGTTCCCATTCCCAGCGCTTTTGCTTTTCGCAGTTGTTGAGTTTGATCTCTTGCATTCCATTGATCATCTGCACGATACTGCTTTGATTGTCCGCCGCCTGCTGGAAACGTTTGTAGTCCAGTTTCCTGCGCTGTTTCAAAAAGACCAAAACCCAGCATGCATACAACAGGCTGCCGGCAAGAAATATAGCCAATATGCCGGCATGATAGCTCGCCATGATAATGGAATATATGACGAAGGTGAAAGCAGAGAAGACCATGCTGATCAAGGTTCCGGTTAAAAAAGATTGAATACGGCTATTGTCCCCTATACGTTGCATGATATCTCCCAACATCTTCACATCGAAGAACGAGATAGGCAATCGCATGAGTTTGCTTAAAAAATCGGAAATGAATGCAATGCTTATACGAGTCGTAACGTGCAGAGACAACCAGCTTTGAATTAGGCTGTTTGCTGTTTGGCCGAAAGTCAGTACGACCTGAGCGATCAAAGCCGCGATAATGAAATTCAGGTTGCTGTTATTGATACCGAAATCAACGACGGATTGCGTGATAAAAGGGAAAATCAGGCTGATGACACTGCCTGTCAGCATGGCCAAAAACAGCTGAAAAATAAAACGTCTGTAAGGCCGTAAATAACCAAGCAAATACTTTAATCGGAGTCCCGGTTCTTTCTCCTCCTCGTTATTATAAAACTTAGGGGTCGGTTCAAATAATAAAGCCGTTCCCTGTTTTTGGAAACCTTCTTTCGACTCAGTGGAATACCAGCATTTTAGAAATTCTTCTCGGCGATAAACAAGATTACTTTGCGCAGGATCGGATACATAAATTAACTCTTCGTTGTTCCTCCATTTTTTCTTTTTAATATCATACACAACAACGAAATGCTGCTGATTCCAATGGACTACACAAGGTAAAGGAACTTCATCGCGCAATTGTTCCCATGTAATTTTAACGCCTTTCGTTCTGAAACCCAACGATTCCGCAGCATCACTTATACCCAGCATGGATACTCCGGCACGGGTAATGTGACACCTGGCACGTAACGACCTCAATGAATAACTTTTGCCATAGAACTTGGCAATCATCCGAAGGCACGTAGGACCGCAATCCATTGCATCCAACTGCAAATAATGGGGAAATTTCATTAATTCTAAAACGAGTTTTTGTCGATCTTTTTGTGTTTTAATGCGTTTAAAATTAAATATTTTGCATTAGAATACAAAATGAAAGGATCGCTTTATGGTAAATAGAATAAAGTTGAAACAATCCAAGTAGCTTCAATTATTGTTGATTTTTAATGATATTATTATAAAGTTCCACCATGCGTTTTTCGAAAAGGCAATAACTGTATCGATCTTTAAATCGTTTTCGCCCATTATTCCCGTATTGCTTTCGCATGGATTCGTTTTCTATTAACCGATTGATCGTCGCAGCCAGATCAACGGCAGAAGCTTTCAATTGTCTCTTTCCCCGCTTTAGTGTGGTTTTTAACCCTGTTACATTGTTTTCAATAATTTCGGCAAGACCCGTAGTATCCGAGGCGACTACTGGTATATTGTGCATCATCATCTCAAGAGCGACATAACCAAATTCTTCATGAATGGAAGGAACTATTCCTATATCCGCAACAGAGTATAGTCGATACAGTGTCTTCTTAGGAACGAATCCCGTAAATGTAATTTTTGAAGCCACATATTTAGCCTGTTCCATGACGGTGTCAAGTTGCCCGCTTCCGGCGATAATCAATCTGCAATGGGGATGCGTTTTCAATATTTCAATAAAAGCTGCGACTAATACAAATATGCCTTTGACTTCATCGACGCGTCCTGCGTAAATCAAAACCATTTCATTTGCCCCAATATGAAATTCTTGGCGAAT
>OGOK01002590.1_pt1 | contig 10170 bp, 7 predicted proteins | sample 1552661 | NCBI WGS metagenome assembly OGOK01 (sample SAMEA2580172, study PRJEB22360) | human gut metagenome | biome: human gut; feature: human-associated habitat; material: faeces | place: Denmark | collected 2008/2010
TGGCATGCTCCGAATGCTTTCTGTTCCTGAATAACAGAATCCACATCCAGATAATCAAAATGCGACAGATAATGTTCATCCAGGAATGCCAGTTTCTCTTCCATATCCATATTTCCATACAGATAAATATAGCTGTTGGATGGATGGTAATAAGTTCTGTGGAAATTCAGGAAATTCTCATAGGTAAGATCCGGAATATTTTTCGGATCACCGCCTGATTCACATCCATAAGTGGTATCAGGGAAAAGGTGATTCATAATCTCCCGTTCCAGAACTTCATCCGGTGAGGAGAAAGCACCTTTCATCTCATTATATACAACACCGTTATATTTCAGCGGTCCTTCCTTCTGTTCCAGATGATAGTTCCAGCCTTCCTGACGGAAAATCTCTTCTCTTTTATAGATATTCGGATAAAATACCGCATCCAGATAAACATGCATCAGATTCTGAAAATCCTTATCATTGCAGCTGGCTACAGGATAGCAGGTTTTATCCGGATAAGTCATGGCATTCAGGAACGTATTCAGAGAACCCTTTACCAGTTCTACGAAAGGATCCTTTAATGGAAATTCCCTTGAACCGCAGAGTACACTGTGCTCCAGGATATGTGCCACACCTGTGCTGTCCTTAGGCGGTGTGCGGAATGCGATATTAAATACTTTATTCTCATCATCATTCTCGATCAGCATAACTCTTGCACCTGTTTTCTTATGGCGCAGAAGCCAGCCTGTAGAATGGATATCTGTCAGATTTTCTTCTGTCACAACTTCATAAGCCGTCAAATTTTCTTTGTTCATGTATGCCTCCAGTAATTTTTTTTGGCTTTTCTTTATAATCCGCCTTCTCCCGGGAAATGTGCCTCATAAACTTCTCTTGCTGCCCTTGTTATCATTTCCAGTTCTTCCTGCATGTTGATTTCCTCCGGAAATGCAATGGCAGTGGTATAAATATCGTTCTGAATCTTACTCTTTGCACTTTTCTCGCTGATATGGACAATCCCGCACAAGATTGTGTTATAGGCCTTATCCTTCTCGCAGAGTTCCATATAGGTTTTGACCATATGGCAGCATTCTCTGTAAAGCAGTTCCCTGTGAAGTTCGCTCTTTTCCTGCATTTCCCTGAATTTCAGTCTGGCAAGGTTTTTCTCGATTTCTTTTCTGGCTCTCTTTAAACCAAACAGCTTTCCCGCTGTATCCTTGCTGTATTCCATTGCCATCCAAAGCGCCAGATACCCATCAGCACGCGTACCGGAACCTGCCTCTGAAGGTTCTCCGTAACGCAGTTCCCACAGTTCCTTACGGACAGCATTTGCCTCCTCATCTTCGCCTGCAGCAATAGACTGGTCAAGAAACATCTTTCTTTTCATCGGATCATACTCTCTGTAATAAAGAGCAATTATTGGTGTGTCTGTCATATATTTATCCTTTCCGGTTACTTTATCTGTAACTGTTTGCTACCTTTATCTTACAATCCCAAAATTTACTTTCATGGCTCTTCATAGGTAAGCTCTGTTTCTGCCAGAGACAGCGCCTCTTCAATAACCTGATCCATATCCATGTAGCGATACATGCCGAGTCTTCCGCCAAAGATCACATTCTTCTCTTCCAGTGCGCGACGTTCATATTTGTCAAACAGTTCACTGTTCTTCGGGTCATTGACCGGATAGTACGGCTCTTTGCCTTTCTCCCATGCTGCCGGATATTCTCTGGTGATCACAGTCTTTGGCTGTGTACCAAATTCAAAATGTTTATGCTCGATGATCCTTGTATACGGAACTTCATAATCTGTATAATTGACAACCGCATTGCCCTGATAATTTCCCATATCCAGCACTTCTGTCTCAAATCTCAGTGATCTGTATTCCAGTTCTCCGTAACAATAGTCATAAAATTCATCGATCATACCTGTAAAGAGTACTTTGTCTGCCTGTGCAGTCAGTTCTTCTCTGTTTGCAAAGAAATCTGTATTCAGACATACCTGTACACCCTCCAGAAGTTTCTTCACAATACGTGTATATCCACCTTTGGGGATTCCCTGATAAGGATCTTTGAAATAGTTATTATCATAAGTATAACGCAAAGGCAGTCTTTTTATGATAAATGCCGGCAGATCTTTACACTCCCTGCCCCACTGCTTCCTTGTATATCCCTCTACCAGTTTCTCATATACGTCCTGTCCAACCAGTGCAAGCGCCTGTTCCTCCAGGTTCTTCGGATGGGTAATGTGCATTCTTGCGATCTGTTCCTGTATCTTCGCTTTTGCCTCTGCAGGAGTACGTACTCCCCAGAGCTGATGAAAGGTATTCATATTAAACGGCAGATTATATAATTCATCCTTATAGACTGCAATCGGTGAATTCACAAAATGATTAAATTCTGCAAACTGATTGATATAATCCCACACCTGTTTTCTGGAAGTATGGAAGATATGTGCACCGTATCTGTGTACCTGGATCCCCTCTACTTCTTCTGTGTAAATATTACCGCCGATATGACCTCTCTTATCGATCACAAGGCATGTTTTCCCCCGTCTTGTGGCCTCATGTGCAAATACTGCACCAAAAAGGCCGGCTCCTACTATCAGATAATCATATTTCTTCATGTGCGACACCTTCTTCTTGTAATAATCAAGCGGATAAAATCATCCGCTTCGCTACGCAGCTCTACACCGAATAACTGCTCCGCAGTTTATCAGGTTAAAAAAGCAGTAACGCTTTTTTTGCGCTACTGCCATTATAACAAATTCATCCGAAAATGGATAGTCTTTCTATTCTATTATTTTCCTGCCACTTTATCAAACACATCTGTGATTTCTTTGGATGGTGCTTTTGTAGCCAGACTGAAGATAATGATCATCACAAGGCTGACAGCAAAACCTACAGCCAGAGAATAAAGTCCTGTATAAGAACCAAGAGTCTGTCCTGCTACAAACGGTATATAATCCCAGACGATAACTGTCAGACCACCGGAAACAATACCTGCAACTGCACCTGTAAGGTTTGTTCTTCTCCAGAACAGTGACATTACCACAGTCGGACCAAACGCTGCACCAAGACCGGCCCATGCATTGGATACCAGTCCCATAATGGAGTTGTTCGGATTCAGTGCAATGATATAAGCAATAATCGCAACTACCACTACGGTAATACGACTGACCATAAGAACCTTTTTATCACTTGCTTCTTTATTTACTACACCTTTGTATATATCTTCTGATACGGAAGATGCAGTTACTAAAAGCTGTGAATCTGCAGTAGACATAATTGCTGCAAGGATTCCGCACAGGAAGATTCCTGCAACAAACGGCAATGCATACTGCTTCGTAAACAAATGTGTAATCATATTAATGAATACATTTTCCGCAGAATCTGCCCCGGCGCTTCCAAGCACTTCCGGATACAGGTACGCTCTTCCAACCACACCGATGATGCAGGCAAAGGTTAAGGATAATGCTACCCAGACAATTGCAATACCTTTGGATTTATTTAATTCTTTCTGGCTCTTTACCGCCATAAATCTGGTCAGGATATGAGGCATTCCGCAATATCCCAATCCCCATGCGAGCTGTGAAATAATATCGATGGCACGATATGGCTCTCCGCCATTCTGCCAGAGGCTCATATAGGAATCGCTTCCTCCTGCTACTCCGCTGGCATCTAAAAGTTCTCTTAATCCGCCATTGCCACTTACCACCGCATATGCCATCAGAGGCACTGCAAGAAGTGCAACCAGCATCAGCATTCCCTGGATAAAGTCTGTTACACATACTGCCATAAAACCTCCCATGAAGGTATACAGTAAAATAACAACTGCACCGATGGTTAAAGCTACGGTATAATCAACACCGGTTACTGCATGGAACAATTTTCCGCCTGCTGCAAATGCAGATGCAGTATATACCAGGAAGAATACGACTATTACTATAGAAGAAATACACAACAACACATTCTTCTTATCATGGAAACGATTCTGGAAATACTCCGGTAAAGTCAGGGAGTTATTGGCACGGATGGTATATCTGCGCAGTCTTCCGGAAATAAATATCCAGTTGCAGACCGTTCCAATAAACAGTCCAATAGCAATCCATGCCTGACCGGTTCCAAATGCATATACCGCACCCGGAAGTCCCATCAGAAGCCATCCGCTCATATCAGATGCCTGTGCGCTTAATGCTGCCACCCAGCCGCTTAAGCCTCTTCCTCCAAGAAAATAATCTTCTGAATTCTTTGTACTTTTCATATATTTCGCACCTATGGCAATCATCACACCCATATATACCACAAATGCCGCAAGAATCCACAGCACGTTACTGTTAAACATAAAATGTCCTCCTCTTAAATTACTTAATATTTAGAATAGCAATTGTTTGTTTTGTTGTAAAGTCTTATTTTATTTTGCCGATATTATTTATATAGTAGATTCTCATAAACAGCATATGTGAAAATGGATTTTCACAGAACTTTTCAAGGAGGAAAAGATATGAATCTCAAACTCGAAAACTCACTTGTGGTTCTTTCCCAACGCAAGAAGGAACAGGGGCTCCCGCAGCGACCTACCAAAAAAGAACGGAACCAGGAGCTGACCCAGGAGGAACGCCTGTTACAGCATTATCAGGAACAGATTTCCCAGATGCATGAAAGTAATTTCCAGCAGGAGCTTCAGGCAAAATTAGATTCCGGTCAGGAATTAACTCCGGAGGAAGAACAGTATTTAGAAAAAGTCAATCCGGATGCCCTAAAAGAACATGAAAAGCTAAAGGAAGAAGTGGCAGCTTACCGTAAACAGCTTCAAAACTGCCGTACCAAAAAGGACGTTGAGAAGCTAAAGCTCTATAAGATGGGTCAGTTTATGTCTGAGGTTAAGACGGTTTCCAATGACCCCCACATTCCAAAAGCCAAGAAAAAGGCTATGTTAGAGCAGATTTTAAAGCGTACCTATGCCATTGAAAAAGAACACAATGATTATACCAAGACGCCGGAATATCAGACAAAACCGGACAAAGAGCCTTACGAAGATGTAAGTCCAGCCGATAAGGATAAAAGTTCTGCCGATTCAACCGATGCAACGACATCCGATTCTACCGATAACAGCGAAATCTCTTCCGGTTCGGATTCTGCCGAAGAATCTGTGGGTGCAGCGGATGATGGCTCAGATAAGCACACTGCCGATTTGGTCAAAGCAGAGCATGACGATAAGTCTGGTGAAGAACCTGTCACTGCTCAGTCTGTACGACGCGAAATTAATATCCATCTTTCCGGGCTCCGCAAAAAAGCAGCTCATATTGATGCCAGCGTGTAAGGCAGATGGGGATTTCTTCTTATTTTATTGTTTACAGATATCAGGAAAACAGATAGAATAATATGATATAGGTGATTCGATGATATTTTTAAGGTTTTTGAGAGAAAGATGATTTCATTCTGTCAACGACCTGAATACAATACATCTGCATTACCTTATATAATATAATATAATATAATGAATACAAAAGGGGGAGACATTTTATGCAATGTCAATCATGCGGAACACAATATCCGGATAACTTTCGAACCTGCCCGAACTGCGGTGCACCGGCTCCAATGCCAAACCAGCGTCCATACAACGGACAGCCAAATCCTTATAATGGACAGCCCCAATTTAATAACGCTCAGCAGAACCCTTATAATGGACAGCCTCAGTTTAACAATGCTCAGCAATATCCTTATGGCAATCCATACGCTGCACCGAATCAGGTTCCACAGGGAATGAGTAAACACGATTTCTATCATTCTCCACTCTGCAAGAAATACAGAGGAAATATTATTGCTTCTTCTGTTATCATTTATATATGTGTAGGAATTAATCTGCTTCTTATTGCTTTTTTACATACTTATACCTCACTGATTGATGTTGCAATTATGCTCGGACTCGGACTTGCTATTCATCTTGCGCAGAGCCGTGTATGCTCTATTTTACTTTGTGTCTATGGCGTCATTAATACCATTTACGTATTCCTTTCGTCAGGAACGTTTGGCGGATGGCTGATTCTTGTGGCAGCAATTTATGCTATTGTGGCAACTTTCCAGTATCAGAGTGTTTGGAATAAATATAGCAAGAGCGGTCAGATTCCTTATTAAAATATATCAATATAAGTGATTAAATTTAATCATACACAAACGCACTTTTTTGTGTTAGTATTACCAAAGACATTTGAAAAAGGCTATGAAAAGGAATAGTAACTGTCAGGAATTCTCTCAGAAAGCCGCCGGTTGATGCAAGACGGCAGAAGGAATACAGTGAACTCGCCTTGAAGCTGCCGGCTGAACCCTATAGTAGGTCGCGACGGACTCCCACCGTTACCCGGGAATGGCATGATAGTGCCAATGAGTGCATGTAACAACATGAAATAGAGTGGTACCGCGAAAGTTTTCTTTCGTCTCTATGATTCATCTTCGAATGATAGAGACGGAAGATTTTTTTTACGCGAGTAACACTGCAACATAATCAGAATATTTTTTTGGAGGTTCAATATGAAAGGATACGAAAAATATCAGCGTGCATATTTTATGCCGCCTGAATGTACTTATGACTGGGTAAAGAAGGATTATATCGACAAGCCGCCTATCTGGTGCTCCGTTGATTTACGTGATGGCAACCAGGCTCTGATTGAGCCGATGAGCTTAGAGGAAAAGCTGCAGTTCTTTGAAATGCTGGTTAAAATCGGTTTCAAAGAAATTGAAGTTGGTTTCCCTGCTGCTTCCGAGACAGAATACAACTTTATGCGCGCCTTAATCGACCGCAATATGATTCCGGACGATGTTACCGTCCAGGTTCTGACCCAGGCAAGAGAGCATATCATCAAGAAAACCTTTGAAGCGGTAAAAGGTGCTCCGCACGCAGTCATTCATCTTTACAATTCTACCTCTGTTGCACAGCGTGAGCAGGTATTTAAAAAGAGCAAAGAGGAAGTAAAACAGATCGCCATTGACGGGGCAAATCTTTTGAATAAACTGGCTTCTGAGACTGAAGGTAACTTCTCCTTCGAATACAGCCCGGAAAGTTTTCCGGGAACTGAAGTGGACTATGCCGTGGAAGTCTGCAACGCAGTACTTGATGTATGGCAGCCAAAGGCTTCTAATAAAGCAATCATTAATATTCCAACCACTGTCGAAAATGCAATGCCGCATGTATTTGCCACTCAGGTAGAATACATTCACAAACATTTGAAATATCGTGATGCCGTAACACTTTCCCTGCATCCACACAATGACCGTGGCTGCGGTGTCTGTGACGCAGAGCTTGGTATTCTTGCCGGAGCCGACCGTATCGAAGGAACTCTTTTCGGTAATGGTGAGCGTACCGGTAATGTAGATATCATCACACTTGCCATGAATATGTTCTCACACGGCGTTGATCCGAAACTTAACTTCTCTAACCTGCCTGCAATCCGTGAGAAATATGAAAGTTTTACCAGAATGCACGTTTACGAACGTCAGCCATATGCCGGTGATCTGGTATTTACCGCTTTCTCCGGTTCCCATCAGGATGCCATTGCCAAAGGTATGGCATGGCGTGAAGAGAAAAAACTCAACGAGTGGTCTGTCCCTTATCTTCCGGTTGACCCAATGGATGTGGGCAGAACTTACGATTCTGACGTTATCCGTATCAACAGCCAGTCCGGTAAAGGTGGCGTAAACTACATTTTGAAACAGAACTTTGGCATTTCTCTGCCTGAGAAAATGCGTGAGGAAGTCGGTTATCTGGTAAAACATGTTTCCGATGAAGAGCACAAAGAGCTGTCTCCACAGTGGGTATATGAAATCTTTGAAGATAAGTATGTAAAACGCCAGCCTTACTTCCAGATTGAAGAATGCCACTTCAAACAGGTGGATGGTATTATGGCAGAAGCTACTATTGTTCATGGTGGACAGAACCACCTGGTAAGTGCCAACGGAAATGGCCGTCTGGATGCTGTCAGCAACATTATCAAACAGTACTTCGGCATCAGCTATGAGCTGTCCGTATACGAAGAGCACGCTTTGAGCCATGGTTCTTCTTCCAAAGCTATGTCCTATGTAGGAATCACCTGCTATGGTCAGATGTACTGGGGTGTTGGCATCGACGACGATATCATCAAATCCTCTATCAGCGCACTGGTTGTTGCAGTAAATCAGGTTCCTTCCATAAAATCCAGTGTTGAGATTCAGGATAAGCGCTTAATGGAAATGAAGAATTACATTCAGACAAACTACCAGACCGTTACCTTAGAGGATATGGCAAAACAGTTCCATCTCTCTGAGCCGTACATTTCCAAATATATTAAGGAAAAATCCGGTCAAACATTCGTTGAACTGGTTCAGGGTGTCCGCATGAAAAAAGCAAGAACTCTTTTAAAGAACGGAAATATGACTGTTGAAAACATTGCATACTCCGTGGGTTATCAGAATGTAGAGCATTTCAACCGCCTCTTTAAAAAGAAATACGAGATGACACCGGTACAGTACCGCAATTCCTGTAGTAAATAAATCTTGATTTAAGAATTCAATTAAAGAAACACGCTTAGACCTTGTACTAAAAAAGTACTCGGACTAAGCGTTTTTTCGTAGTTTCTATCTTCCCGGCAAACTGTTATTTCCAACCGACCATCAGGTCTGATTAACTGCCGTATCTGATTGCAGCGATATCAGTCAGCTACGATATCAGGTCGACTGCCTTACAATCAATGTCGGGATTGTAATATAAGACTGGGCATACAGATTCGGTTTTCTGATTTTCTGGAGGATGTATTTTCCCGCCTGTATTCCCATGTCATACATATCAATATTTACTACGGTCAGCTGTGGCTTCAATATCTGCGAAAATGGATAATCATCAAAAGTAATGACCCTGATATCCGAAGGTATCTCTATTCCGGCATGATGCAGTGCATTGACGCAGCCATAAGCAATGTAATTGTTGGCACAGATAATGCCATCCGGTCTTACTTTATTGGAAAGAATCTCTTTGGTCATCTTATATCCACTGTCACACTGGGATTCCCCGCGCTGCACATAATCCTTCGGTACCAGCACATCATGATCATTCAGAACAGACAACACGCCGTCCAGACGGTGCATGGAAATCTTATCCTCTTCCGTTCCGCCAATAAATGCAAGGGACTGGCAGCCCTGCTCCAGCAGATGTTTCGCTGCCAGCTCACCCGCCAGGCGGTTATCAATATCAATCCAGCAGAAATGGCTGGTAAAGTTAGGATTGCCAATCACCAGATGAGGAATGGATTCCTGAAAAATCATTTCATCCAGTTCTTTAGAAATAACTGCCGCATGAATGATATAGCCGTCTGCCGCCTTCTCCTCTGCTGCTTTGTGGATATAATCCCTTGCTTCTACAGATGACATATTCTTTATCACAAGGCTATAGCCTTTTTCCGTTAAGACATGCTCCATTCCACACACCATTTCAAACATATGCGGGTTGGCAAATCCTGCATTCTTTCCCAACGAAGTTACAAAGACAATGGTCTTTGTAGACTGCGTGACAAAATTTCTCGCCCGGAGATTCGGATGGTAATCCAGTTCCTGCATAACCTTTTTCACCCGGTCTATGGTCTCCTGAGAAATGGAATAAGAGCCATTCATGACCTTTGAAACTGTTGCCGTAGACACTCCTGCCTGCTTTGCCACATCCTTAATCGTAACCGCCATTTTCTGTCCTTTCTGCGCCAAAATAATTTTCCGTTATATTTTCCGCTATCAGATCCGCATGCTATTGCCCGGTATCCTGTTACCACGCAATGCGTGCTATCACTCTTCCACTCTGCCTTTTATTATTACATAACCGTAGCCGTCTAATTTACTTCCCAGCAGTCCATGCACCAGCAGAATCTCACTCTGTCCACTGCCCGGCTCTGCCAGAAATGCCGCAACGTCCATCGGTTCTTCATTCCTGTTTATCATAACACGAATCCGCTCTGTGGCACTATATCTTTCATAAATGTAGAGTCCGCCTTTTTCCTGGGTGTAAACCGTACGAAAATCACCTCTTCGCAGCAGTTCTTCTTTCCTGCGTAACTGAATCAGACTCCGCATAAAAGTAAAAAGAGAATCGGGCGAATTCTGTTCAAAGGATTTCTCCCGGAGTTCTTTTTCTTCCGTGGCTTTTGCTTTGCATGCCTGTTTCCATGGCATTGCCTGCC
>OGOK01002591.1_pt1 | contig 10167 bp, 8 predicted proteins | sample 1552661 | NCBI WGS metagenome assembly OGOK01 (sample SAMEA2580172, study PRJEB22360) | human gut metagenome | biome: human gut; feature: human-associated habitat; material: faeces | place: Denmark | collected 2008/2010
GATAATCTTGCTAAAAAAGGAGATGAACATAAGGTTTATCTCACATTTGACGGAGGACCGGATGAAAACACAAATGAAATATTGGACGTGTTGGCAAAATACAATGTGAAAGCAACATTTTTTGTTGTAGGAAAAGAAGATGAAGAGTCCCAGGAGATGTATAAAAGAATTGTAAATGAGGGGCACACACTGGGAATGCATTCTTATTCCCATAAATACAGTGTGATTTACGATTCGCTTGAAAATTTTGAGGATGATTTTACCAAAATACAAAATTATCTTTATGATATAACGGGAGAGGATTGCCATTATTATCGTTTCCCGGGTGGAAGCAGCAATCAGGTCAGTAATACAGATATGAAAGAGTTTATAAAATATCTGAATGATCAGGATGTTACTTATTTTGACTGGAATGTAACCAGTGGTGATGCTACATCACAGGCATATACAGCGGACGAGCTGGTAGATAATGTGTTAGAGGATGTGGTAAAATATAAAACATCGGTTGTGTTACTTCATGATGCAAATACGAAGGAGACAACGGTGGAAGCCTTAGGTCCGATGATTGAGGCACTACAGGCACAGGGAGTAGAGTTACTTCCGATTACTGAGGATACAACTGTAATACAGCATATTAGTGCAGACAGTGTTCAATAGAAAAAATGGAGGTTTTTAAGAATGAGCTTTTTTAAAGATTTTAAAGAGGATTTATCGCAGGCAGTGAACGAACTGGTACCGGGTGAAGACACAACAGAGGCAGCAGAGCAGGATAACGATGTAGTAGTCAATACATTGGAAGATGAACTGGATGTGGAGTCTGAATTATCCAAATTGGACGGACTTTTAGAAAAGGTTACCAAGGATGCCAATGCTCCGGTAGAGAAGGAAGCACCGGCACAGGAAACAGAAACAAAAGTAGAGACACCAGCTGCAGAAGAAAAAGAAGATTTACATATTCAGGAGGAAAGTAAAATGAGTGAGACAACAGCAAATGAAACCATGACAATGCCAGAAGAAACAGTAACACCGGTACAGCCGGCAACTCCGGCACATTTTGCTCCGGTTCAGACATCAGATGAAGTTTCAGATGAAGTATCTGTAATCACAGAAGGAACATCCATTACCGGTAATATGGCATCTACTGGTTCTTTAGATATCCGTGGAAATATTAATGGTGATGTTCAGTGTAATGGCAAGCTGGTTGTTACCGGAACTATCAATGGAAACAGCAATTCTGCTGAATTCTTCGCTGATGCTGCAAAAGTAGAAGGTGAAGTAGTAAGCACCGGAACTGTTAAAATCGGGCTTGGTTCTGTCATTATTGGAAATATTACCGCAAGCTCTGCAGTTATCGCAGGAGCAATCAAGGGCGATATCGATGTTCAGGGACCTGTAGTTGTAGATACTTCTGCAGTTGTTATGGGTAACATCAAATCCCGTTCTGTTCAGATTAACAATGGTGCAGTTATCGAAGGTTTCTGTTCCCAGTGCTATGCTGATATTGATGTGGAAAGTCTTTTTGGAGAGAATAAATAATGAAGAGAGTATTTTTAAAATTAAGTGGAGAAGCACTTGCAGGAGAAAAGAAAACAGGTTTTGATGAGCCGACCGTAACAGAAGTTGCCCGCCAGGTAAAACAGATTGTAGATGGCGGATGCCAGGTTGGAATCGTAATTGGTGGCGGTAATTTCTGGAGAGGACGTTCCAGCGAGACTATCGACCGTACCAAAGCAGACCAGATTGGTATGCTTGCAACGATTATGAACTGTATTTATGTATCTGAAATCTTCCGTTCTGTTGGAATGATGACACAGATTCTGACTCCGTTTGAGTGTGGAAGCATGACCAAACTTTTCTCAAAAGACCGTGCCAATAAATATTTTGAAAAAGGAATGGTAGTATTTTTTGCAGGTGGAACAGGACATCCTTATTTTTCAACAGATACCGGAATTGTACTCCGTGCCATTGAAATGGATGCAGAGGGCATTTTCCTGGCAAAAGCCATTGACGGTGTCTATGACAGTGACCCGAAGGTAAATCCGGCAGCAAAGAAATATGATGAGGTATCCATTCAGGAAGTGATTGATAAGAAGCTTGCAGTAGTAGATTTAACCGCATCTATTATGTGTATGGAAAATAAAATGCCAATGTATGTATTCGGATTAAATGAGCCGGACAGCATTGTAAATGCAATGAGCGGAAAATTTAACGGCACGAAAGTGACTGTATAATAAAGGAGATTATTTATGGATAGCAGATTAACCCCATATGAAGAGAAAATGCAGAAATCATACGAGAATCTTGTGGAAGAATATGCAACTATCCGGGCAGGAAGAGCGAATCCGCATATCTTAGACAGAATTACCGTAGATTATTATGGAACACCGACCCCGTTACAGCAGGTGGCAAATATCAATGTTCCGGAGCCAAGAATGATTCAGATCCAGCCTTGGGAAGCATCTCTTGTAAAAGAGATTGAAAAAGCAATTTTAACATCTGATTTAGGCTTAAATCCAACCAACGATGGTAAAGTAATCCGTCTTGTATTCCCGGAGCTTACCGAGGAAAGACGTAAAGAACTGGCAAAGGATATTAAGAAAAAAGGTGAGAATGCAAAGGTGGCAATCCGTAATATCAGAAGGGATGCCAATGATGCATTCAAGAAACAGAACAAAGCAAATGAAGTATCTGAGGATGAATTAAAAGAATTAGAAAACGATACTCAGAAAATTACGGATAAATATATTGCAAAAATTGATGGTGCAGTAGAGGAAAAGACAAAGGAAATCCTTACGGTATAATCTTATCCATGTACGACACATATGGGGACATAGCGCGATTGCCGTGTCCCCTTTTATGTTGTAAACATCTGTAAAAAGGAGAACAAAGATGAAGATTCCAAAACATGTTGCAATTATTCTGGATGGAAACGGACGCTGGGCAAAGAAAAGAGGAATGCCAAGAAACTATGGACATACCATGGGGGCAAAGAATGTTGAAGTTATCTGTAAAGCAGCGCATGATCTGGGCATAGAATATGTAACCATGTATGCATTTTCCACAGAGAACTGGAACCGTCCACAGAATGAAGTAGATGCTTTGATGAAGCTTTTGAGCAGTTATCTTAAGAACTGTATAAAGACAGCGGACAAGAATAATATGAGAGTCCGTGTAATCGGAGATACCAGCCGGCTGGATGATAAATTCCAGCAGCAGATTGCTGTATTGGAAAGAGAATCTGCCCATAATACGGGACTGAATTTACAGATTGCCATTAATTATGGAGCAAGAGATGAAATGATCCGTGGAATGAAGAAAATGTGGCAGGATGGTATTTCGGCAGAGGAGATTACCGAAGAGAAATATGCATCCTATCTTGATACGAAAGATATCCCGGATCCTGATCTTATGATCCGCACCAGTGGAGAACAGCGGCTTTCCAACTTCTTGCTGTGGCAGTTTGCTTATAGTGAGTTATATTTTACAGAGGTTCCATGGCCGGACTTTACACCGGAAGAACTGCGTAAAGCAGTAGAGGATTACAGCGGAAGAGACCGGAGATATGGAAAGATAGAGGAGGAGTAATATGTTTAAGACAAGATTATTAAGTGGAATCGTGCTGGTAATTCTGGCACTGGTATTCATTATTACCGGAAATGATTTGCTGCTGGCAGTAACCGGAATTATTTCTTTGATTGGATTGTATGAACTGTATCGTGTGTTTAAAATTGAAAAAAGCTGTGCCGGTGTCGTCGGCGGACTGGCAACGATTGTATATTATTGCAATCTGAAATTTCAGTTTATTCCGGATATGATGTTATTTGTCATCGCACTTTTGGTAGTGCTGATGTTTGTATATGTATTTTCTTATCCGAAATATCATACCGAGCAGATGTTAGCAGCATTTTTTGGTGTATTTTATGTATCGGTGATGCTTTCTTATGTATATCAGACCAGAATGCTACCGGGTGGAGCTTATATTGTATGGTTAATTTTCTTATGCTCCTGGGGCTGCGATACCTGTGCATACTGCGTGGGTGTGCTGATTGGAAAACACAAGATGGCACCGGTGCTTTCTCCGAAGAAATCCTGGGAAGGAGCTGTTGGCGGAGGAGTGGGAGCAGCGTTATTAACCCTGATTTATTGCTTTGTTTTCCAGGGCTCTATGGGAAGCACCAACCGTGATATCATTATGCTTTGCATGATTTGTGCGATTGGGGCAATCATATCTATGATTGGAGACCTGACTGCATCTGCAATCAAACGTAATTATGACATTAAAGATTATGGCAAACTGATTCCTGGCCATGGTGGAATCTTAGATCGTTTTGACAGTGTAATATTTACAGCGCCAATTATTTATTATCTTGCATTATATCTGATTGGCAAGTAGGAGGAAGCATGAAGAAGATTGCAATTTTAGGTTCCACTGGTTCCATTGGAACCCAGACACTTTCTGTTGTAAGAGAACATGGAGATATTGAAGTAACTGCACTTGCGGCAGGACATAATATTGCAAAATTAGAAGAACAGATCCGGGAGTTTCATCCGGCTTTGGTTGCTGTATGGGCAGAAGAGGACGCGATTGAGCTTCGGACAAGGATTGCAGATTTGAAGGTAAAGGTGGCTTCCGGGATGGAAGGACTTTTAGAAGTAGCAACGGAAGAGAAAGCAGAGATTCTTGTAACTGCCATTGTGGGTATGCTTGGTATCCGTCCGACCATAGCCGCTATGAAAGCAGGAAAGGACATTGCACTAGCTAATAAGGAGACTTTAGTTACCGCAGGACATATTATTATGCCGCTGGCAAAGGAATGTAATGTGAAAATCCTTCCAGTGGACAGTGAACACAGTGCAATCTTTCAGTCTCTGCAGGGAGCCGGAGACAATAAAATTGCAAAAATCCTTTTGACAGCTTCCGGCGGACCATTCCGTGGAAAGAAGCGGGCGGAATTAGAACAGGTAAAAGTGGAAGATGCATTGAAGCATCCGAATTGGAGCATGGGACGTAAAATCACTATTGATTCCGCAACCATGATAAATAAGGGACTTGAAGTCATTGAAGCAAAATGGCTGTTTGATGTAAATGCAGACCAGATTCAGGTTGTAGTACAACCACAGAGTATCATACATTCTATGGTAGAGTATGAAGACGGTGCAGTCATTGCACAGCTTGGAACAGCAGATATGCGGCTTCCAATCCAGTATGCCCTGTATTATCCGAACCGGTTACACTTAAGTGGAGACCGGCTTGATTTCTGGAAAATGAAGGCAATTACATTGGAAGAGCCGGATATGGAGACTTTTTATGGATTGAAGCTGGCTTATGAAGCCTGCAGAAAGGGCGGTAACATTCCGACTGCTTTTAATGCAGCAAATGAGAGAGCGGTAGCAATGTTCTTAGACGGAAAGATTCGTTTCTTAGAGATTCCGGAAATCGCACAGGCGTGTATGGAGCAGTGTACCTATAATGCCAGTCCGTCCGTAGAAGAAATCCTTGCAACAGAGCAGGCTGCGTATGAGTATATAGAGAGCAGGTGGTAGATTGAAAATAATCATTGCAATCTTAATGTTCAGTTTTATTATTATTTTTCATGAACTGGGACATTTTTTGCTGGCAAAGAAAAATAAAATCAAAGTAAATGAATTTTGTCTGGGACTTGGACCAACGCTATTTGGAATTACAAAGGGAGAGACAAAATATTCCATAAAACTGCTGCCTTTTGGTGGAGCATGTATGATGGAAGGAGAAGACGGAGAGTCGGAAAGTGAAGGCTCCTTTAACAGCAAGTCCGTATGGGCGAGAATAGCAGTTGTAGCGGCAGGACCGGTTTTTAACTTTATTCTGGCATTCCTTCTGGCACTGATTGTTATCGGGACAGCCGGATTTGACCGGCCGGAGGTAAAAGGTGTGATGGAAGGATATCCGGCAGAGGAAGCAGGACTTCAGGCTGGAGATATCATTAAAGAAATCAATGGAAAGAACATTCATATTTATCGTGAAGTAAGTGTTTACACGCTGTTTCATTCCAATGAGAATCTGGAAGTGACCTATGAAAGAGATGGAGAGGAATATACCTGTACCATCAGCCCGAAATATAATGAAGAAGCAGGAAGAAATCTCTTTGGAATCTATGGAAATACCATGCGTGAGCGGGGTAATATTTTTGAGACTATAAAATATAGCGTATATGAAGTGAAATACTGGATAGAAGTTACCATGGACAGCTTGAAGATGTTAGTGACCGGAAGAGTCAGTGTCAATGAACTTTCGGGACCGGTAGGTATTGTAAAGAATATTGGTGATACTTATGACGAGAGCAAGTCAGCTGGAACGCTATCGGTGGTATTGACATTAATTAATTATTCCATAATGCTGACTGCCAATCTTGGAATTATGAACCTGCTTCCATTACCGGCATTAGACGGAGGAAGACTGGTATTTCTGATTATAGAAGCCGTCAGAAAGAAACGGGTGGATCCGGACAAAGAGGGCATGGTTCATTTTGTCGGACTGATGCTGCTTCTGGCATTGATGGTGCTTGTTATGTTTAATGATATTCGAAAATTATTTTAAATAATCCTGCACAGGAGGAAAAGCAATCATGGAACGAAAAGATACGAAAGTGGTAAAAATAGGAGACCGTATCATCGGTGGAAAAAATCCAATCCTGATACAGTCAATGACCAATACAAAGACAGAGGATGTAAAAGCAACCGTAGAGCAGATTAACCGTCTGGCAGCGGCAGGCTGTGATATCATCCGCTGTGCGGTGCCGACAATGGAAGCCGCAGAAGCATTGACTGAGATTAAGAAGCAGATAGCAATACCACTGGTTGCAGATATTCATTTTGATTACCGGCTGGCTATTGCTGCCATGGAGCATGGAGCAGATAAAATCAGAATCAATCCGGGCAACATCGGAAGCAAAGAGCGTGTGCAGGCTGTGGTAGACGTAGCAAAGGAAAGAAATATTCCAATCCGTGTGGGAGTCAACAGCGGTTCACTGGAAAAGGATTTAGTAGAAAAATATCATGGTGTTACCGCAGAAGGCATTGTAGAAAGTGCTTTGGATAAAGTGCATCTTATTGAAGATATGGGATATGACAATCTCGTTATCAGTATCAAATCTTCAGATGTTATGATGTGTGTAAAAGCCCATGAACTGATTGCTGAGCAAACCGATCATCCACTGCATGTGGGAATTACAGAGGCAGGAACGATTATCAGTGGAAATATTAAATCCTCTATTGGACTGGGACTGATTTTAAATCAGGGAATCGGAGATACCATTCGTGTTTCATTAACCGGAGATCCGTTAGAAGAAATTAAATCAGCAAAACTGATTTTAAGAACTTTAGGGCTTCGTAAAGGTGGCATAGAAGTTGTATCCTGTCCGACCTGTGGAAGAACAAGAATCAACTTAATCGAACTGGCAAATCAGGTAGAGGATATGGTAGCGGACATTCCTTTAGACATCAAGGTTGCTGTTATGGGCTGTGTAGTCAACGGACCGGGAGAAGCAAAGGAAGCCGATATCGGAATTGCCGGCGGTGTGGGAGAAGGACTAATTATAAAGCATGGTCAGATAGACCGTAAAGTACCGGAGAATCAGCTCTTAAGTGAATTAAGAAAGGAACTTTTGAACTGGAATAAGGAGTAGGAAAAATTATGGCAAAACTGTTTTTTGAAGTTTTTCCAACATTAAAGATTACCGGAGAGATGAGTGCACTTTTGAAAGAAACAGAGATTACAAAAGTGGCATCGAATTCCGCACAGAATGCATTGCGGATTTATTTAGAGAGTACAAGGCTAATTCCAAAACCGGAAATCTATCATATTGAACAAGAAATCAGACAACAGCTATTTCCGCACAAGGAGGTAGCTGTTAAAATCATAGAAAAATTTAATTTATCCAGCCAGTATACACCGGAAAAACTGATGGCGGTATACCGGGAGAGTATTTTAGAAGAGATTCGCAATTACAGCGTATTGCTCTATAATCTGATGCGCTGCAGCAAAATGGAATTTGACCGGGAAGACCATATGATTCTTACTTTAGAGGATACTATTATTGCCACAGAGCGGAGCAATGAACTGATTGATATCTTAGAAAAAATCATCTGCGAACGTTGTGGATTAAAATTAATGATTGAGCCACAGTATGAGAAACCGGCAGAAAATGATTATTTAAAGAGCGCAGACAGCCAGATTGAAACAGAGGTTGCCCATATCGTGGCACGTACTGCAGCAGCAAGAACGCAGAATACGGATGGCATGGAACAGCCTGCAATAAAAGAGGCAGAAGCACAGCGGAATGCAGAAGCAGCGAAGACAGAAAAAGTTCCTGCTGTCCCGGAAAAAAATCAGACCACCGGTGCAGAAGGCACAGGAGCAGTGCCTGCTGCTGGAAAGAATAACTTTTCCGGCGGAAAGGATTTCAAGGGAAAATCTTCCTTCCAGAGAAGAGATTTTGTTAAAAAATCAGACAATCCGGATGTTATTTATGGCCGTGATTTTGAAGAGGATGCAATTCCGATTGAGACCATCGTAGGTGAAATGGGAGAAGTTGTCATCCGTGGACAGATAATGACATTAGATACAAGAGAAATCCGTGGTGAAAAGACAATTATCATTATGTCAGTAACGGATTTTACGGATTCCATTGTGCTTAAAATCTTTACAAAAAATGAGAATCTACCGGAACTGATGGGAGATTTGAAAAAGGGAGCATTTCTTAAAATTAAAGGTGTAACGACCATTGATAAATTTGACAGTGAGCTGACCATCGGCTCCATTGTCGGAATTAAGAAAATCCCTGATTTTACTACAATAAGAATGGACAACAGCCCGTTAAAGAGAGTAGAGCTTCATTGCCATACCAAGATGAGTGACATGGATGGTGTTACTGATGTAGGAGATCTGGTAAAAAGGGCATATAAGTGGGGACATAAGGCACTGGCGATTACCGATCATGGAAATGTCCAGGCATTCCCGATTGCAAACCATGCACTGCCGGATGACCCGGACTTTAAGATTATCTATGGTGTGGAAGCTTATCTTGTGGATGACTTAAAGGATATTGTAGAAAATTCAAAGAATCAGTCCCTGCAGGATACCTATGTGGTATTCGATATAGAGACCACCGGATTTTCACCGCTGGTAAATAAAATTATTGAAATTGGTGCGGTAAAAGTAGAAAAGGGGAATATAACCGAGCGTTTTTCCACTTTTGTTAATCCGGAAGTGCCGATTCCGTTCCACATTGAAAATCTGACCGGAATCAAAGATGATATGGTAATTACGGCACCGGTGATTGCAGAAGTTATGCCGGAGTTCTTAGCCTTCTGTGATGGTGCTGTTATGGTAGCACACAATGCTGATTTTGATATGAGTTTTATCATCAAAAACTGTGAGAGACAGGGAATCGAGAAAGAGTTTACGATCATTGATACGGTTGCTTTAGCACGAATTTTGCTGCCACAGTTAAACCGTTTTAAACTCGATACTGTAGCAAAAGCGCTGGGAGTTTCTCTGGAGAATCACCACCGTGCCGTGGATGATGCGGGATGTACGGCGGAGATCTTTGTAAAATTTGTAAAGATGCTTCACGACCGTGGCATGGAAACCTTAGATCAGGTCAACCAGATGGGACAGGCTTCGCCGGAGACCATCATGAAAATGAACACTTATCATGCGATCATTCTTGCGACAAACGATATCGGGCGCATCAATCTGTACCGTCTGATTTCTCTGTCACATCTGACCTACTATAACAAGAGACCGCGTATTCCAAAGAGTGAGTTTGTAAAATACCGTGAAGGATTGCTGCTTGGATCAGCATGTGAGGCGGGAGAACTCTACCGTGCAATCGTGGGTGGACGGCCGGAGGAGGAAATCATAAGACTGGTAAAATTTTATGATTATTTAGAAATCCAGCCGCTTGGCAATAATGAGTTTATGTTAAAAAGCGACAAGGAATCCGTCAGCACGATCGAGGAACTGCAGGATATCAACCGCCGTATTGTAAAACTGGGAGAAACGTTTGGAAAACTGGTTGTTGCGACCTGTGACGTGCATTTCCTTGACCCGGAGGATGAGGTTTTCCGCCACATCCTTCTGACAACGAAGGAGTTTTCTGACGCAGATAAATCTCTGCCTATATA